>CXWL01120416.1_pt1 | contig 19577 bp, 19 predicted proteins | sample 590931 | NCBI WGS metagenome assembly CXWL01 (sample SAMEA3498368, study PRJEB10139) | groundwater metagenome | biome: water well; material: biofilm material | place: Germany | collected 2015-04-27 | reverse complement strand
GGGCCTGGTCACGCCCGACATGGACCTGCCCATCGGCTCGCTCTCGGGCGGCAACCAGCAGAAGGTGCTGTTCGCGCGGGCACTCGGCTCGACGGCACCGGTGATCCTGATGGACGACCCGATGCGCGGCGTCGATGTCGGCACCAAGCGCGACGTATACGCGCTCATCCGCGAAGAGGCGCGCGGCGGCCGCACCTTCGTCTGGTACACGACCGAGTTCGACGAGTTGCACCACTGCGACCGCGTCTACGTTTTCAGCAACGGGCGCGTGGTCGGCGAACTGGCCGGCGACGACATCAGCGAGGAGCGCGTGGTGGCACTTTCATTCGAGGAGGCCGCGGCANNCCCGCGCGCCGCGTGGCGATGCTGCATGCGCTGCTCCCGGCCGTGGCGCTCGCGCTGCTGCTCGCGGCGGTGTTTTTGAAACAGCCGCGTGCGATGTCCTACTTCGGCATCAACCTGCTGTTGAACCTCGCGATCCCGGTGATGTTCGCGACGCTCGCGCAGATGATGATCCTCGCGGTGAGCGACCTGGACCTGTCCATCGGCCCCTTCGTGTCACTGGTGGCCTGCATCGGCGCCACGCTGATGCCGGAGCAGCCTGTGCTGGCTGTGCTGGCGCTGATCGCGGCGGTGGGCGTGTATGCGCTCGCGGGTGCGGTGATCCAGGCGCGGCAGTTGCCGTCCATCGTGGTCACGCTCGGGCTCTCGTTCGTGTGGCTGGGNNCCGCTCCTGCCGATGCCGATCTGGATGGCCATCGCCACGGCCATCGTGGGCCATCTGCTGATCACGCGCAGCGCCTTCGGCACGCTGGTGCGCGGCCTCGGCGGCAACCCCGGCGCCATCGCGCGCGCGGGCTGGAACATGGTGCGCGTGCGCGCCGGCGTGTATGCGATTGCCGGCGTGTTCGGCGTCTGCTCGGGGCTGATGCTGGTGGGCCAGGCCACCTCGGCCGATGCCAACATCGCCTCGCGCTACACGCTCGTCGCGATTGCGGCGGCGATCCTCGGCGGCGCGGAGTTCGCGGGCGGCAAGGTGGCACCGGTGGGCGCGGTCATCGGCGCGCTCACGGTGACGCTGGCGGCCTCGTTCCTGACCTTCCTGAACATCGCACCCGACTGGCAGGTGGGCATGCAGGGGTTGATCCTCGTGGCGGTGCTCGCACTGCGCGCCGCGATCGACCTGTTCGGAGGCAAGCGATGAGCGCGGCAAACGAACGCATCGCCACACCGGCGACCAAGACAGCGGCGGCGCCGCGATGGAAGCGCCTGGCCGGCAACCGCCCATGGCTGGGCTCGTGCGTGGCCGCGGTGCTGGCCTGGGCCGCCACGGTGTGGAGCGGCCACGGCCAAGGCTCGGGCGACCTGCTGACCGCGGCGCTCGCGTTCTCGGCCTTCACGGTGCTGGTGTCGCTCGGGCAGATGCTGGTGATCAGCGTCGGGCCGGGCAACGCGGACCTTTCGATTCCATCGACCATCGCCCTCTCTGGCGCGGCCGCGATGATCGTGATGGACGGCAGCAACGCGATGCTGGTGCCGGGGCTGCTGGCCGCGACCGCGGTGGGCGTCGGCGTGGGCCTCTTCAACTTCGGGTTGATCCGGCTGCTGCGCATTCCACCGATCATCGCCACGCTCGCGGCCTCGTTGATCGTGATGTCGGTGGCCATCAACGTGGGGCGCGGCCTCAAGGTCAAGCCACCGGCGCTGTTCTCGGACCTGATGGCGCAGCGTGTGCTGGGCATTCCGCTGGTGGCGATCGGGGCGCTGGTCGTCACGGTGCTCGTGGCCCTGATGCTGGAGCGCACGGTGCTCGGCCGTTCGATCGCGGCGGTGGGCCAGAACCGCCGGGCCGCGCAGCTCGCGGGCCTCAAGGTGGAGCGCACGCGGCTCATGGCCTACGTGATCTGNNGCCATGTTCATGTTCCTGCTGGTGGCGCTGCTCAACGCCGTCGGCGCCGGGCCGGGGCTGCGCATGCTGCTGACCGGCGTCATCATCATCGCGGTGATCGTGCTGGCGAGCGCTCGCCCCACGCGCTGAAGCCGCCGCACATCCCTCAAGCAAGAAAGACACGACACCTATGGACATCCTCCCCTTCGGCTTCCTGGAAGGCACTGGCTTCGAACGGCTGGATGCACGCTTCAACACCTGCATCCCCGGCCCCGAGCGCGTCGAGCGGCTGTGGACCGGCGCGCGCTGGTGCGAGGGCCCGGTGTGGTTCGGCGCGCACCGCACGCTGCTGTGGTCGGACATTCCGAACAACCGCATGCTGCGCTACGACGAGGTGAACGGGACGGTCGGCGTCTTCCGGGAACCGTCGAACAACACGAACGGCCACACGGTCGACCGCGAAGGCCGGCTCGTGAGCTGCGAGCACCTCACGCGGCGCGTGACGCGCACCGAGCACGACGGATCGATCACCGTGCTGGCCTCGCACTGGCAGGGCAAGCGCCTGAACTCACCCAACGACGTGGTGGTGCATTCGGACGGCGGCGTGTGGTTCACCGACCCGAGCTACGGCATCCTCTCGGACTACGAAGGCCTGCGCGCCGAGAGCGAGATCGGCGCGTGCCATGTCTACCGCATCGACCCTGCGAGCGGCGAGGTCGAACGCATGGCCGACGACTTCGTGAAGCCCAACGGGCTTGCGTTCTCGCCCGACGAATCGCTGCTGTACATCGCCGACACCGGCGCGAGCCACGCCGCGGACGGGCCGCGGCACATCCGACGCTTCAAGGTCGGCGGCGACGGCCGCAGCCTGAGCGGCGGCGAGGTGTTTGCCGAATGCACGAACGGTTTGTTCGACGGTTTCCGCCTCGACACCGAAGGCCGTATCTGGACCAGCGCGAAGGACGGCGTGCACGCCTACCACCCCGACGGCACGCTGTTGGGCAAGATTCTGCTGCCCGAGCGCGTGGCAAATGTCTGCTTCGGCGGACCCAAGCGCAACCGGCTTTTCATCTGCGCGACGACGTCGCTCTACGCCATCACATTGAACGCAAAGGGAGCTTGATCCATGCCCAGAACACTGCCGGCCGAGGGCCTGCAAACGAACGTCTCCCGCATTCTCGAAGCCGCGGGCAGCAGCGCTGCCGAGGCGCAACAGGTGGCGGCCAACCTCGTGCTGGCGAACCTGAGCGGGCACGACTCGCACGGCGTGGGCATGCTGCCGCGCTACATCGATGCGGTGGCCGAGGGCGGGCTGAAGCCCAATGCGTCCGTGAAGGTCAATCTCGACATCGGCACGCTGATGGGCCTGGACGGCCAGCGCGGCTACGGCCAGATCGTCGGCGTGCAGGCGATGGAGCTGGGCATCGCGCGGGCGAAGCAGCACGGCAGCTGCATCTTCACGCTCGCGCATGCGCATCACCTGGGCCGCATCGGGCACTTCGCCGAGATGGCGACGGCGCAGGGACTGGTGGCGATGCATTTCGTGAACGTGCTCTCGCGGCCGGTGGTCGCCCCGTGGGGCGGCGGCGATGGGCGCTTCGGCACCAACCCGTGCTGCATCGGCGTGCCGCTCGCGGGTGCGGAGCCCTTCGTGCTCGACTACGCCACGAGCCGCGTGGCACAGGGAAAGATGCGCGTGGCGCACAACAAGGGCGAGCAGGTGCCCGACGGCTACCTGATCGACGAAACCGGCGCGCCGACCAACGACCCGGGCGTGGTGGTCGTGCCGCAAGGCAACGGGCTCTTCGGCGCGCTCATGACCTTCGGCGAGCACAAGGGCTACGGCATGGCGGTGGCGTGCGAGCTGCTGGGCGGCGCGCTCACCGGCGGCGGCACGTGGCACCGGCCGTCGGACACTGCGCGCTCGGTGTTGAACGGCATGCTGACGGTTCTGATCGATCCGGCGAAGCTCGGGACGCAGAAGGCCTTCGACGACGAGGCGCGCGAGTTCATCGATTGGCTGCGGCAAAGCCCGCCGGGGCAAGGCTTCGACGAAGTGCAGATCGCGGGGGAGCCGGAGCGCAAGGCGCGTGCGGCGCGCCGGCAGGACGGCATCTGGGTGGACGATGCGACGTGGGGAGAGATCGTGGCTGCCGGCGCCAAAGTGGGCGTGACCGTCACGGCCTGACGTCTCTTGCTCCTTCACCTCCCGGTGGAATATTGGGATGGGGGCACGCAGAGCGCCCAATGGATACGCCGCTTGCCCCCACGCCTGCCCTCCCACGGAAGGGGAGGGAGAAATACCTCAGACGATCAAGGCGATCGTGGCTTCGAGGTGTTCGGAAGGTGCGCGGCGGAAGCCCGATCGCGCAAAGCGCTGCAGCTGCCCGACCACGAAGGCGGTGAGCGCCGCGGCGCGCACCTGCGCATCGACCGAGGGCGTGGACGACCCTTCGGCGGTCGCCGCGCCGCGCAGCACCTGGCGCAGCGTGGCTTCGATCTTGTCGAAGAACTGGTTCATGCGCTGCTGCAGTCGCTCGTTCTCGTAGACCAGCGCATCGCCGACCATGACGCGCGTCATGCCCGGATTGCGCTCGGCGAACTGAACCAGCAACGTGAGGATTCGCGCGGCTTGCTGGGCGCCGGTGGCACCCTCGCGCTCGAGGATCTGGTTCACCAGGGTGAACACGCTCTGCTCGATGAAATCGATCAGGCCCTCGAACATCTGGGCCTTGCTCGCGAAATGGCGATAGAGCGCAGCCTCGCTCACCTCGAGCCGCGCGGCCAGCGCCGCGGTGGTGACCCGTTCGGCGCCAGGCTGCTCCAGCATGGCGGCCAGCGCCTGCAGGATCTGCACGCGCCGCTCCCCCGGTTTCGGACGCTTGCGCGTCGGGGTGGCTGGCGTTTCCGCTGAGGTCTCTACGCCGGGAGCAGCTGTCTCTTCGTTCTGCATGGGAGCGCGTGCAAAGATGTAATCAATTGATTCTCGCACAGCGTTGAAAGCGAGCCCGCGCCGACGGCCGCCCGGTCAGGCGCTCATTCAGAATCGGGTTCTCTCAAAAATAGCTGGCGTCTTCATGACACAACGCGTTCTCGTGACCGGCGGCGCCGGCTTCATCGGCAGCCACACCTGCGTGGCACTGGCGTCCGCTGGCTATGTGCCCGTGATTCTCGACAACCTCGGCAACAGCGATTCAAGGGTACTGGAGCGCCTGCGCCAGATCACCGGCAGCACGCCGAAGCTCATCGAAGGCGACGTTCGCGATCGCGCGTTGCTGACACGAATCTTCGGCGAGGAATCGTTCTCCTCGGTCATCCATTTCGCTGGCCTCAAGGCGGTGGGCGATTCGGTGGCGGACCCGCTGGCGTACTACGACAACAACGTGCATGGCAGCTTCGTCCTGGCCTCGGCAATGCGCGATGCCGGCGTGAACACCCTGATCTTCTCGTCTTCGGCCACGGTATATGGTGAACCGAAGAGCTCACCCATTCCAGAAGACGCGCCGAGGCGGCCGGCCAACCCTTATGGCCGCTCCAAGTTGATGGTCGAGGAGGCGCTGAGTGACCTGTACCGCTCCCAACCAGGGTGGCGCATCGCACTGTTGCGTTACTTCAATCCAGTGGGTGCGCACGAAAGCGGACTCATCGGCGAACATCCCCAAGGCAAGCCCAACAACCTGATGCCATTCGTCTGCCAGGTGGCTGTGGGCCAGCGTGACAAGTTGCAGATCCACGGCAACGACTACCCGACCGCCGACGGTACGGGCGTGCGGGACTACATCCATGTCATGGACTTGGCCGAGGGCCATGTTGCGGCCCTGAAGCACGCGCAAAACCATGGAGAACTGGTCACGCTGAACCTTGGCACTGGCAAGGGCGCCTCCGTACTGGAGGTGGTCAAGGCCTTCGAGCGGGCGAGCGGGCGCTCGTTGCCTTACGCCATCGGTCCGCGTCGGCCAGGCGATGTACCGGCCTACTGGGCCGATCCATCCCTAGCCCACAAGACCCTCGGCTGGCAAGCGCGACGCGATCTCGACCAGATGTGCCTCGACAGCTGGCGCTGGCAGCAGGCCAACCCGAACGGGTACAGCTAACTCCGTCGAGGCCGGGTGGGTTCGTCAGCGGGCGCGGATCATCGTCCCGTAGGCCTGGTCGGTCAGGATCTCCAGCAGCATCGCGTGCGGCACGCGGCCGTCGATGATGTGCACCGCGTTCACGCCGCTCTTGGCCGCATCGAGCGCGCCTTCGATCTTGGGCAGCATGCCGCCCGAGATGGTGCCGTCGGCGAACAACTCGTCGATTTCGCGGGCGCTCAGGTTGGTGAGCAGCTTGCCGTTCTTGTCGAGCACGCCGGGCGTGTTGGTCAGGAGCATGAGCTTCTCGGCCTTGAGCACGGTGGCGAGCTTGCCGGCGACGACGTCGGCGTTGATGTTGTAGCTCTCGTTCTCCTCGCCGAAGCCGATCGGGCTCACGACGGGAATGAAGGCGTCGTCCTGCAGCGCCTTCACCACGCTGGGGTCGATGGAGACGATGTCGCCGACCTGCCCCACGTCATGCTGCACGTTGGGATCGGTGCGGTCGGCCAGCTTGAGCTTCTGCGCGCGGATCAGGCCGCCGTCGCGTCCGGTCAGGCCCACGGCCTTGCCGCCGGCCTGGTTGATCAGGCCCACGATGTCCTGCTGCACCTCGCCGGCCAGCACCCATTCGACGACTTCCATGGTCTCGGCGTCGGTCACGCGCATGCCCTGGATGAAGCTGCCCTTCTTGCCCAGCTTGTTGAGCGCCGCCTCGATCTGCGGGCCGCCGCCGTGAACCACCACCGGATTCATGCCGACCAGCTTGAGCAGCACCACGTCTTCGGCGAAGTCGGCCTGCAGGGCCGGGTCGGTCATGGCGTTGCCGCCGTACTTGATGACGATGGTCTTGCCGTGGAACTTGCGGATGTACGGCAGCGCCTGGGCCAGGATCTCGGCCTTGTCGCGCGGGGGGATGTTGAGGACGGGGTCGGTCATGGGCGGTCAGGCTCCAAAGCGTTGATCGATGGGAACGAAAGGAATTCTCTCAAGGCCGTAGCCAGCGCGGGACCTTGAACCTGACGATCATCAGGTACGCACCCACGTACGTCGTGACGAACAGCAGGCAGAACAGCATCAGCACGATGGTGTTGTTCCAGAACAGCACCGCGGGCACCACCGAGAGGGCGGCGAACATCCANNCGCGCGAGCTTGCGGTAGATGGAGAAGAGCGTCTCCCACACCGGGTAGATCAGTAGCAGCATCGGGAACCACGGGGAAACCACGCGGTGGCGCTGCACCAGCGTCACGCAGGCCACGGCGATCACCATGCCCCAGACGTAGGCGCCGCCGTCGCCGGCAAAGATCTTGCCGCGCGGATAGTTCCAGACCAGGAAACCGACCGTGGCGCCCACCAGGCAGACCATCATGGCCGCCAGTTGCCGGTCGCCTACCTGCAGGGCCACGTGCGAGATCGCCAGGCACACCAGCACAGCGACGGTGCCGGCCAGGCCGTTGTAGCCGTCGATGATGTTGAAGGCATGCGGCAGGCCGCCGATGGCGAGCGCCGCGAACAGCACCGTGGCATACGGCAGCATCGCCAGCCAGCCATCGACCATCGGGATGCCGGTGCGCGCAACGCCCAGGCCGAGCAGCCAGCACACCAGGAGGGCCGAGCCCATGGTGAGGCCCAACCGGTAGCGCACCTTCACCTTCTGCGTCATGTCTTCGACGATGCCGCCCAGCACCGCCGGCGCGATGCACAGCAGCGTCAGCATCGAGGTCTTGACCGGCCACGACACGTTGAAGGGATCGGTGCCGGTGATGCCCGCCGCCAGCCAGGCCACCCCCATGCCCATCAGGATGCCCGCACCGCCCAGGCGCGGCACGTGGCCCTTGTGGAAGCGCTGCGGCATGTCGGCGCCGTAGAGCCGTGCGTGCCTGCGCGCCCGGCGCATGAAGAGCTGGACCGCGAAGGCGGCGACGAAGAAACTGATGACGATCAGGGCAATCATGTGTGGGAGTTGGGGAACCCTAGAATTCCCGAGCGAAATTAGACCATGCCCACGCCTTCATCCCCCGCCTCCCCCACTCCTTTGCCCCCGATCACCATTTCCATCGTGAGCCACGGCCAGCTCGCCCTGGTGCAGCCGCTGATCGACCAGTTGGACCGGTACAGCCGCGCGTCGATTGCCAAGGTCGTGCTCACGGTGAACATTCCCGAGCCCGACGTGCTCGCGGGGAAAAGCTGGGGATTCGAGGTCGAACGGATCGAGAACGCGAGCCCCAAGGGCTTCGGCGCCAATCACAACCAGGCTTTTGCGCATTGCACGACGCCCTGGTTCCTGGTGCTCAACCCGGACATCCGTTTCGACAGCGACGTGCTCGCGCCGCTGATCGTGCAGGCCGCACCTGACGCCGGCCTGATGACCCCGCGCATCCTGGAGCCCGGCAAGCCCGGGCCAGAGCCGCACCGGGCTTTGCTCACCCCCGTCGAGATCCTCGGGCGCAACAAGCCGGGCTATGTGCCGCCGGCCGCGCCCGCATGGATTCCGGGCCTCTTCATGCTGTTCCGGAGCGAGGCCTACCGCCAGATCGGCGGCTTCGACGAGCGCTTCTTCATGTACGGCGAAGACTTCGACATCTGCGCCCGCACCCAACTCGCGGGCTGGAAGCTGCAGGTTGGCGAAGACCTGCTCGCGCGGCACGACGCCCAGCGCGCGAGCCACCGCAGCAAGCGCTATCTGTACTGGCATGTCACCAGCCTGTTGAAGGTGTGGCGCTCGGGCGCCTTCTGGCGCTACCGGCGGATGCAGCGGCCCGGCGCCTGACGAGCGCGCTGAGCGGGGCGAAAAGCGTTTGCGAGGACAATCGGGAACGAAAAAAGCAAGAGCGCCTTCACACCAACGATGACGACGACAACGACGAGCCCGACGCTCCACAACGAACACGCCCACCTGGTTCACCCCAAATACCGCCCGGACATCGACGGGCTGCGCGCCGTGGCGGTGCTCTCGGTCCTGGGTTACCACGCGTTCCCGCAGTGGATCAAGGGCGGCTTCATCGGCGTCGACATCTTCTTCGTCATCTCGGGCTTCCTGATCACCACGATCATCCTGGGCAGCTTCGAGGGCGACGGCTTCAGCTACCGCGAGTTCTACGCCCGGCGCGTGAAGCGGATCTTCCCGGCGCTGGCGCTGGTGCTGGCGGCCACGCTGGCCTTCGGCTGGTATGCGCTCCTGCCCAACGAATGGGTGCAGCTGGGCAAGCACGTGGCCTCGGGCGCCGGGTTCGTCTCGAACTTCGCGTTCTGGAGCGAGGCCGGCTACTTCGACAACGCGGCCGAGACCAAGCCGCTGCTGCACCTGTGGTCGCTGGCCATCGAAGAGCAGTTCTACATCTTCTGGCCCGTGCTGCTGGGCCTCGCATGGAAGCGCAAATGGCGCGTGCTCTGGGTGGTGGGCATCGTGGCGGCAGCGTCGTTCCTGCTCAACGTGACGACCATCCACAGCCACCGCGAGGCCGCGTTCTATTCGCCGCTCTCGCGCTTCTGGGAGCTGATGATCGGCGGCATGCTCGCGTACATGCGGCTGCACCGGCCGCTGCCCAAGCCGGGCTGGGGACGCCATGCGCAGTCCATCGCCGGATTGGCGCTGATCGTGCTGGGCCTGTGCCTCATCCGCGGCGGCAAGGCCTTCCCGGGTTTCTGGGCGATCCTGCCGGCGCTCGGCGCCTTCTTCTGCATCGCCGCCGGGCCGACCGGCGTGCTGAACCGCTACGTGCTCGCGTCCAAGCCGATGGTGTGGGTCGGGCTCATCAGCTACCCGCTGTACCTGTGGCACTGGCCGCTTCTGGCGTATGCGCGCATCCTGGAAGGCAAGCTGCCGTCGGACGGCATCCGGGCGCTGATGCTGGTTGCCTCGTTCGTGCTCGCGTGGCTGACCTACCGCTTCGTCGAGCGCTACACGCGCAAGACCGAGAACCCCACGGTGACCTCGGGCCTCGTGGCCGCGATGGTGGGCTTCGTCGTGCTCGGCCTCCTGGCCACCTCGGGCTACTACGTCGGGCGCCACAGCGATCCGTACTTCAACAAGACGGCGGCCGCCGCCAAGGACTGGGGCTACCCCGATGGCCTGAGCCCGATCAAGGTCGATGGCGAGGTGCTGCAGCAGATCGGCCACGGCAAGCGCCGCGTGCTGTTCTTCGGCGACAGCCACATCGAGCAGTACGGCCCGCGCGCGGTCGAGTTGAGCAAGACCGCGCCCGACACGCTCGACTCGCTCTCCTTCGTGACCTGGGGCGCCTGCCCGCCGATTCCCAACGTGGTCGACGAGCAGAACAACCTCTGCGCGGAACGCCGCGACGGCGGCATGCGCCTGGCGGTGAGCGACAAGTTCGATGCGGTCGTCTTCGGCGGCTGTTGGAACTGCTACTTCTCGGAGACCGACAAGCCCACTGCCGACAACGCCGCGGCGGATCGCTACTACTACCAGGACGGCAAGAACAAGCGCCGCTTCATGGGCGGCGGCGGCGCGGACTTCGCGCTCAATACGCTGGAGACCGTGCTGACGGCGCTGTCCAAGCACAAGCAGGTGTACCTGGTGCTCGACAACCCGGTGGGCGAGGGCTTCGGGCCCGAGGAGTTCGTCAAGGGCGGTCGCCTGGGGAACATGACGGTGGGGCGCATGACACCGACCGCGCCCTGGGCGTCGGAACAAAAGGCACTGCACGAACGCATGCGGCAGATCGCCATTCGCAGCGGCGCCATCGTGATCGACCCGATTCCGACGCTGTGCGAGAAGGACTGGTGCACACGGGCGGACTCCGATGCCACGCCGATCTACAAGGATTCGGGCCACCTGCGCGCGGGCTACGCGAGCAAGTTCGCTACCTACATCGACCCGGCGATGACGACGCCCCAACAACCAGCGGCGCCTGCCCGCTAGCTCAACTCTTGTAGATCTTGCGAAGGCTGCGGATGCCCGGCAGCTTCGTGACCGCCCCCACGAAGCGCACCATGCCCGGCGTCGCATGGCGCAGCAGGAAGAGCGTGATCCACAGACGAAGCTTCTTCTTCCGGCCTACATAGGGATTCGCGAAGACGATGGCGCCGTATTCGGCCAGCACGGCGCTCATCTCGCCGCGGTACTGGTCGTCTTTCTTGAGCGCCTCGATCGCCTCGTTCACGAAGAACAGCTGGAAGCGCGGCATGAGGTACTCACGCAGGTAGTACCGCCCGCGCTGGTGCTCGTCGGGAAACATCTGCAAGAGCTTCTTGAAGTACTTGAAGCGACTGCGCACCATGCGAATGCCGAACGAGGTGCTGGCCGTGTGGATGCACCAGACCGTGACGGCCTTGTCGATGAAGTGATTGCTGTAGCCCTTGCGGAAGATGCGCAGGAACAGATCGTCGTCTTCGTAGCCCATGAACTGCGAGTCGAACCCGCCCACCGCCTCGAAGGCCTTGCGGCTGACGAGCGTGGCCGAGGGCAGCACGAACATGTCGTATCGCAGCAGATCGAAGATGCTGCGCTTGGGGTGCTGCGCGTGGTCCTTGATGACGCCCGTACGGATCACGTTGCCGTCGCCGTCGGCCTCGTAGAGGTCGGCATAGACATAGCCGAACAGACGGTCGTCGGGCGGGATCGCGTTGAGCAGCGTCTCGATGTGGTTGGGCAGGTAGAAGTCGTCCTGGTCGAGAAAGCAGATGAATTCCGACGTCGATGCTGCCACCCCGGCATTGCGCGCCGAGCCTTGCCCACCGTTTTCCTTGTCAAGAATGCGGAAAGGGTAGCGGGCCGCGAGCGCATCGAGCGACGCGCGCTCCTCGGGCCGCGAGCCGTCGTTGACCACGATCACCTCGGTTGCGGGCACCGATTGCTCGAAAACGCTCTTGACCGAGCGCTCGATGAAATCGGCGCCGTTGTAGAACGGGATGATCACCACCACGCTAGGTCGGGCGATGGGTTGTGCGGCGATGGAGGAATCCGGGGCGGCGTTCATTGGGTTCATGGTTCTTTGGCGGAGGAAGCCTACACAGATTCGAAAAGGTCGCGGACCACGCCGCGCACGCCGCGGCCGAACTTGTCGTAGCGGCCGGTCAGCGCTTCGCGCGCGATCGGCGCGATGCGCGCGAGCCGCGACGCAGGCAAGGCGGCGCGAAAACGCTGGTGCTCGATCTTGCTGCGCACCTTGGCAAGGATCTCGAGCGAAACCCGGTCGCCGAGTTGCGCGAGCCGCCCGAGCAGAAGCTCGGCCTTGACCGCCCGCTCGACGTGCGTGTTGCCCCGGGAGGCCAGCGCCTTGCGCACCTTCTCCGCAAAGGTGTCGCGTCGTGCGCCGATCTGGTTGGACTCGTGCTGGCGGTATTCGATGAGGGACTGCTCCAGCAGGTCCACCCGTGCCGTGCTCGATGCGACGATGGCCAGCCATTCGTCGTGCACCCACTCGACGGGCAGCGGCAAGGCATCCGCCAGCAGCGAGCGGCGAAAGACGGTGGTCGCACCGGTCACGAGGTTTCGACGCAGCAGCACCTCGAAGGCGTTGCCGGCGTGCACGCGCGCCCGTTCGGAAGGCGTAACCTCGAGCGCGTGGAACAACGTCTGGTTGAGGTCGCGGCGCTCGGCGTCGACCAGGCGCGCATCGGTGTGCAGCAGCAGCAGGTTCGCGTCCTGCTCGAAGCGCGCCACCATCAGCGCGAGCCGATCGGGCATCCACACGTCGTCCTGGTCGCAGAGCGCGATCAGCTCGCTGGTGCAGGCGCTGATAGCCTGCTCGAAGTTCTTGACCACGCGCAGGGCGACCGGGTTCTCGAAGACCCTCAGGGCGATGGGCGGGCCGGGGCGCTCGGCCGCGCACTCGGCAACCGTGGTGCGCACCACCTCGACCGAGCCGTCGCGCGAGGCGTCGTCGGACAGCACGATCTCGACTGGCGGCCGGGTCTGCAGGCAGATGCTGCGCACCTGCTCGCGGAGGAACCGGGCTCCGTTGTGGGTGCAGAGCGCAACGGAGACTTCGAGGGGACGGGGAATGCTCATGGATGGATCGAATTTTCTCGGGCATGCTGCCGGTGGGCAGTCGCGGCCCGTCCGATCGGGGGAGCGGTGGGCTCTCCAGGGGTTACGAATTGCAGCGAAACCGGAGCCGGTAAAATTATCTCTCAGTTGATACTCGAATAAAATGTGCGTGCTCGTACGAGCATCGTCCCGGCCAACACGGCCATAGCCCTCAACGAAATCTCGCTTGACCCACCCCGGCCACGAAGCGCTTTTGCTCGTCGCTGCTTCATGCGGTGGCAACCTGACCTTGGACAACACCGTCCTCATGGCAGACCAAGAAACCTGACGCACACGCATGAGCCAAGTTCATTCCAATCTACATCGAAGCGCCTTGGCCGACTGGTGGGAAGGCACCCGCCGCACCGACATCTGGTGGACCCTCGCCTGGTTCGACATCGTGCTGCGCTATCGCCGCTCCATGCTGGGACCGCTGTGGCTCACGCTGAGCATGGGCGTCATGATCGGCGGCATGGGCCCGCTGTACGCCTCGCTCTTCGGCACCCACCTGGACAAGTTCTTTCCGCACCTGGCGCTCGGTGTGATCTTCTGGGGCACGTTCTCCGCGGTGGTCACTGACGCCTGCAACGCTTTCGTCGGCTCGTCCAACTACCTCAAGCAGGGGTACTTTCCCATCAGCCTGTTCGTCTGGCGAGGCCTGGCGCGCAACCTGATCCAGTTCCTTCACCAGATCGTCCTGTACGTGCCCGTCGCCATCTGGGCAGGTGTCACGCTGTCGTGGTCGGTCCTGCTGATCATCCCCGCCTTCCTGATCCTCATCGTCAACGCGCATGCGCTCGGCCTGTTGCTGGGCCTCATCTGCACGCGCTACCGCGACGTGACCCAGATCATCACCAGCCTCATGCAGATGCTGATGTTCCTGACTCCCGTGTTCTGGCTGCCCGAGAACCTCCCGAGCCGCGCCAAGTACGTGCTCTGGAACCCGTTCGCGCAGATGCTCGACCTGCTGCGCACGCCGCTCATGGGCGGAGAGGCGCACTTGCACAGCTGGATTGGCATCGGCGTGTGGACCGTGCTGTGCGTGTCCCTCGCGAGCGCACTGTTCGTCAAATACCGCCGTCGCGTCGTCTACTGGCTCTGATCCATGGCATCCATCTCACTCAAAAACGTTTCCGTCAGCTTTCCCATTTATGGGGCGGGTTCGGCGTCGCTCAAGAAAACCCTTGCGGCCTCGGTCACCGGCGGACGATTCGGCAAGGAAACCGGAGTGACCGTGGTGCAGGCCCTCAGCGGCCTCAACCTCGAACTCAAGAGCGGCGACCGGCTGGGGTTGGTCGGCCACAACGGCGCGGGTAAGTCCACGCTGTTGCGCACGCTCGCAGGCGTCTATGAGCCCTCCTCCGGGGAGTTCGCGCGCCAGGGCTCCGTGGCCAGCCTGATCGATCCAGCACTCGGCATCGAGATGGACGCGACCGGCATCGAGAACATCATGCTGCGCGGCCTTGTGATGGGCATGAGCATGAAGGAGATCGAACGGCTCACGCCCGACATCTGCGATTTCAGCGGGCTGGGCGAGTACGTCAACATGCCCGTGCGCACCTACTCGACCGGCATGATGATGCGGCTCGCGTTTTCGATCTCGACCAGCGTCGAGGCCGACATCCTGCTGATGGATGAATGGCTTTCGGTGGGCGATGCGGCGTTCACCGAGAAGGCCGAGCAGCGGATGCGCGATGTGGTGTCGAAGTCGGGCATCCTGGTGTTGGCCTCGCACTCGCCTGAGCTGATTGCGAAGGAGTGCAATCGGGTGATCCATATGGAGCATGGGCGGATTGTGGAGAGCTGAGGCTCCGCTCAAGCGACTCAAGATTTCTCCTCCTGCCATGAGGCGCCCGATTACTGCCCTGCTTGCCCTGCATTCGCGCTGGAAGCCTTTTTCGTTATGAAGATCGCCCTCTAGAATCCGCCGGACTGGCCGCCTTCGGCCGTGGGAGTCATGCATGACAACAACGAGCGAGCCGGCATTCTTGGCGGACCTGGACAACAAGATCTTCACCATCCGCACGGCACTCTCCGACAACGACAAGATCGCGTTCCTTCGGGTTCAGCAACTCGTTGGTCGCACAGTGGGGAAGTACTCCTATCTCGAAATCGGCTCGGAGCAAGGCGCGAGCCTCCAGCCGCATCTGCTGGACCCGGCATGTGTATCGGCGGTCTCCATCGACCTGCGCCCGCCAGCCCAGCCGGACGAGCGCGGCGTGTTGTTTCACCATGTCGACAATTCGACCGCCCGGATGAAGCAGACGTTGACCGAACAAATCGGCGCAGCACCCCTGGAAAAGCTCACCACCTTCGATGCCGATGCTTCCACGGTGTCCTCGTCTGTCCTTCCTTGCTTGGTCGAGCTTGCGATGATCGATGCAGAGCACACGAACACCGCGTGCTTCTCTGACTTCATTCAGGTGCTTTCCTACGTCAAGCCGGATGCAGTGATCGCGTTCCACGACGCGAATCTGATCCTCGACGCGATCCAGAATGCCGAGCGCATGCTGCGCTATCTGAAGATCGAATTCGAGACGGTTTTTCTCCCCGACTGTGTTGCTGCAATTGGAATCCGGGGCATGGCAGCTCCAGTTCGAGAACTGCTCCTGCCTCACGCGCATGAGCGGGCCACATACATTCAACAGTCGAAGAAGCAACTCCAGCAGATGGTGGCCATGTCGCTGTTCGAAGCCGGAGAACTGCCAAGCCTGCGCGACGCTGCGACGATCGCTCAAGCTGTCGAGGATGCCCGAGCTTCCGTTCGAGCAGATTCCGGTCGGACGATCCAAGCGTTGCGCGATCAGGCGAGCGCGGCAACTGCTCGGTGCACAGAGCTTGAGCGTGCTGCTGGTGGAGCCGCCGCGCGCGTTGAGGCGTTGGAGCATTCGACGTCCTGGAAAGTTACGGCGCCGCTGCGGGCTGTGCGGCGCATGTTTCGGTAGCCGTCACTTCGCGAGATATCAGCGCACGTCCGCGTGCGCGGCGCCTCAACCATCTCCTCCCTCTTGCAAGTGCCTCGCTTCGTCACCAAGGCCGTAACTGCCCGATCATCCGGAACGTAGTAGAGGGAAGTGGCGCTGATGGAGACGGGCCTGAATCCCGTACCATCGTTCCATGAGCACAACCCCCCGCGACCGCATAGGACTCTTGCTGTCTGGCGATGTACTGGAAATCGGACCTGGAAGTCGGCCGTTTACGGTAGCACCGGGCGCCAATGTGCGATACGCGGATCGTGCAGTGGAAGGAGGGCGCGATCAAAATTGGCCTGAGCTGATCGGACAGCCCGCAGGCGTCCAGGCGCACTACGACTTGAATCTCGACACAGACGGCCTCGCCCCGATCAAATCAGGCTCTCTGGACGGTGTCGTCGCTTCCCATGTGATCGAGCATGTGGCCAACCCGCTAGAAGTAATTGCGGAATTTTGGAGAGCGTTGAGATTCGGCGGCAAGCTGCTGCTTGTCGTGCCTGATCGCCATCAAACGTTCGATGCCCCGCGCAGGGCCACGCCCTTTTCGACTGTCCTGGCCAAGCATCGCGAGAAAACGACCGAGGTGGATGAGGCAAGCATCAGGGACTTTTGCCAAGCCATTTATGGGCAGCCTCCGATACATCCGCCGGAAGTAAGAGAGTGGCATGACCCGACTAGGTTGGATGCTGACCGGCTGGCACTGCATCGAAAGCGGAGCATCCACGTCCATGTGTGGAGCCCGGAAGAATTTGCCTCGCTGCTCGCCTGTTCCATGCTCGAGGGGACCACGGCTTGGCAGCTGAAGTCGATGTATTTTTCCGACCATTTTCCTGGTCGAGCCGCGGACGAGTTCGCGTTTGTTTTGGAGAAGATGCCGCTCGCCGGCCCGAACGAATTGGGACGGCAGTTCGTTGATGCATGGTGTCAATCGGTGCTCGATGACACCGCTGTTGACTACATTCGCTTGGCTCGATTCGAAGAGGCACTTCGCCGCGACTGCACCGACGCCGCGATCAATTCGTTGCCGCTGCAATTGTTTGCTGCCAAACAGGCTGCTCTTGGAAAGGCATCCGCTCAAGATCGCATTAGGGCGCTCGAAGCTGAGCTCAACACTGCGCAAGCACGCGCAGCCGAAGCAATCGCGCGTGCCACGGCGCTGGAGCATTCAACGTCGTGGAAAGTCACGGCACCGCTGCGTGCCGTGCGGCGCCTGCTTCAGTAGCCGCCTTTTCAGCGAGATACCGCCATGCAGCGCATTCATCGTGGATTTGATCGATGCTCCCTAAATCGAAGAGCGCGTTTGACTTAATGCGCAAGCGGACGCTCCGAAAGAGACCACGCCGCACCAGAGCGTGGCGCACCGCGTTGCAATTGAACAACGCGATAACCGCATTCATGCGGTGACTCTCAAACGGGCTTTCACGAACGGTGGACCACATGCGAGCCGTGACTCCGATGTGGATAGGATCAAGGGATGACACAAAAAAACACGGGGGAGAGAACGGCAGCGTATGTCTTTCTGATCGCCGCCCTGATTCTTTTCTATCGCTTCCCTGACCGGTTGCTCAGCGGTTTTCTGTGGGCTGAAGATGGTCTGCGTTTCCTGCCCGACGCCTATCAATTCGGTTTTCGTGCCCTCGTTTCGCCATACCAAGGCTATCTGCATGCGTTGCCTCGCCTGATCGCGTACCTCGCAGCACGAACCACCCCAGTCCCTTGCCTTCCGTTCGTGCTTCCCGTTGTTTGCCTTGTCATCACCAGCATTGGTGCCATGGTGACTTATCTTGGGGCGCTGCGACTGCCTTGGCGCTCTTACCCCGCGGCTTGGGCCGCGCTGGTTGCGTTGTCGCCCCTTCTTGTCCCGCACTCCGGCGAAGTCTTTCTGAACATCACCAATCTTCAATGGCTAGCCGCCCCCGTGCTGCTCGCACTGCTTTACCTCGCCCCCGCGATCCAAGGCAAGGGCGCCCTTGCCGCCGCAACAGCCGCGCTGATTCTCGCCATGAGTGGCCCTTTCAGCGTGCTCATGCTGCCATTCGTCGCGACAGTCGTGGCTTTCAGGTTTCGCGGCCCTGTCTCGCGCGCGACGGGGTTAATTTTCGCGGGGTACATATTCGGAACGGTGGTGCAAGGGATGGTCATCCTGACGTGTGCGGGCGACCCAACACCTCCAGGCGCTCTGGTTGGAGTCCTCGACGCTTCGACGCGGGACTTACTTGGGCCCGCATTTTTTCCGCGCGCGCTGCTTTCAAGGTCCGAAATGGCCGCGATGGGTGCAACGGCAATCTTGGCGCTGGCATTAGGCTCGGCATTCTGGAAAATGCCAGTCCGATTCGAGCTCTTCGCAATGCTCGCGTTTGGATTCATCGTCTGGGCAGCGGGAATGGCCAAGATTGGCAGCGGAGCTCGCATTTTGTGGGACGGCGGGGCCGCACGATATACCTTCCTGCCTTACGTCTTTTTAGCTTGGGCACTCCTCATTGGAGCGGGCACCGCGACATCAATATTTGCGCGACGAAGCTCAGTCGCCCTGTGCATTGCAATGTTGCTGATCAGCAGCACTATGTTCGTCCCACTGCCCCCTGTAAAAACGTCTGTGGACGAAGCTTCGGAGGCTGGCTATGTGATTCACGTCCCGCCCGGTTGGACTGGCACACTCAAGCCCGGCAAGCTCCGTCTGCGCCGCTGATTGAATCTCGAGCAGAAACGCCGCCTCGCCCCGAGCCAAAGCCAGAACGCGGGAGCTCAACGTGGGTAGAGCAGCTTATCGATTGGAAGGCAGCAGTCCGTGAGCCCAGGCGGAAGCAACCCGCGGTAGTCGGTTATTGTGCGGAGCAGGAATTGCACTTCGTTCTCGCGCCTTTCAACGACAAGTCGACCCACTCAAGAAGCTCTCAACTTCGAGCGGCCATGGCTGCAAGGAAAGCGGATCGATCCGCAACAAGCTGGCAGGCAGCAGGGGGCTTTAGGCGTGCTCAACGACCACTGGGATTCGATCTGGAGAGAGCTCTGCCCTCATCTAGATCGACGCGCACGCACTCCACAGGCCGGTCAGCTCCCCTTGCGCACCCCATCAGGTCGGCGACAGATCGCTCGGCTTCGTGCGCAAACAAACACCTGCAAAAGAGATCAGCCCGATGAGTACACCGCACCAGAGCGTGACGGATCGGGTGGCAATCGCGATGGCGACTGCATCTGCCCTTTCGGCACCCTGCCCCGTCAGCTGAAACACCAGTGACGCCTCCATCGTCCCGAGCCCTCCGGGAACCATGCTCGCGGCGCCGAACAGCGTGGCATTCACAAAGATCTCCAACGCCGTCGCCGGCTGCAATGCCAGGCCTGATGCCGTGCAGAGCACCGTGAACACCGCAGCCTGGATGCCATAGGCCAATGCGGCGAGCAGGGTGAACAGGATCACATTGCGCAGTGTCCATATCTGTGCCCACTGACCCAGCGCCTCGACGGCAACACGCCCGGGCGCGAAGCCCCATCTGCTTGCAAATGCCAAGGCGCCAGCAAACATCGGCGGGCTTCGAACGAGGTGGCAAAGGGAAAAGCTGCCCACAAGGACAACGCCCATCGCCACGCCCACGAGATTCAATGAGCCTCTTGCGAGCAGACCTGCGGCAGCCCCCAGCAGACACACGCC
>CXWL01115894.1_pt1 | contig 19584 bp, 18 predicted proteins | sample 590931 | NCBI WGS metagenome assembly CXWL01 (sample SAMEA3498368, study PRJEB10139) | groundwater metagenome | biome: water well; material: biofilm material | place: Germany | collected 2015-04-27 | reverse complement strand
GCATTTCAGCCTTCTATCATGATTCGGCAGCGGCGCTGGTGCGCGACGGCGTCATCGTCGCCGCGGCGCAGGAAGAACGCTTCTCGCGCAAGAAGCACGATCCGCGCTTTCCCGTCCACGCGATCAACTATTGTCTGGAAGAGGGCTTCGTCAACGCCGCTGACCTCGATGCGGTGATCTTCTACGACAATCCGTTGGCGACCTTCGACCGCGTGGTCGAAAACGCGCTGGCCGCAGGGGAAGAAGGGCGCGAACAGTTCCTCAAGGCGGCCGGCCAGATCCTCGGCGACAAGATGTGGGTCAACGAGCATGCGCGGCGCGCAATGGGCTCGCTCGGGCGCGAAGGGAAAGTGCTGTTCGCCGAGCACCACATGGCGCACGCGGCGAGCGCCTTCTATCCTTCGCCGTTCGACCGGGCCGCCATCCTCACCATTGATGGCGTGGGCGAGTGGGCCACTACCAGCCTTGGCGCGGGCGACGGCAAGGCGCTGCGCCTGTTCTCCGAGATCAATTACCCGCACTCGCTGGGCCTGCTGTACAGCGCGTTCACCTATTTCTGCGGCTTCAAGGTCAATTCCGGCGAGTACAAGCTGATGGGGCTGGCGCCCTACGGCGAGCCGCGCTACTACGACGCAATCCGCAACCACCTGATCGACGTGCGCGATGACGGTTCGTACCGGCTCGACACTTCCTATTTCGGCTACCTGAGCGGGATGGTGATGACGGGCGTACGCTTCGCGGAACTGTTCGGGGGGCCGGCGCGCCAGCCAGAGTCGCCGATCACGCGACGCGAAATGGACCTCGCCGCCAGTGTCCAGAAGCTGACCGAGGAAATCATGCTCCGGACCGCGCGCCACCTGCGCTCGATCACGGGTGAATCCAACCTGGTGATGGCCGGCGGCGTCGCGCTCAACTGCGTGGCCAACGGCAAGCTGGTGGCGCAGGGCATCTTCGACCAGGTGTGGATCCAGCCGGCCGCCGGCGACGCCGGTGGAGCGCTGGGCGCCGCGCTGCTCGCCGAGCATGTCTACTTCGACCGGCCGCGCGTTGTGTCCGCCCCCGGCAAGGACGCGCAACAGGGCAGCTACCTCGGGCCGGCCTTTTCCAGCAGCGAGGTGCTGGCCTTCGTCAACCGCCACGCTTACCCGCACACCCGGATTGCCGACCAGGCCGAGCGGCTGGCGACCGTGGCCGGCGCGCTGGCGGAAGGCAAGATCGTCGGCTGGTTCTCGGGCCGCATGGAATTCGGCCCGCGCTCGCTGGGCGCGCGCTCGATCCTGGGCGACCCGCGCAGTCCCACCACGCAGGAAACCATGAACCTGAAGATCAAGTACCGCGAGTCGTTCCGCCCGTTTGCGCCCAGCGTGCTGCGCGAGCGCTGCGGCGAGTACTTCGAGCTCGAGTGCGACAGCCCTTACATGCTGCTGATCGCACCGCTGCGCAAGGAGCGCCGGATCGCGATGGACCGCGCCCGCTTCGACGAGGGGAACGATGACATGCTGGCCGTAATTAACCAGGCGCGCAGCGACGTGCCGGCGATCACCCACGTCGACTATTCGGCGCGGGTCCAGACCGTCGATGCCGCCACGAATCCGGAATACCACGCGCTGATTCGTGCGTTCGAGGCGATCACCGGATGCGGCATGCTGGTCAACACCTCGTTCAACGTGCGCGGCGAGCCGATCGTGTGTACGCCGGAAGACGCGTATCGCTGTTTTGTGCGCACCGAAATGGATCTGCTGGTGCTGGAAGATGTAATCCTGTGGCGTCATGAGCAGCCCGCGTTGATTGAGCAAGAAGACTGGAGGAAGACCTATGAACTCGACTAGTGACGCGCTGATGGCGACGGCGATGGGCCCGTTGTTCGACGAGGTGCTGATGCCGATGGCGGAGCGCATGCGCGCCAGCGGCGTGCAGCCGTTTCCGCTGGAACCAGACGTTTCCTGGCTCAGCTACTACGTGCGGCGCAAGCGCGCATCGATGACGCGCGATGATTTCACCGGTGCGTCGTGCGTCGACGCCGCGGACCTCGAGGTGCGTTTGGCGGCCCACTGGCATGCACTGGGGCGGCATGAACTGGCTGCGCAAGCGGGCCGCTTCGGTGCTGCCGCCGGCGCCGCGCAGGCCTTGCTGGCGGCAGAGGCGCCTGAGACCGAACTGAATCCGTACGTGTACGCGATGTTTTGACGCGCGGGGGCGCGCGCCGAAGGATGCTAGCCAGGGCGGCTGTCAGGCGCGCCGCCCCAGCGTGGGTGTGGGATCACTTCTTGTTTGCCGCGGTGTTTTGGGCCTTGGCGTTTGCCTGGGCCTGAGCCGCGGCTTGCTGCTGCGCGGCCTGTTCGCGCTCTTTCTTCTTGCTCAGGTGGTGGCCAACCGCGCAACCAGCGGCCGCACCTGCCAGCCCGTGATGGCCGGCGACGTGTCCGGCGACACCGCCGACCACGGCGCCTTTCAGACAACCGGCGCTGGCAATGCCTGATACCGATGCCATGGAAAGAGCGAGCGATAGAGCGACAAGTTTGGTTTTCATGACGGGTGCTTTCTGTATCTATCGAGTGGGATTGGCGGCGATTGCGCCAGCCCGTCCAGAATAGAGCGCGACGGCGTCCGAGTATGTGCGACAGCTCGCTTATGGCCGCTCCCTGCGTCCTGCTGTGTTACCAAATGTAAAGATCGTCAACGGGCAGCTTTCGCCTCGCGTTTCTGACTCAGCGATACAGAAAAACGCTACTCGATCAACTACATCAAGGATGACGCCATGAACAAATTAATCGCTGTTTTGATTTCCGGTCTGGTGGCAGGTTCCGCCTTCGCTCAAGCGCCGGCCACCACCACTACCAAGGTTGCGCCAGTTGTTTCGTCGGCGGCTGTCAAAGCCGATGCGAAAGAAGTCAAAGCGGTCGCCAAGGCGGATGCTACGGAAGTAAAGACCGTCGCCAAAGCCGATGCGAAGGCAGTGAGCACCATCGCCAAAGCGGAAACCAAGGAAGCCAAGACTGGCATCTCGGCTGATGCAACCGTAGCGGATGCGCATGCAACCGCGGCGAAGACCAAGGCGGAAGCGCATGCCAAGGCTAAGAAAGCAAAGGCGCATGCGCATGCGGTCGAAGCAAAGGCTGATGCTAAAGAAGCCGTCGCCAAGTAATCCGATTTGGTGCGTTAAAACGAAAAGACAGGCGCTGCCTGTCTTTTTTATTTTTCGGACACGCGGAGCTTGTCGGTATCGCTTTGCCGGTATGGCAGAATGCGTCGTCCAAAACATATCTCTCCAAGGTCTATGGAACTTACTGAAGTAGTTGAAATCGCCGACGAGGCCAGGCACTCCGTGTCGCTGAATCGGCGTGTTGCGGTGACGGTGGCGTTACTGGCGACGTTCATGGGTGTCTGCAAAATCAAGGACGACAATATCGTCCAGGCGATGCAGCAGGCGCAGGCTGACAAGATCGATCACTGGTCGTACTACCAGGCGCGAAATGTGCGGGAAGAGATTGCCGGTTCGATGGCGACCCAGTTGAAGCTGGCGGCGATGGGGCGACCGGTTGGCGAGCAAGCTGCATATGCGGAGGCTGTGAAGAAATACGAGACTCTCGCTGCGGACCAGAAAACGAAAAAAGAGCTGGTCAGGGCGCAGGCCGAGCGCGATCAGACAGTCTATGACGCATCCAACTACCGTGACGATCAGTTCGATTTGTCCGATGTGCTGCTGGCGATTGCAATTTCGCTGCTGGCGATTACGACGTTGACGGGGCAGCGCTGGCTTTATATTGCGTCGATGGTGCCGACCTCGATTGGGGTGTTTTTTGGTGTGGCAGGGTTAGCAGGCTTGCCGTTTCATCCCGCGTGGATCATGGGGTTGCTCTCGTAATTGGCCTTTTCGGCAAAGCGGGACGATTAAGGTCCCCCTTGTTCTTCGCCGATGGAAAAATAAACTTTGTCGTCCTCCGGCGACGTCCCAAAACCAATGAATCGCCGCGGTTTTCCCTTCGGAGTGCGCAACCACCATTCCAGATTGCATTCTCCCTTTTGGGTGGTGGGCGGACCGAAATTCCTAATGAGGGTCTTTCTCATGTACGCACACTTGGTTGCGCCTTCGAACGAACTGGAAATCAGACTGATTCGATCATCGTTGTTTTCGGCCGCGGAAAAGGAAGAGGCGTGCACAGCGTCTAGACATTCGATATTCCCGCGCTTGATCAATTCGCGTCCGGATCGTGCGCTTGCGAAGCAGAGTGGCCTCAGATGCAGCATCATTTGTTCTGAGGTGATGAGGTAGATTTTGGGGGAAGATATTACATCGAAGACCCGTTGAAACGCGACCGCCTCGTCTCCGGATAAAGCGTAGGCGCTGCTCATCAGGCAAAGTCCAAGCACTACACATTTCGCCATCATAGATCAAACTCCCATATCAGATTAGCTTAGCCTGCAACGGTCCAGGGTATCGCTCGGATCGACCAGATCGGATCGTCTTTCGAACGGGCTCAGATTCGCTTGACTCAAACGATTTTCGACTTTGTCCGTTCCCAGATTGGTGCCATACATTTCAAGATGCAGCATAGTGTCTTTATACTTTGAACCGTTCGGCTGAATCAATTGGCCCACCTTCCCGATCACGTCACCACGCTTGACTTCGGTATTTTTCATTTTTTCGCGGCGTATCGCGTCGCGCGGCTCTAATTCGCCATATCGCACGATAAATTTTCCGTGAACTACTTCAATTGCATCTGTACCCCAATAAAAGGGATAACACTGCAAGATGACACCGTCGGCCATTGCACGTACTTCGGTGCCGACAGGGGCGTACAGATCGCAACCGGCGTGCCGTCTTGGACCACGGCTCGAATTGAAAGCACGCGCACCTGTGCGGTAACACTCTGCCGGTCGGCTGGCTAAAGGGAACAGCAATCCTTCCGCCAACACCTTTCCGGTGGCGGCCGAGGTTACCTCGACTTTTTTCTTAATAGCCGTTTCCGCCGTCCGATGCGGCACCGCAGTTGTCTTCTCGCGCTCCGCCATTTCGCTAATTGTCGTACCGGTACGGATGGCGACAATTCGCTCCTTTCCGTCATGTTTTTGCGCCTGATTTCCCCCTGGGAGGATGATATGGCTGCGCTTGTTTTCGACCAACGCTGGAGCAGCGTTGTCCTTCATGTTCAGAGTCTCTTTCAAGTATGCTGCCACTAATTCCATGGGAGGACGGCGCCACAGATAATCGCCTGTGTGCGGCTGGAATGACTGACCGGTCTGCACGTGACCGGCGTTGGCGATGTGAGTGACTTTGCGTAGACCTGTTGTTGTCTCCGCGCTGTCGTTCGCGATTTTTGCGCGCATGGCGACGTCAGGTTCCACCAAAGGTTCGCTGCCCACGCTTGCGTCTACGTGAAGCAGTTCTTTGTATTCCCGATTGAGAATTACGAACACAACTTCCGACAGGCCGGGCGCTCTGATTGGGGGAGTGCAGCCCCTTTCATCGGTGATACCGAATAGGCATTTGGATTTCTGTGCCGTCCCCTGTACCTTGGCCAGCAGGCCGGTAGCGCTCGGCTTGGAAGGATAGATAGCGAGGAATGGTTGACCTTTGCAGGCTTGATCATCCTTCGTCAACAATTTGAACGAGAGTTCACAACTAGTAGCAAGCAAATTTTCCAGGGGATCTAGAAAGGGAAGAATGCTCTTGTTAATTATCTGTAGAACTTCCTTGGGTCTGTCCATCGCCAAGTGTTCCGGTGTAGGCTTAAAGTACCATCCCTCATGATGAAACAGGTACAGTTTCTTTTCGTATTCGTTGCCGAAATGAGTAATCGCCAGTTCCTTGGATCTCATGAAGGACAACAGGACGCTGTAAGCCCCATGCTCGGCGTCGAATATCGAATCTGCGCCCAGGTCGAGAGTGAAGCCGAGCCGCGCTTTTGAAATATGAGGCTTGGAAACCTCCGTAATGGTGGCGTCGGTGTACTGTCCCAGACCTGCCGCGGAGGTGCCTCCGGCTGCGGCATCGGGATTGAACCCGGATTCGATTTTGCATATGAGCAGCATATGTGCGATATCACGATAAGGCAATTTATACCTGGCACCGACTTCCACGAGAATGTCGATGACTCGGTCCTGCACCTCGGGCAAGGCGTCCCCGTGCACGCGCGAGATCCCGCAGAGCGCCCCGGCAGACTTCTCGATTTTCGGTGTCCTCATCAGGTGCGATTCTTTCCTGATCTGCTGTTCACTATATGCCGCACCTCTGCTGCAGCGTAAGATCTGATAAATCGTCGACAATTGATCTCTCCTAGGTTCAATCGGGCATGATCGATTTCACGGCGCGCATTCTTCCCAGGTTTGCCATAGCGATCCTGACGGTAGCGCTTTCTTCATCTTCAATCAGAATCCCTTCCGCACCGTAGACAGTAGCGGCATCGACATAAGCCCCTGTGCCACCACCGACCGAATAGTAGAGGACTGCTACCTTGTGGTCACCCCCATTGACGCAGGCCCATTGCGTTACGAAAAAGTCGTTGACAGACCGTCCCGCTTCCCGGATTCCTTTCGCGCTTGATTTCTCGAAGCGAGGAAGTGCCTCCATGCGCGTATTGCCGTCGTGGGTGATCCTTAATTGCTGCGATCTACATTCGTTCAGGGTGTCGGGTTCAGTGCTTTTCTTGCAGTCGGACTCAATTTCGTACCTGACCTCACCGCATTGCATCTGTTCGATCCACAATTCCTTGTCGTCCGCGATGCAATTCACCGTCAGGACAGAAAGTCCTGCAAAAATTAGAATTGGCATTGAGAGTTGATGTCGATGCATCGCATTTCTCCTGAATGTTTTAAGCGGCATTACAAATATGATTCAGTCCCAATGTTTGTCCATTTCCTGGTGCCAGACATTGATGTTGTCCTGGTCCCAGTTGTTCTTCGTGAGCAAGGTCAGCTTGACCGGTTTCGGTTCAGTGGTACCGACCTTGATGGTCTTGCCTCTGTGGTCTGTTTCCCCGAAGTGTTTCGTTCCATCCGGTAGTGTCAACACATATGGTTGCTGCACGACTTTTCTATCGCCCTTCAGAATCTGGTACTGCGCCGCAAAAGCATGATGTTTTTTCTGATCGAGACTGAGTTCGCCATTCGGGAACCTGGGCAGGGAACTTGACGCGCTCGCCGGTCCGGCTAATTCCTTCTTGCTCGCCTTGAATTCGATCTTCCCCGGCCCATGGAGCATGATGTTGCCGCCCTCGAGCTTGATATACGCGCCCTGCGCGGTGAGCAGCGCATGTTGTTTCGCGGCGATCGTGATCGACTTGGTGATGCTCACCACGGTGATCAGCTTGTCCGCCGTGATTCGGGTTTCATCCGACTGGCTCTGGCTGCTGACCTTGCCGCTCGCTGCGTGCAGCTTGATGCCAGTTTCCTGGTTGGGCTTTTCCTTGTTGCTGGCTTTGCCGTAGGTGAACAGGCTGATGCCGGCCATTACCGTGTGGAAGGCGCCGCCCTGGCTGGCGAAGTTGATGTCCTGGCCGGCCACGATGCTGCTGGTGTTGCCGGCGCTGATGATGGCGTCCGCAGGAGTGGTCGCGGCAATGCCCGCTGGGCTCGACAACTGCAATTGCGGCTCGCTGTACGCCGTGACCTTGCCTTGGCCGCCGTTGTCCGTGCCGCTGCCGCTCTCCATGTTTCCGATCACCTTCGCGCTATGTTCCTGTTGCGCGATGGCGGGAAGCTTGCTCGGCTCGGCCTCGTCCTTGCCTTGTTCGTCTTTTAGCCTGGCGTTATGCGCCTGTGCGGTGGTTGCCGTGCTCATTTGCAGCTGATGGCTGCGCTCGATCTGCGCCTGCGCTTCTTTCGAATCGAGTTGGCTGCCGCTGGCGCCGTTGCGCGCATCGGCGGACAGCAGCATCCCTTGTCCCGCGCGCAGGGCGGCGCTAAATTCCGTCTTCAGTTCTGCGCCGAATCCCACGGTCTCCAGGCGCTGGTTGTCGGTCTGGTGGCGCAGGTGGCCGAGGTTCAATTCTGCGGATCCCCTGTGCGCGCCGGCGTGCTGTTGCAGCGCGGTGCGGCTCTGGCCGGGGTTGTCGTCGAAAACCAGTTGGTTGTACGCGCCGGCGCCGCTTTGGCTGGCGCTGATGGCCTGGGTCTTGATGCCCGACAGCGCGGCCGGGTGCGCGTGCGCGCCGGCTTCTCCCGGGAACCAGGCAGGTGCGTTGCCGGTGGCGGCGCCAGCGCCTTGCGAAAACTGATTGTGTTGCGCGTCAACCTGGCCCTTGCCGTTGTACAGCGCGCCGATCACGACCGGGCGGTCGATGTCGCCTTCCATGAAATCGACCAGCACCTCCTGGCCGACGCGCGGAATCGCGTTGCTGCCCCAGTTGGCGCCGGCGACCGGGGCCATCGGGGTGGCTACGCGCACCCAGGTCCCGGCGGTGTCGTCGGCCGGTGCGCCGACGTGGCCGTCCGGGGTAGGGTGGCTGAGCCGGCTGTGGCTGGCGTCGCCGCGTTGCCAGTGAAATTGCACCTTGATCCGATGATCGCGGTCGGTGTGGACCATCGCCCCGGCCGGACCCACCACGATAGCGGTCTGCTGGCCGTGAATGGTCGGCCGGGGATGCAGCAGATGGCCGCGCTGGTCGGCGCCGCTGCTGCGGTAAGGAATGCTGCTGCGGATGGCGTCGATGCGGTTGCGGTACAGCGGACGCGCGCCGATGCCGTTGCCGGCGGCGTGCGGGCTGGGCGGCTGTTCCTGTTCGAGCGCGATGTCCAGCAAGCTGCGGCCCAGCGCCTTTTCGACATCGGTCCGCATCTCGGCGCGCAGGTTGTTGTGCATCAGGTGAATGGTGCGCAGCACGAGGAAGTTGCTCTCGTCGCCTATCCTGGCGTGGTCGTTCAGGGTGAACGTGGTGCCAGGCGCCAGCGTGCGCACGGTGCCGGCGCCGACATGAATGTGCTGCCTGGCCTCGAGCGCCTGCATCTGGTTGTTGGCGATGCGCATGCCTTGTTCGCGCGTCGGATAGGCGTACACGCCCGGCGTGTCACGAATGGTCAGCGGGATGCCGCTCATGTCCGCCGCCGCGGTCAGGGCGGGGCGGGTGTTGAGCGAACGGTAGTCCCAGCTTGAAATCTCAATGGCATTGGTCTGAAGGATCGCTTCGCTGCGCCAGCGGTCGATGCTGTCTTCCTTCATGACCGCGCCCGGCTGGGTGAACCGGACCGTGTTTTGCGCGTTCGGCTTGAAGCTGCCGTTGTGGTCGGCCACGACCAGTTGATGGCTGCCCAGGCTGGGGCTGGCGGGATCGCCGCTGTGCTCGAAAAAATGGAACAGGCCTTCGTCGAGCATCAGCCGCTCGACAAACGCCAGGTCGCTTTCCTGGTATTGCGTGGTGTGACTGCGCCTCGGATACACCGAGCGGTCGCGCAGGTCGAAACGCCAGGCGGGCACAAGTTTGCCCTGGCCCTGGTAGCGGGCAAACACCGCGTCGAGGATGTCGAGCACGGTCATGTCCTGGAAGATGCGGCTGTCGCGGGTGTAGCCCAGGAAGGCAGTCCATGGTTCGGCAACCAGGTTGTAGCGGGCAAAGCCGCCGTTGGCGCCGCTCAGTTCGGCTTTCGTGATGTACGCATGAAACGCACGCGGGCCCGCGCCGCCGGCGGTGAGCAATTCGAGCAGCACCGGCTGGCCGATCAATGCCTTCAGCGGAATCGCGGCGTCGGTCGACAGCGCGGCGATGTGCAGCGCAAAACCCTGGCTGAGACCTTCCTCGGCGCGGACGCACTCGGCCAGCAACTGGCTGGCGCCCAGCGGCGTGGCGAGCTTGAGGAAGCGGGTGTCCTGGGTGAAGCGGGTGATCAGTGCCTGCGCGCCGGCCTGGGCCAGCGAGTTGTCTGCTTCGGACATGGACGATACTCCAGTGTGAGTAGCGCACAGCTTAGAAGCAATCCCATCGCTGGGACTTAACTTACGTCATTGTTTGTGGGTAACAGGAGATTATCCGCGCGGCAGCGCGAACTGGGTGCTGAGGAATTCGGCGATCCGCGCCTGGGTGGACGCGAGGTAGGGAATGTTCATGTGGTCCGAATCGGGGATGATTTCATCCCTGTGCAGTTGCCCGAGTTTGGCCACCAGCAAATCGGTATGCGAGTGCGGAACGATGTCGTCGAAGGCTGCGCGCAACACGTAGGTCGGCGCCTTCAGTGCGGAAGCGTATTTGACCGACTCAAACCGGTGCCGCAATACATATTCGATCGGCATGGCGCGAAAACGCCGCTTGGCGATGGCGAGGATCGAATCGTACGGGGTGATCAGCACGACCGAATGGGCCGCGCGTTCCATCGCGACTTGCACCGCCACGCCCGAACCGAGGCTGCGGCCGACGATCGCCACCCGCTTCGGATCGACGTGGGAGCGGTCGGACAGCCAGTCGAACAGCATGCGGCCGTCGTCGACCATGTGCTGCTCGGCCGGATCGCCTTGCGAATCGCCGTAGCCGCGGTAGTTGACGGCCAACACGGCCATGCCAGGGAACAGCTTGCCGGCGTCACGCGCCACCCACGACACTTCTTCCGATCGACCGCCGAAATACACGACGCCCGGATGGGGGCCGACCACCGCCGGCGTCATCAGCCAACCGGATAGCTTGGTGCCATCGTTGGAGCGCAACACGATCGAGCGGGTCCGATGCCCGCTACTGCGCGGGCGCTCGACTTCGCGCTTGATGGTGGGATTGAACACAAGCCGGCGCTGGCTGGCGGCAATCGCTGCAGCCAAGCCGAGCCACAGCATACTGGCGATGCCGGCGACTCCCGCGACTTTTTTTGAATTGTTCATAGGCACTAGTCTACGCGGGTTTATTTTTATCTGTCGAGCCGCGCGCAGGAGTGCGCGCCTTCTTCAATGAACTGGCGCGCTTGCGTGGTTCGCATACAACGGTCGCCCGGATGGGGCCGTAACCGGCTCGGCGATTTGTGTAGTATTGCGTTAGGAATGCGCTGATTGACGCGACAGTTTTCCGAAACGTTTGCTGTTTATGATCCGACAAGCAAGGAAGTCCGCATGCCAGAAGTCGCGCTGATTACGGTTCATGGAATGGGGGAGACGCCGCCGGATTACGCGGCCGACCTGAGCCAGCGCCTGCGCGCGAAGATCGGTCCGCGCTTCAGCCGCCAGGTCGATTTCCGCGCGGTGTATTACCAGGACATCCTGCAGCAGAACGAACAGGAAGTCTGGCGCCGGATCGATGGCAACAGCAAGGTCCATTACGACCAGTTGAGGAAATTCCTGCTGTTCGGATTCGGCGACGCCGCCGGCCTCGAAAACCGCAAGGAGGACAACGGTTCGGTCTACGAACTGGCGCAAATCGAAATCGCCAAGACCCTGCTCGACGCCTATTGCGCGAATGGCGCCGACACGCCGGTGGTGTTGCTGTCGCATTCGCTCGGGTGCCAGGTGTTGTCGAGCTATATTTACGATGCGCAGAAAGCGCGCAGCGGGCTGCCGGTTGCAGCCGGCGTGTGGAAGGACATCGACCACTGGTCGCGCAGCCTGCAGGGGCGCGCACTGACGAAGTCCGAGAAGCATTTCCTGGCGTGCGGAACGGCGCTGGGCTGGATTACCACCGGCTGCAATATCCCGATCTTCGTGGCCGCGCACAAGGAGATGACGATCATCCCGATCAGTCCGCCGCGGCCCAGCTTCAAGTGGCTCAATATCTATGACCCCGACGACGTGCTCGGCTGGCCGCTGCAGCCGCTGTCGGAGGGTTACCGGCTGCTGGTCGAAGACCGCGCGATCAACGCCGGACATGGCGTGATCAACTGGATCGTGAAAAGCTGGAACCCGATGTCCCATTCATCCTACTGGCAGGACGAGGAAGTGATCGCGCCGCTGGCGTCGATGCTGACCCAGCTGATGCGCTGAGCGGATTCAGCCGGCGCGCCGCAGCGTGAACACCGGCCGGATCTGGCCGACCGTCGCTCCACGTACATTCTTGAGGTCAGGCTGGCGGTAGTGGTCGAGCAGGGCGCGCTGGCGCGCGTCGAGCAGGCCCAGCTGGTCGAGCACGCTGAAGGTGGCGGCTTGCAGGCCGCGGACGGCGCCGTCCGCGATCTTGATCGCGATACCCAGTCCGGCCGAACGGATGCCGATGGTCTGCACCGCGTCCGCGCCCACCTTGCTGACCCAGTCGCCGGCGCCGGCCGACATGTAGGCCAGGTCGCAGCGCGCTTCGCCCGACACCAGGTCGGGATGGCCGGTCATGGCGTTGAACAAGTCGCCCATCGGCGCGCCCAGGCGCGGGTCGGCCGAGCCTTGGGCGAGGCGCGCGTACAAGTGCGCAAGATGTGACAGCGGCAAGGCGTAGTTGGGCGCCGAGCAGCCGTCCAGCCCGGTGGGCATGGCGGCCGCGTCGAGTTGCACCGTGTCGGCCAGCGTCGCGCGGATCGCCTGCTGCAGCGGATGGGATGGGTCGACATAGCGGGCGGTCGGCTGGCCGTGCAGGCGGCACCACGCCAGGAAGCCGCTGTGCTTGCCGGAACAGTTATGGTGGATCTGGCTCCAGCGCCGCTCGGGCGGCACCGGCAGGTTGACGCTGTCGTAGTACAGCGGGGCGTGGCAGCCGCATTCGAGGTGGCTTTCGTCCAGGCCGATCTTGGCGAGGATGCCCTCGACCGTGCTGGTGTGTTTTTGTTCGGCTGAATGGCTGGCGCACAGCAGCGCCAGTTCGGACGAACTCAGGCCGAAGTGGGCAGGGCCGTCGGCGAGCAGAAAGGGTAGGGCCTGGAACGGCTTGATGGCCGAGCGCGTGAAGGTCATGAAATCCGGGTCGCCCGCCGACCACAGCAGCTTGCCGGCGGTGTCGACCACCGCGACCGAGCCGAGATGCAGGTTCTCAGTGGCATACCCGGTGGACGGGTAGCCGCGTGTGGTTTCGACCAGGGGGACCAGCTTCATGGGAATCTCGCGGTGGCTATCGACGACCCCACTGTAATCGAAAATCGGCGTCGACCCAACGCCGGGGATAAAATATGCGCTCGACAATTCGGAGTGGCCATGCCGACACTATCCCAACTCGAGCAGGCGCATGCGCGCATCCTGCCCTTCATCAACCGTACCCCGCTGTTGCGTTCGACCAACTTGTCGGAGGAGCTGGGTTGCCAGGTGTGGATCAAGGCCGAGATGTTCCAGAAGACCGGCTCGTTCAAACCGCGCGGCATGCTGAACCACCTGATGGCGCTCGATCCGGCGGTGCGTGAGCACGGCGTGATTACTTTTTCCGCCGGCAATGCGGCGCAAGGACTGGCGTACGCGGCGCGGATTACCGGCGCCAAGGCGGTGGTCGCGATGCCGGAATTTGCCGGCGCAGGCGCGCGGGCTCTACTACCTGCCCTCGTATGACGATCCGCTGCTGATGGAAGGGCATGCGTCGCTCGGGCTGGAAATCCTCGAGGACGCACCGGACGTCGCCGCGGTGTTCTGCGGCATCGGCGGTGGAGGATTGATCGGCGGCGTGGCGATGGCCTTGCGCGCGGCGGGCAGCCGGGCGCGCCTGATCGGGGTCGAACCCGGGATTGCCAGTTGCATGACGCAGGCGCTGCAGGCCGGCCATCCGATCCAGGTCAGCAACGGCAAGAGCCTGGCCGACGGCCTGGCGCCGCCGATCGCCGGCAAGCATTGCCTGCCGCTGGTACAGCATGAGGTCGAACAGATCGTGCTCGTGTCCGAGGTCCAGATCGCGGACGCGTTGTCGACCTTGCTGTTGCGCTGCAAGCTGTTGGCCGAAGGCGCCGGCGCGGCGCCGCTGGCAGGCTTGCGCGCCCGCACCGACTGGGGCTTTACACCGGCCGATACTGTGGTGCTGGTGGCCGGCGGCGGCAACATCGATCCGGCGCGCCTGAAGGCTGCGCTGCCGGACTGATGCTCAGAAGGTGGTGGGAATCCGTATCGTCAGCGAGACGTCCGGCGTGTCGCGCGTCAGCCCGGCGCCGATGGCGACGTTGAGGGTGCGCTTGTCGCTGAGGCGGTACGAATAACCGAGCAGCAAGGTGCCGAGCTGGGTGCGCACCGAACCCGGCACCGGCACGCCGCCCTGGCGCGTGCGCGCGATCGAACTGTGATCGTAGCCGAGGCTGAACGAGGCCTTGTCGTTGAGCGCGAGGCCGATGCCGAAATTAAAGCCGAACACGTCGCCAGGCTTGATCTCGCCGAGGAATTCGCGCTCGCCGTTCAGCACCAGGCGGCTGACGTCCTTGCGCTTGATATTGTGCAGGTAGCTGACGCTTCCGAAGAACACCGCCGGGTCCGAAGGGAATAGCCAGGTCAGGCTGGGCTGCACCGAATAGAAGCCTGAACCGGTTGGCAGTTCCAGCGGCAAGCCGGTGCCGGAAACGTTTTCGCCCACGCAGCGCCGGGTGCAATCGGTCACCACGCTGAACGGATCGCGCCCGGTGCGCGACTTGACGCGCAGGCCGCCGACCCAATAGGCAGAGTCCGCCCCGCCGTCGTTCAGTTGGTAGCGCATGGCAAGCTCGGCGTCGCCGATGGTGCGGCCGCTGGTGTCGAACACGCGTTCGACCGCGGTGCCGGTGAACAATTCGCGGCTGACGGCGGAGTCGGAGCGGTACACATACGGCACTTTCATTTCGACCTCGAGCCGGTTGGTCAGGCCGGTGCGCGCGGTCAGCGCGGCAGTGATGGTGTTGCGCTTCACTTCGCGCACGTCCACCAGGCCGATCAGCAGCGCCGGAATGATGGTGTAGCCGACCAGCGCGACCCGGTTGCTGGACGAATAGCCGAACTGTAGCGCCGGCTCCATCACCAGCCGGCCGCGCGGCGTGAGTACGCCGGGCTGCTCGAACAGCGGCGCGACCGCCGGCGGACGGCTATCGCGCTTGGGCGGCTGGCCGACCGCGCCCTTCGATCCAGGCGCGCGCACGACTGCTGCCTCTTGCCGGACCGGCGCATCCTGCGTCTGGCCGACCGCGCCGTTCGATGCAGGGGCCGGCACGACTGTTGCCTCTTGCCGGACCGGCGCATCCTGCGTCTGGCCGTTGCCGGTGCCGCGCTGCGCGTCGAGCTGCTCGGTGTTGATGGCGGGCGGCTCGCCCAGCCGGGTGCGTTGCGCCTCGACATCACGGGTCAGCGCCTCCAGCGCCTGGCGTTGCTCGGCCAGTTGCTGCTGCAGGATCTTGAGTTGCGTGGGCAAGTCCGGCGGCGCGGGCTCTTGTTGGCGGGCGTAAGACATGGGACTGAGCAGGAGGACCGACAGTCCTGCGCTGCGCAAACCTGATACCAGAAACTGCTGCATGTTTCCTCCGATCGATGGGGGCGTGGGCATGAGGTCAGCGGCCGCCCACGGCGCGCGTCAGTGCATCGCTCAAGCTGCCCTGGAAATTAAGTGTCTTTAACAGGCTGGCGCTGTTGACGGTCGAATTGATCACGGTCTGGCTTCGGATCAATTGATCGTTCAGCGTGTTCTGGATGACGACGCCACCGATGACGCCTGCAGAGTCGCCGGCCTGATAGATGTTGTCACTGCCGTTCTGGATGAGCTTGACGGACGACAGGGCATCGCGCGTTTGTTGAAGCTGCTCCTCGCTCAGGCGGTTCAGGTTGGAAATATCGAAGCTGGTGCGCGCGACGATGTTGCCGTTGATCGATACCAGCCTTTCGATGCCGAGCGACACGACGAGCCCGGATGGCAAGTCGAATCCGCCGCGCATCTGCTCGAGCTGGTCTTCGTTGACGGGGACCCAGTCGTCCGTTGATTCGACCGTTTCCGCCGCGGCCTGCGCGCCGCACGCGGCCAGCGCGAGCCACAGGCTGACGTGAAGTAATCCGTTGGCATGTCGCATGAAACTCTCCTGTTAGAAATCGCCGGGGCCGTGTTTTGCCATCGTCACGCCACTGATGCCGTCGCGATTGATGCCTGTGCTCAAAGGCGCTGCAGGCGCCGCGCGCCAGTCGGCCAGCAGGTTGAAGGCAGGGGCGCGCGCGGCGCCGTGAATCACGAACAACAGCTTGCTGGACCAGATCTGCTCGAAGGCCGCGCGCGTGAGCGAACGGGTGCCGCTGGCCGGATCGCCGATCAGGATGCGGTCATTTGCCGCCCCCTTGATGACGACGAAATGGTGGTAACCCTTTTCGGACACCAGCACGATGGCCGGCAGTTTGGCGTCGGCCAGCTTTTGCAGCGGCAGCTTGAAGCCGTCGGCCTTGTAGCCCTGGGCCGACAGGAAACGCTTCATGTCGAGCAACGAGAAGCCTTCCTTGCGGATTTTCCGCTGGTCGCCGCGCGCGAACATTTGCTCGAACACGAATTCTTCGCTGACCGGCTGGCCGTAATGGTGGGTGAGCAGGGTGGCCACGGCCGCCGAACCGCAACTGAAGTCGAATTGCTGGCGCAGGGTGGCCTGGAACCGGATCTCCTTCATGCTGGCGACCGGGACCATGAAGCGGCTGCCGCCAATGCCGGGTATGTCAACCGCCGCGGCGTGCGTTACGGCGCACAATAGCAAGGCCGCGGCGGCGAAGCGCTGGATAGCCATGGCTATTTCAACTGCAGGTTGATGACGGTCGCGTTCTGGATCAGCACGTTCGCGCCGGTATTCTGGACCACGATCGGAATGCCGGCCATGCTGGCAAACGAACCGCTCTGGATGATGTTGGACCCGGTCGTCACGTTGGTGGCCGAGTTACTACTGACACTGCCGGTGAGCGTGGTGTCGATCGTCGTGCGGTCGCTGCCGCCGCGCGCATTGTCGAGCACATCATCGGCGGCGACCGCGCCCAACGGGCTGTCGGTTTGCTGCGCCAGCGCCTCCGGCACGGACGCGCCGACCGTCAACTCGTCGGTGGATAGCTCGAGCCGGTCCGGCTGCGCGCCGCCGCACGGATCTGCCTCGTCCGCATGTGCGCCGGCGGGCAGGGCCAGCACGGCCGCAAGCAGGAAGGTACAGCTGGTGGATACGGGATGCATATGTTCTCCTTCGAAGGAAACGTGAAGGCCGCCGCGCCGCACACCATGCCGGCGCGGCGGCTGGCCGGATTAGTGGCCGCCCAGGTTCAGGTTGGCCTGGACGTTCACGCTTTGCTGCACCAGCGCCGAAATGCCGCTGTTCTGGCTCATGACGATGACTCCCGCAGCCGAACTCGCCACGTTGGTCATGTTGTTCGACATATTGAAGGTGCCTGCATCGGCGTAGGAATTGCCGGCGTTGCCGCCCGCTGCGCCGGTGCCAGCGCCGCCGGTGCCCGCAGCGGCCGTGTTGGTGCCGCCACCGCCACCGTTGCCCGCCGTGTTGGTGCCGCCAGCGCCGCCGGTGCCACCAGCGCCGCCTTTGGCGTCACCGACCCTCGGGTCGCCGTTGGTAGCGTTGCCGTTCGAGGAGTTGCCGCCCGCGGCGCCATTGCCGCCGGTGTTCGATGCGTTGCCGGAGTGCCCGCCTTCCGCACCGGCAGCGCCCGCGCCGCCGGCCGCACCGGTGGTCGATGCCGTCGCGCCCGCGCCGCCCGCGCCGCCCGACGTCGGCGCCCCGGCGCCGCCGGTGCTGGCGGAGGTCCCGCCCGCGCCGCCCGCGCCGCTGGTGCCGCCAGCGCCGCCGTAGCCGCCGGCGCCGCCAGCCCCACCGGCGCCGCCCGCGCCGCCGGTAGCAGCACCGCCGGTGGCCTCGCTTGAACCAGCGCTACCTTCTTCGCCTTTTGCCCAGCTGCCGGCCTTCGCGAAGCCGCCCAGCGCATAGCCGCCGTAGCCGCCCTTGCCACCGTATCCGCCATCGCCACCTTCACCGCCCGACGCGGCGCCAGTACGGCCGCCGCTGCCGCCTTTGGACCAACCGGCCTCGCCGCCCCATCCGCCGACCGACAGGCCGCCCTTGCCACCATCGCCGCCGTAGGCCTTGCCGCCGCTGCCGCCGGCGCCGCCTTTGCCGCCGTCGCCACCCGAGCCGCCGCGCCCGGTGTGGGCGCCTTTTGCGTCGCCGCCTCGGCCGCCGTTGCCGGCGATGCTGTCGCCCACCTCGGCATCGCCGTTGCTGGCATAGCCAGCGTTGAGGGCGTCGCCGCCGCGGGAACCCTTGCCGCCGTTGGCGCCCTTGGCATTGCCGCCGTCGCCGCCTTCGCCGTAGGCAGAACCGCCTTTGCCATGGCCGCCGTAGCCGTCGCCGCCGTTGCCGCCGGTGCTGTCGCCCTCATTCTTGGCGACATTGCCGATGTGGCTGACCGTGTTGCCGCTGACGGTGCCGGTCAGGGTGGTGGTGTTGGTCGCGGTGTTCGAGTTGAACGAATCGCTGAAGTTCGCCGTCGCGGTCGATCCACGGTTCGCAACGGCGGTGCCGTAACCGTCGGCCTCGGCGTCGCCCTCCACGCTGGAGTCGTTGTGGTGATTGGTGCTGTTGTCTTGAATGGCCTTGGAGTATTCGTTCGCCTTTGGTCCGTCGCCACTTTGTTCGTTGGTTGCCACCGCCACCTGCGCAAGCGTGCCGTCCACATCTGAATTCTTGGTGGTGTTGGTTGGATTTGCGTGAGCAGTTGCGCTGAAGGCGAGCGCGATCGCCGCAGCCAGGATAGTTCGTTTCATATTAGCCCCTTTGGTGAAAACAACAGTACGGAAAAAATGAAGTCGGTCAATACGCCCGGCGAGTGTCCGGTCCCTGCTACTACTGCAAAGAAGGTGCCAGCGCGGCGGCCGCAGCGCCATGCCGTTGAAAACACACGGAAAAGCGAATGGCCGGCGGTGCGATTCGCGATATGCGCCCGGCCGCGCGCCGCAAAACGGTCGCGCCTGTATCGCCGCTGCGACGGCTGAGGTGCAATTTCGCGCGGTGCAGGCACGGCCGCACAGGCTCGGCGGCTGTTCCAGCCCGGTCAGGACCGGCTGGCGCCGGCGCCCTTGCCGGGATGGATGCTGTCACATCGCTGTGACAGCGTCGGCCGCGCAAACGTACCGGCAGGGCCGGGCCCGGTCACGCCGGCGATACAGTTGGGTTCAGGGCTGGATGCCGTGCTTGGCCAGCAGGCGGTACAGCGTCATGCGCGACACGCCGAGGTCGCGCGCCGCATGTGTGATGTTGCGGCCCGCACGCTCGAGGCTGGCGCCGATGGCGGCGCGCTCGGCGTCGATCCGCGACGCGTCCAGCCCGGCGCCCGGCGGCGCCACGCGGCGCGGCGCCAGGCCCAGGTCATGCGGCCCGATCAGGCGGCCTTCGGACAGCACCATCGCGCGCCGGGTCCGGTTGATCAGCTCGCGCACATTGCCCGGCCAGTCGTGTTCGCGGATCGCGCGCAGGGCGTCGCTGCCGAAACCTTTCAGGTGCGGCGCCTTTTCGGTCGCATAGGTGCGGAAGAAGTGCTGGGCCAGCATGTCGAGGTCGTCCTTGCGCTCGCGCAGCGGCGGCACGTCGATCGGCAGCACGTTGAGGCGGTAATACAGGTCTTCGCGGAACAGGCTGTCGGCGACCGCCTGCTGCAGGTTGACGTGCGAGGCGGCGATCACGCGCACGTCGACCGCGATCGAGCGGGTCGAGCCGACCCGGTAAATGGTTTTCTCCTGCAGGAAACGCAGCAGGTTCGACTGCAGGTCTTTCGGCAGGTCGGCGATCTCGTCGAGGAACACGGTGCCG
>CXWL01001136.1_pt1 | contig 19585 bp, 10 predicted proteins | sample 590931 | NCBI WGS metagenome assembly CXWL01 (sample SAMEA3498368, study PRJEB10139) | groundwater metagenome | biome: water well; material: biofilm material | place: Germany | collected 2015-04-27 | reverse complement strand
GATGCGAGCCTTCGACCCATCGGCCGTCCGCAGAAACTGGTGGAAACGTAGAATGTCCCCGTTCTTTTATTCGTCGAAGGCGGCGCAGGATTCGACACCTACATCTACAACGCGGGGGATGGCACGGATCGGATTGAGAGAGATGTCGTGAAAGTAGCCTTGACATCGTGATGTGGTCAGTTCTATTGTCCGCTGGTTTTCATAAAGTATGGATACCGAAATAGTTCCATTTTGAGGATGAGATGAGAAAGGATAACGGCATGAGGAAACCACTACTCTCCGTCTTGCTGGTCGGTCTCCTTGCGGCGTTGCTCTCGGCCTGCGCAAGTTTTGCCGAAACACCGGGGGAACGGTTTCGTCAGGCGATTAAAGAAATTGAAGCAGCCTGTGCGAAGCGGAAGCTTGCCCCGAACGAGGTCTGTGGTGGTGTGGCTAAGCTGAAGCCTGCCGATCCGCTCGCCACCGAAGAGGGACGCTTCGCCCACTCGATCAAAATTCCAAACCCGGTGCCGGCAGACAGCGGCTACAAGCCCGGCATGACGCCGCAAGAGTATTTCGATCATCTCTGTAAGACCGAAGCGGGGGAGTTCATCTACAAGACGGTAGAGAATGTGGAAGGAATCATTCTGCTCAGACCTCGTGTCAAAGCCAACTATGAGTACTCACATCTCTACGCATTTGAAGACCCTTTCGGCTTCGAAGCCGATCCAGCCTTTTTTGTCTATCCAGGCAGATACACCTACTACGAGACTGCTTTGTCGTCTCCTATGGCTCAAGGGCTCAGGTATATGCGTTACTTTGGCTATGATGGGCTGAATCCTGAGACTCTCCAGAAAACTAATGAAGCTCAGCGCAAAAGTCGGTACGGATACACATGGCGAGGTATCGCACGGCCACACGATCGGGAAAACGGCATTGGGGGGGGGAAACGATTGTTGTGGATGTGGAAACTAAGGAAGTCCTTGCTGTGCATCGGGGATACGCTCAATTCAAGATGGATGAGAGGATGGGGCTGTTGAAGGCCGGGTGGCAGAAACGCTGCCCCTCGATACAGGCAACCGGTGGTCCGTATGGGCACTTCATCTTGAAAGCTCTCAATCCCGGAAGCAGAAGCATGCCAACGGAGGGAGGACACAATGCCGCAAAGTGATATCGGCACCTGGCTGCAATTCGCTCTTCAGCAGATGGCTGCAGAAAGCTATCTCGATGATAGTGACATCATTACGCGTTTGACGCTGGGGAATAATAATCCTCTGTTAAATGATCCGAATGATCCCACTCTCGATGGCGCCACGCGTTTCGTCAACCTTGCCGGAGTGCCAAATGCTGCACAAATCACCGGTAGTGCCCAAGCATTTGTCACTCGCTATCAGATTGTTGACCAACACGCCAATGATGCTACAGGTTTTTCCGCGACCCTGCTGAAAGATTTGAACGATCCCACGGGCCAGACGTATACCCTCTCCTTCCGCAGCACCGAATACAAGAACCAGATAGATGGTGGTGACTATCAGCGCGATGGCGCCAACGGACTCCTGCTCACTGGTGCGGATGGCGAGATTGTCACCAAAGGGTTTGCCTTGGGGCAACTGGCGGCGATGGAGAACTATTTCAGTGATCTGAAGCAGGGTAAGTTGACGAACGGCGCTGTTGATCCTGCTCTGCAAGCATTCTTTGCCACGGCTGGTCACAAGATTAGCGTCACAGGTTATTCCCTCGGAGCGCATCTCGCGACCGTCTTTACCGAGATGCATGCGGCGGAAGTGATTCACGCCTACACCTTTAATGGCCCTGGCCGCGGCATCTTCAATGTGATGCTTCCAGATGAGGGTGCAGAGGCGCAGCGCATGCGTGAGATGGTGACCAAGCTGACTCAAGTGTTGCTTGACCCTGATGCGGGGCTGCCGACACCGCGGCCGCCTGATGACCAACTGCCATTTGGCTATATTTTGGCCAGAAATGCCCAGCAATCCGATCCAACCTTCAATCCCTTTGCTGCCGGGAACACCGCGAGTGTGTATAACGATGCGCGCTATCTGTGGGCCAGAGAAGTCGTCTCTGCCCAGTTTGGGCCGCTCTTCAGCGGTGCTGCCAACATCCCCCGCACCGATGGCGCATTTAGTCTGATTACCCAACTCGTGGGCCATGCCACGCACGGGGATACGGAATATGTGGCCAATTCCGGGAACCATGCGGCAGAGACCCGGGTCTACATCGAAGACCAGCCCAACCTCGATGGCTTCGGCGGGTTCTTTGGGTTGAGCGGCGACTTTGGGACGACGCACAGCATTACCCTGATCGTCGATTCCTTGGCGACGCAGGAACTCTTTCAGACCATCGCGCCCATGCTCACGCAATCGGCGATTGAAGCAATCCTGTCAAGCTTCTCGAACCAGGTGGCGTCCGGGTTTGTGGGCACAGCGGGCGTGGCGGAAGGCAATTCGTTGGAAAACGCGCTGGATGCCTTGGGCAAGTTATTTGTCTCCAATTACACGCCCACTCAATCGGGTCGGCAGACCGGCGACTTTGGCTTGCTCACATTTCGCAATGCCTTTTACGCGAACCTGGCCGCAGTGAACACGGCCCTCGGAAGTCAGACCTATGACATTGAGCCCTTGCTGACGGTGCCTGGTCCCGGTACGCCCGGTCCGGTGTTGGCGATGCCGGCCGACGTGGTGCAATCCCGCGCGCAAGAACAGACCGACCGCGGCTTGGGGTACCGGTATGCGCTCAAGAGCCTTAATCCCTTTGCCGTCATCGGCACGACCGCCGAATCCCATGCCGCGCTGTATGCTCCGCATGCGAACAACGGCGTCCTCGATCTCTACAACGACACCGACGGCACCGGCACCATGACCACGCAGTATCTGATTGACCGAGCGCTATTCCTGGCGGAGAAGGTGGCGTTGAACCAACTGGATCAGGATACCTCCTCGCGTGCCATTCATTTTCAGGATGTGGCGAGTGCCTACGAAATCAAGACGCCCCTCGCGTTGGCCCTCGCGCAGCGCGAGTTTCTCTTCGGCTCCGACGATCTCGACACCCTGACTGGCGGGAGCAAGGACGATCACCTTTATGGGGGCGGCAGCGTCGATGTGCTCATCGGCAATGTGGGACGGGACTATTTGAGAAGAAAAACGGGGACATTCTACATTTTCAGGCAGCCTGAAGCACTAACGAGGGTGTGAGCATGCCACGGACCGCGCGAGCGTCAGTCGGCGACTATTGTTATCACGTGATCAATCGAGGCAATGCGCGCACCGAAGTCTTTCATGCGGCGGGGGGATTATCAGGCCTTCGTGACGTTACTCAGTGATGCGACTGAGCGCATCCCCATGCGAATACTGGGGTATTGTCTCATGCCGAATCATTTTCATCTGGCGCTCTGGCCCTATCACGATGGAGATCTCAGCCGATGGATGCAGTGGCTGCTGACCGCACATGTGCGACGGTATCATCGGTGGCACGACTCAAATGGCCACGTTTGGCAAGGGCGATTCAAAGCGGTTCCCATTGAACAAGACGACCATCTCCTGACGGTGTTGCGCTATATCGAACTGAATCCGGTGCGAGCCAAGCTCGTGACTCGAACCGAGGAGTGGCGCTGGTCGAGTGCCCATGCCAGGCAGGAGGCGGCTGGGGCTGCCGCGGTGCAGGTGGGTCCTGTGCCCCGACCGGAGCCGTGGCTCGACTGGGTGAACGGGCCGCTAGAAGAGGCGGAGGTCCAGCAGGTGCGCCAGAGCGTGAACCGGGGTACGCCGTATGGATCGTGTGCATGGGTCGAACGCGTGGCCAGGAGTTTGGGGCTCGAAGCGAGCCTGCGTCCGCTCGGGCGGCCCCGGAAACTGGAGATCGCATGAGAAAAAGTAGAATGTCCCCGTTCTTTTTCCCCGGCGATCTGCTAGAGGGCGGCGGAGGGTTTGCTCGGATGGCGAGAAAGGGTGCTGTGAAATTGGCCTTGACTCGGTAATTACCCGAGAGTATTGTCCGCCCATATTTTTAAGTGTGGATACCAAAATACTTCCATTTGGAGTGTTAGCTATTTATGGAGGACCCTGGCATGGCGAAATCGCAGGGATGGGTAGGAGGAGCTGTTGCTGGGCTTGTCCTGGGAATGATCACCGGGTGTGTTTCATTTGCGGAGACTCCCAAGGATCGCTTTGAACAGGCGTTGAAACAGTTGGCTAATAGTTGCGCCACGCCAAAACGTAGGTCCCCCAACGACGTGACCTGCAATTTTCTCAAAATGAAACCTGCCGATCCGTTGGCCACGGAAGAAGGGCGTTTCGCCCACTCCATTCAGATTCCGAATCCTGTTCCTTCCGATAGTGGGTACAAGCCAGGGATGTCTTCCCAGGAATACTTCGATCATCTTTGCAAGACCGAAGCAGGAGACTTCATCTTTAGGACGGTCGAAAACGTCAAAGGGGTCTTTCAAATGCGACCACATCCTGAGCCAACCGATCAAGAAATACGCCATCTATATGCTCTTGAAGATCCCAATGTCATCCATGACCAAGAAGGAAAAGATCCAGCGTTCACATATGTCACCCCCAGTGTCTACCAGTTTTTTGAGTCGCCGATATCGAGACAGCCTAGGCCGACATGGCAACAGAAGTATCGCGACGCTTCTTTTTTTGCACGCGCAGGTGCCGACTCCAAATACGAGCACTACCACGGCTACGATGGCAGTTCAATGACAAGCATGTGGCTAGAGTACGTCCAAGAGCCGAAGAGTCAATACGCCTATACATGGCGTGGAATTACTCGACCGCATGACCGTGAACTTGGCATCGCCGGCGGCGAAGTGATCGTACTCGACTTACAAACAAAAGAGGTGCTGGCGGTTCGCCGACGATATCTGAAAGCTTCCGCTCCAGACTTTCCGGGAGCGGGGATTGCGTGGGGCCGCGTATGTCATACGGATCAAAGACCAGAGTCTTTTAACAAAGCAGGAATTGTGACTCGCACTCTCAACCCTTTTCGCTAGGCAAATAGGAGGTTGCTATGCCTCAAAGTGATATTTCTACATGGTTAGGCTTTGCCCTCCAGCAGATTGCTGCAGAGAGCTACCTGGATAATCTCAATCTTGTGAATACAAACGAACTCATTCCTGCCCTGACGAGGGGTAATAATCATCTCGGATTCAATCTTACAAGTTATACTCGCATGCCTGATCCTGTGGCTGAAGGGTTCGTTCAGCGGTACCAGATCCGCGATCATCATGCCAACGATGCGACCGGCTTCTCTGCGACCCTCCTCTACGATACACAATCAAACTCCTATACGCTCTCCTTTCGGAGTACAGAGTTCCGGCCACAGAGTGACGGGGGGGATCGCGAGCGCGATGGCGCATTTGCCGCTCTGCTAACCCCAGCAGCAGACGGGCAACTGTCCCTCGATGGGTTTGCTTTCGGGCAGCTCGCCGCAATGGAAAATTATTATCAGTCTCTCAAGGACAACGGACTTCTACCAAACGGGGCTACTCTTAATGTGACTGGCTACTCGCTGGGTGGGCATCTCGCCAATGTTTTTACCACGCTACACTACAATGAGATTGCGCACACGTATGTTTTCAATGGAGCGGGGCGAGGCGCGATCACTGGGCCGGGAGCCACGGACGCCGACCGCATCCGTGGGATGCTCGATCTGTTTCGTCAAGTGCTCTTCAACCCAGACGCAGGACTTCAATATCTTCCTGGTACAGACAACCCTCGGTACCAAGCGGCGGCGGCACTGGCTGGACAGTCCCTTACTCCGTTCATCGGCGAAGCCACGATCGGAGGAGCCGGCAATCTCTATACTGATGCTCGACTTCGGTGGGCTGTCGATGTCGCCACCACCGTATATGACGCGAGTCTTCTGCAAACCTCTCCCGGACAAACAATCGCGAATCCACCGTACGACAAGATCACCCAGCTCTATGGGCTTGCTACGACGGGCGATCTCACTCAGGTGGCCAACACGGGAATCCATGGCAACACTACCCCAGTCTTTATCGAAGGCCAGCCGCTCCTTGAAGGCGTCCCCCTTTTCGAGGATCGTTTTGATTTTGGCAATACCCATGCGCTGACGCTGCTGGTTGACTCGCTGGCAGTCCAGAATCTGATTCAACACATCGATTCTCGTTACGGGCAGGCGAGCGCAGAGCTACTAATCAAGGCGGCCTCGAATAGTCGTGCCGAACAGCTGGCCCCGTTAAACACAGACGATGTTACCGAAGGTGATTCGCTAGAAAAAACCGTCGATGCCTTGCGAAAGATCTTCCAACCGACCGTGAGCCCGTTACCCGTCAATTCTCAGGTTGGAGGGTTTGGTGACTTTGCAAACCGCAACGAGATGTACACCGCGATGGCGGCGATCCGCGAGGCCGTGCGGGGCTGGCAGGACGCCGGCGCGACGTTCACGCTCGTCGATTTGAATGAGGCGGCGCTGCGGCTGAGCAGCGATCCGGCCAGCATCGAAAACATTGCTCAGACAGATACGGCGCAAGGCCTGGCCTATCGGTATGCGTTGAAAGAACTGAATCCGTTTGCCGTGGTCGCCAATACCTCGCAGGCTAACGACGCGCTGTACGCCTCGCATAACGATCAGGGGCAACTCGATCTCTTCAACCCCGCCGATGGTACCGGCACGCTCACGGCACAATATCTGGACGACCGTGCGTTATTCCTGGCTGAGAAGATTGCACTGAATTTATCGGATCGCGACACCTCCACTCGCGGGACGTACTTTCTCGATGTGGCGAGCGATGACGAGATCACGCCGGAGCCGTCGTGGTTTCACGCGCCCCGGCAGTTCATCTTTGGTTCAGATGACGCGGAGCGATTGGAAGGGGCGAGTAAGGGCGACCATATTTATGGCGGGGACGGGGTTGATGTCCTGATCGGGAATGGGGGACAGGACTATCTCGAAGGTGGTGACGGGAGTGATCGGTTGGAGGGGGGAACCAATGCCGACCGGATGTTCGGCGGACGCGGGAATGATACCTATGTGGCGGACGATCTCGGGGATGAAGTGATCGAGGGCGCGGAGAATGGGAACGATACCGTCGAAAGCTCGGTGACGTTCACGCTTGGCGCCAATGTCGAAGATCTGACCTTGACGGGCACCGCCGATCTCAACGGCACAGGCAACGAGCTGGACAATCTGATCACCGGCAACGATGGGATCAACCGCCTCGATGGAAAAGGTGGCACGGATCATCTGATTGGGGGAATCGGCAATGACATTCTGCTCGGGGGCACCGGCGACAACGACCTTCTGGAAGGCGGCGCGGGATTCGACACCTATATCTACAACGCGGGGGATGGGAGTGATCGGATCGAGGATGAGGCGTTGAAATTGGTCTTGACAGCGTGACGCAACCTGTCGTAATGTCCGCCGCTTTTCTGAAGTGTGGATACCGAAATGATTCCATTTGTGTGCGGCGATCCACCGAGGAGACCGAATGAGATGATGACGACACACTGGACACGAGGGCTGTTGGTGCTGGCCTTAGGGGGGCTGCTGATTGTCGGCTGTGCAGCGGGGGCCTTCAACAAAGAAGAAACACCGGGCCAGCGATTTGATCGGGAAATGAAGGTGTTCGCGGAGAACTGCGCCAAGGCGAAGCTGAAGCCGAACGACACCGCCTGCGACATTTTGAAGATCAAGCCGGCTGACCCACTGGCAACGGAGGAAGGGCGATTTGCGCACTCGATCAAGATTCCGAATCCTGTGCCGGAGGACAGCGGCTACAAGCCAGGCATGACGCCAGAACAATACTTCGAGCATCTCTGCAAGACGGAGGCGGGGGAGTTTATCTACAAGACGGTGGAGAATGTGGAGGGGTTGTACATGATGCGGCCGAGGAAGGAAGCGACGGATGATGAACTCAGCCATCTGTATGCATTGGAGGATCCGTATGGACAAGTTCTTACCGAGAGCGAGCTTCCGCAAGATGAGTACGTCCAACCAGCGATGGGGAAATATGAGTATCTTGAGATGCCAGCGGGCGACCCGAAGAAGACAAGCGAAGCCGCAGCCAAGTTCAAACGATATTACCGTGACGAAACCGCACATCCAAACCGCCGATATCAGACTGCGGTAAATGGGCAGTTCGTTTTCGTTCCGTATATCGTGGCAGAGGCACGTGTCTCAGCTATCAAGAGTCGCTATGGCTTTACCTGGCGCGGTGTCCCGAGGCCCCATGATCGTGAACTCGGCATTGCGGGTGGAGAACTAATCGTTCTTGATCTGAAAACGCAGGAGGCTGTGGCTGTTAGGCGAGGGTTCATTCGAAGCGGGTGGATGAAGAATATAACTGGTATCTGGTGGCTCACAGGGCGAACTTGTCCATCGCCCGGAGCCAAACGCGAACACCTGTTTATCAAAGAAACCCTAAAACCGATGACCGCTAGTGCCACAGGCAAGGAGAAATAACATGACGCTGATTCGCACCTGGCTCGACTTCGCACTTCAACAGATGGCTGCCGAGTCCTATATCCACAGAGCGCAATCTGGGGAACTGGGCTTGCTCCCGGTTCTAAAAATGGGAAACAACAACCTTCCCGGCGACCAATCCGGCGCAGATGTGTTGCCTGGCAAAACCCGGATGACAACGCCGCAGGCCCAGGAGTTTACCCAGCGCTATCAAATCCTCGACCACCACGCCAACGACAGCACCGGGTTCTCCGCCACGTTGATGCGAGAGCGTGATCAGAGTGGCAATCTAACGAACAACTTTACCCTTTCCTTCCGCAGCACGGAGTATCGCGATCAGAGTGAGGGGGGTGACTATGAACGCGACGGGGTATTTGCGGCGCCGCTCACCTTCGCGGCCGATGGCGAAATTGGCGCAGATGGCTTTGCGTTCGGGCAATTGGCCGCCATGGAGAACTATTATCTCGAACTCACGACGAGCGGCACACTGCCAGTGGGGGCAACCCTCAATGTGACTGGATATTCACTCGGTGGACACTTAGCGACCGTCTTTACCGAACTGCACGCCAATGATCCTGATATCGTCTTTGGGCAGACCTATACCTTTAACGGGGCCGGGCGCGGCCATATCACGGGACCGGGGGCCACTGAAGCGACACGGATTGACGGCATGCTGGACCTCCTTCGTGAGGTGCTGTTCAATCCTGATGCCGGTGTGCCGTATGTGGTCAATGCCAACACGAATGTGCGGTATCTTGCGGCGGCAGGATTGGCCGGACAACCCTTCACGCCGTTTATCAGCGAAACGACGCTCGGTGGGGCCGGCAGTATCTACACCGATGCCCGCTATCGTTGGGCCGTGGAGGTGGCGACCACGGTCTATGATACGGACGGGGCACAAACCTCTCCGGGCGAGGTGGGCACCAGTCCAGCCTTTACGAAGATCACGCAGCTATACGGCCTCGCCACAACCGGTGATCTCAATTTTGTGGCGAACTCCGGCGTGCATGCGCCCGCGACGCCCGTGTTTATCGAGGGCCAACCCCAGATCGAAGGCGTGCCGTTGTTCCAGGATCAGGCCGATTTCGGAAACACCCATGCCATCACGTTGCTTGTCGATTCCCTAGCGGTCCAAGAGTTGATCCAGAAGATCGATCCCCAATACGGCCAAGCCAGTGCCGAACTCCTCATCAAAGCCTCCTCCAATACACGCGCACAAAACCTGGCTCCTCTGAACACGCTGGATGTGGTCGAGAGTGATTCATTAGAGAAGACAGTCGATGCCTTTCGGAAGCTACTCCGTGATCCCGCGTTGCCGTCAGCCAGTCCCTTGCCGGTCAATTCTCGTGTCGGTGGGTTCGGCGATCTTGCCAATCGCAACGTGATGTACGCCGCCATTCAAGAAGTCACAGACCGTGTGGTGGCGGCGCAGGGCCAGGGCATTCTCTACACGATCGCTGATCTGACGAGTCCGACCGTCGGGAGCGCGGCCCTTGCTGGCATCGCCGATACCGACACCGATCAAGGGCTCGCCTATCGGTATGCGTTGAAAGAGCTGAACCCCTTTGCGATTGTGGCCAATACCCCGCAAGCGAATGACGCACTGTACCTCCCACATAATGACCAGGGGCAACTCGCTCGCGTGAATGCAACCGACGGCACCGGCACCCTCACCGTAGACTATTTGCGGGACCGGGCGCTGTTTCTGAAAGAAAAGATTGCGCTCAATCAACTCGATCAGGATACGACGACTCGAAGCCTTCACTTCGTTGACGTGGCCACTGGTTATGAGATCAAAACAAACAGCTCGATTTTCACCACCGACCGCCAATTTCTCTTCGGCTCCGATGACCTCGACACCCTCACGGGCGGGAGCAAGGATGATCACCTTTATGGGGGCGGCAGCGTCGATGTGCTCATCGGCAATGTGGGACGGGACTATTTGGAGGGGAATGGCGGGAGCGATCGCTTGGAAGGCGGAGCGGGCGCCGATACCATGGTCGGCGGCGCCGGCAACGATACCTATCTGGTGGATGACGCGGGCGATCAGGTGATCGAAATCGGCGACAATGGGACCACTGATACGGTCGAGAGCTCCGTCGCTTTCTCCCTCGCGGGGACGACCGTCGAAGATCTCACCCTGACCGGCACGGCCGATCTGAACGGCACTGGTAACGAACTTGATAATCTCATCACCGGCAACGGCGGCATCAACCGGCTGGACGGCAAGGGTGGCACGGATCGTCTGATCGGTGGCATCGGCAACGATACTCTGGTTGGCGGCACCGGCGACAACGACCTCCTCGAAGGCGGCGCGGGATTCGACACCTATATCTACAACGCGGGGGATGGGAACGATCGGATTGAGGATGCCGATGCGAGGGGACAGATCATTTTCAACGGGCAGCGCCTGCTCGGCGGAATTCATGATCCGAACGATCCCTTGAACACCTATAAGAGTCTCGATGGCCTCACGACCTATGTCCTGTCCGGCACGGATCTTATTGTGAATGGTGTCTTGACGGTCAATGAGAACTTCCAAAGCGGACAGTTCGGGATTGAGTTGAATGATGTGTCGGATTACCTCGTGGACAACGGCCCGCCCACTGGTCCTTGGGACGATACGTTGATTGGTACCGACGCCAGTGAGGATGGGGGCAACCCCTTCTTGAATGGGCCGCTGGCAATTTTCGGGAACGGCGGCAACGACCACATTATTGGAGGATCGAGGTTCGGGGGGAATCTTGTAGACGGAGGTCTCGGCGACGATCTTCTGACCGGGCGGTTTTTTCTCAATGCTCTTCCGGATTACATCGTGGGGGGGGGGAGGGGATGATTTTGCGTATGTTGGCGCTCAGGAAGTGTTTCGTGGTGGGGAGGGCAACGACGTAGGGCTTACGGTCGGTTTCATATTCTTTACGAATGTGACTGGGAGGCTCGCGGGTCCGGTCTATATGGATGGTGAGGAGGGCGATGATCAGCTGAACGGTACGTTGAGCGACGATGTCCTGAAGGGGGGCGATGGCAGCGACATCTTGCGGGGAGAGAACATGCCTGCAGGATGGACGGCAAGGCTGGCTGACGATAATACATTCTTGAATTGGATAGAAGTTCAGCAACCTCAGGAATTATTTTCTCCAGAAGGGGGCGCTGACGTTCTTGATGGTGGGAACGGCGAGGACCTTCTTGTTGGAGACGGTGGCAATGACATCTTATCTGGCGGATCCGGTAACGATCGTATCTACGGAGATGATGAAACAGGTTATCGCGTGGAGCCAGGGGATGACTTCCTCGACGGTGGTGAAGGTGACGACCTCTTGAGTGGAGGCGCTGGCGCTGATTCCCTCTCTGGGGGCGCTGGGGTGGATGGGCTATATGGAGATATGGGCAACGACATCCTCGATGGTGGTGGTGATGCCGACACGTTGTTTGGGGGCGACGGTGCAGACGAACTTTATGGGGGAGCCAGCGACGATTTATTGGTGGGCGACGGGTTGAATAATCAGTCCGATTCCGGCACGGCTGGTGCGGATGATTTCTTGGACGGTGGCGAGGGGAATGATGTGCTCGAAGGTGGCATTGGAGCCGATACGCTCTTTGGCGGGGCCGGCAACGATCGGCTCTTTGGACAAGACGATGACGATAGTTTGTTTGGCGACGAGGGTGACGATGAGCTGCAGGGGATGGCCGGGAACGACCTTCTCAGCGGTGATACCGGACATGATCGCCTCTTCAGTCAGGATGGAGCTGATACGCTCTATGGCGATGAGGGCAACGACACACTTTCAGGTGGGGAGGGGAAAAGGGGGACAGGCTACTTATTCGGAGTTTTGCGGGGTCGCCCGCGCGGGCGCAGCGTCGAATCCAGACCGGCTGTCTCTGCGAACTGGGCTTGCCACTCAGGAGACCCAAAGGGCGATTGGCGATTCAGACAGGTGCGGAGCCGGGTCAGCTCGTGCTCAAAGAGGGGGTCGTCAATCCACCGAAGCCATTCGGTGGGGAGCGGCACGGGCGGAGGATCGACCAATGTCGGATGCTTGAGGCTCGACCACGGCCATTGCGTCGCCGATTCCACGAGCTGCGCTCGGACAGGATTGCGCAGCACATAGCGCAACACGGTGAGCAAGTGGGCGTCGTGTTGAATGGGAAAACTTTTGAAGCGTCCTTGCCACACATGGCCGTGACTTCGGTAGTGGCGATGGTAGCGCCGCACGTGGCTGGTCATCCACCACTGCATGAAGGGACTGAGTGCGTCCGCGGTCGTGGATTGCAGCACGAGATGAAAATGATTGGGCATCAGACAAAAGCCCAAGACGCGGACCGGAAACTTGCTCTTCGCCATCTCCAACAGCGCGAGGAATGCGGCGTAGTCGGTCTCGTTGTGAAACACCACCGCGCCGCCGTTGCCACGGTTGAGGACATGGTAGGCGTGTCCGGCCAGTTGACCACGAGGAATCCTAGGCATGAGGGGGACAGCGTAGGAGAAGAATGGGCGCAGAGGCAAGAGAAAAGTAGCCTGTCCCTCTATTTNNCCTCTCACGGGCGAGCCGTTTCTCTTGAACTTGGTCCAAAAATATCAATTGACATGACGTTAGTCGAAGCCTAAAGTGACGCGCCGTCATGGTATGGATACCAAAGTAATGGAAGTATTTCACGCGTCACGCGGCATCACCGTAACGAGGAAACATATGAAGCGGCTTCTTGGTTTTTTTCTTGTGGTGCTGTTGGCATGCGTCAGCCCGCAGCTGGCGGCGTGCGGAGAGCCGCGGTATCCGATCATGGATTCCAAGGTCCCGGTGGATGAGCAGACCCATCCAGTTTGGCTGAACAATAGCCAAATTATCTTCATTGGCTACGAACTCGATCCAGCGAATCCGCCAAAACAAGTGGGGCTGGCCTGGGAAATTCCGCAAGGGGTGTATGTGTGGGACCTTGAAAAAGGAACAGCGGCACGTGACCACAGTTGGGACGGAACGACCAAATGGTGTGCTTCTGGCAAATTCCGATCGTTTCTTCGGCTGCATCCAGGAACTGACAAGCCCTACGATTTGGTAATGGGCACGTCTGGGAACGAACAGGTTCAGCCCTATCGTGCGAAGCATTGGTTCAACAACAATAGCTGTCATTACTATAACACTAAGCCGGAGTGGGCTGATGAGCGACGCGTACGACGTACACTGTTAGAAGAACACGGGTACCTCGATTTTGGCCCGTGGGCAAATGCAGATCGCTCGGATGCCGCGAGAATCTTATTGTATCGTCCGAATGAAAAAGAACCGCTAGCACTTCCTCTCAATCCGAATCGCGTTCGGAATCTCTTTGAATATGTCGAGTTCGAAAACGCTTACCTTATTGAGAGTCACCTGCAGACTACCTATGCAGCGCCCGTCTGGCTGCTTAAGCCAGACGGCACAGTTACGAAACTTTTTGAACCGACGGGGAAAGCGTGGGAACGGATGGGGTGGGGTCATTACCAACTCACGAAGAAGGGCCTATTTCTAGTTGGTGGGACAGGCAAATACGATCAAGTAGGTACAACGGGCGGATATCTTCTTACCGGGGATGAGCCTAAGCGGTTAATTCCTGGATTTGTGAGAAACGTCTCTGTTTCTCCCAATGGTTGCAAGATAGTTTTTGTGCATGCCCTGCATTCCCAAGCAGAAGCAGACAGCGTGAAAGCATTGCGTGAAGGCAAACCAGGAACTCGTACCTTGAAAATGATCGACCTCTGTACAGGAGACTAACTATGGCACTGCCTACCGGGCTCAATGACCTTGCGAAACTTACGCTGCTCGTTTCCGATACCTCATATTTTAAGACCGATCTATCGGGCACTGCCCTCGCGGCTCTTCTTGACACCACATATGGCGTTGCACCGCAGTATTCTGTTCCATCGGGGTATTTTGCTGTTGCCCAAGGGGTAGATCCAAATACCGGCTTTGGCTTCATCGCCTACAGAAAAGATGGTGCTACACCAGCTGAAACAGAAATAATTATCGCTCTCAGGGGGACGGATGGCCCGAATCCACAAGACTGGGTCGCTAACAGTCAGTATTTGGGATGGAATCAATGGAATACTCCAAATGCCGGGCGAGATCTTGTTTTCGGGTTTCTGAATGGTCTTGCTGCTCCAGGGGAGGCATTTCAAGGCAAAATCCACTTCACTGGTCAAAGTCTAGGCGGAGGACTGGCACAGTATGCTGCGTATGATTATGTAAAGAGCAGAACGACGCCGGGTGATCCTGCGTTCGACTCAACGTTTAATAAAAGTCGCATCACGCTGACCACGTTCAATGGCTTTGGTGGCGTTCTTGGGCTTCAACAGAACATCGCGGGTGGCTATCAATCCAGCGTACTGGCCAACATCGGCTCCAACGCGCACTTCTATACCGAGGGGGATCTCGTCAACCGTCTCGGCCGGGATCCTGTAACCGGCTTGGGGCATACAGGGGGTACGACATACTTTCTGAGCGTCGGTTCATCCCAGATAGATCCTGATACAGGCGAACCGTTTCTCCTGAACGCGGTGGATGCGCATCGAATTGAAACGGGCTTCTATCCCTTTCTCACTCCCGGAATTGAATTTGAAGCAGCAGTGGCACGACCCATCGACTACTTGCCCATTACGAATGTGACACAGATCGCCGCACTATTTGGTCGAGTCCTCAATGATCAGGACGTGTCGCCGGTTGAATCTATTCCACGGCTGGCTGCCGGGTTGATAGCGGCACTATCTCTTGGAGATCCGGCGGAGACAAATGCGCTGGCCCAAGCTGTCCTGACCAATCTTCATTCATCCGACAACATGACAGATAAGTGGTATGTCGCACTGAGGAGCCTTGATTGGGGAAAGATCGCTCAAAACCCTGCGTTTCAATTACTTGCTCTGCCAGGTTATGGAGTGACTCTCCTGGGGGCGATTCTGAGCGATGCCTTGCAGTTCCAGGTAGATCGTCATGTTCAGCTTTTCAATAGCCTCCGCGATTGGGGTTCAAGCGCGATCACAACCCCTGACTACCTAGTCAGCTCCGAAGATCGTCGCGTGCAGATGGAGATGCTGTTTTCGCTGATTCCTGGCGCGGCAATCGGTACGAAGTTCGCACCCGTGCTTCAGCCGTTGGCTGTCGATGTTGAGGCGTTTGCGCAGCGGGTCGTATCGAGCGGGGCGAACTGGGTGAGTGAAACCTTTGAGTTTCTGCGAGAGCAAGCCCAGGGAACTCTTGCTGACACAAGTGTTGGAAGTTTCGTCGTCAAACTGGCTTCGACCTTCGCCGATGTGGCTCTTAGTAGTGGAATGACCGAAATCACTGTGCAGGGCTATCTTGATAGCGTGATCGTTCCAGCAATTCGTGACACCGCGAATGGGATTGCCAACGCGGTGAGTGAGTTTGTGCAAGATATCCCCAACACCCTATTCAATTTCGGTCGCACCATCAGCAATCTTGCCGACATTCAGCTCATCGACCAAGCCTACGCCGCCGAGCTGAATGATCCTCGCCTATCATCCTCGATCCGGGCTGTTGCAGAAGAAGCCCGCGATATCGTCCAGCGCGCCGGCCAGACGGTGGTGATTTCGACGGGGGTGGGGGTGAATCCGTTTAACACGCCGGGATTTGTTCCAGGTGGTGCATCAAGTGCGACGGTGGAAGAAAAACTGGGGCAAGCGTTTCGACTCTCCCTGCCGTTTGCAGTTGGGGCGGGAGGACAGCGCGTTTCCCTGCAATTACAGGGAGCGCAGGCCAATCAATTGAGTGTGCTGACTGAGAATGGGGCGCAAGCGATTGGGGCGAATGGGACCTTTGAACTGACGGTGCCGGAAGGGACCGATCAAGTCTATTTCACCTTGAATGCCAGTGATGACGTGTCGGCCGACGCCACCGTGACGCTCTCGGCCACGCTGGTGGATACAGTGACTGGCGTCGCCACGCATACGCCACAGGTTGAAAGCGTGGTCAGCGTGAATGCGTTCGCTGGAAACACGAATCCCTTCTTTGAGATTCATGAAGAAAATTGGGAGGGATTCCAGGATGGCATTGCGATGGGCCACATCGGTATCTCAAGTGACAGTCTTGGACGTCCCATTGTGGTGCATCAACGGCTAAGGGGCAGCGAGGCCAAGGATGTGATGGGTGGGATCGCCTATGGGGACGATATCATTTATGGAAATGGAGGGGACGATTTCCTCATTGCGGGCCCCGGCCATGATGTCCTCTATGGGGGAGATGGTAACGACAAATTGCAGGGCGATCTGTTCATGGATGACACGCCAGAGGTGCCGTGGCAAGGCCCTCCTTCCGATCCTCGCGGCGTGAACGATGGGAACGATTTTGTCGACGGAGGGAATGGCAATGACCTCGTCGCCGGGGGTGGGAATGACGACCGGCTGATCGGCGGAGCGGGTGACGATCTGATCTGGGGCGATGCCCTGGTGAAGGTCACGGTGACGGACGACCTGCTGCAAACCGGGGTGCTGCATCCGGGCAACGATGTACTGGAGGGCGGCGAGGGGAATGATTACCTCAGTGGCGATGGAGGCGATGATACGCTGGATGGCGGTGTGGGGGACGATGTGCTCGTCGGGGACACGGATGTGAGCTTCAATGTGCCCATCCCAATGGCCCCGGGGGATGATTTTCTCACTGGTGGGGCAGGGAACGATCAATTGTTTGGGAATGCGGGGAGCGATGTTTTGTTGGGCGGAGCGGGCAATGATCTCTTATTTGGCGATGATGAGGGTGTTGATCCGTCGCAAGAAGGCGATGATTGGCTCGAAGGGGGAGATGGGGTCGATCAATTGGTTGGCCGCGGCGGCAGCGATACCCTGCTCGGGGATGCCGGAGCCGATGTGCTGCTTGGCGGGGCGGGGAACGATAGCATGGTCGGCGGTGACGGAGACGATGCGGGATTCGGGGGCATTGGAGATGACGAGATCGTGGCGGGTGCCGGGGCCGATCAGTTTGACGGAGAAGACGGCGACGACCTTCTGATTGGCGATGCGGGCAATGATTTGCTGATCGGCGGAGCGGGAATGGACACCTTGGATGGCGGCGCCGATGACGATCTTCTCTTAGGTGGTGCCGATGCGGATACGGTCTTTGGCGGAGATGGGAACGATGAGTTGCAAGGCGAAGCAGGGAATGATTTTCTTGCCGGCGAAGGGGGCGATGATCGCCTGTTCGGGCAGGAAGGCGATGATGAACTGTTTGGTGGCGACGGCAATGACGGAATGCGTGGTGATGATGGGGGTGATCAACTCGATGGTGGGGCCGGCGACGACACTCTAGTCGGTGATGCGGATGGGCAGATCGGTGGAACCGGTGGAAGTGATGTGCTCATCGGCGGCGCCGGGAACGATACCCTGGTGGGCGGTGGAGGGCAGGATACGTATCTGTTCGATTCCGGCGACGGGTTCGATGTCATCGTCGAAGCTGCCGGAGAAGGGAATCGGCTCGTCTTCGGGGCGGGGATTAGTCCGAGCGCGATAGTGGCGGCTGTGGGACCGAACGACTCTCTGGTGGTCCACACAGGAAGCGGAGGTGATGCGGTACAGATCCAGAACTTCGGAGCCAGTAGTCTTGCGGGGCCGCACCCTATTGATAGTTTTGAATTCTCCGATGGGACAATCCTCACTTATGCGCAATTGGCGTCCGTTGGGCTTGGACTTTCCGGGGGGCTTGCTAACGACACGCTCACGGGGACCTCGCTGAACGACCGAATGTATGGCGGTCCTGGCCAGGACACGATCTACGGTCTGGATGGTGCCGATACACTCGTGGGTGAGGACGGTGCCGACCGGCTTGAGGGCGGGACTGGCAGCGATGTGCTTCTTGGTGGAATTGGGGACGATATCGTCCTGGGCGGATTCGGAGATGATCGGCTAGTGGGTGGAGCCGGGCTCGATATATTGTTCGGAGAAGATGGCGCTGACACGTTGGAAGGCAGTGATGGGAACGACAGTCTCGAAGGAGGCGATGGAAATGATGCTCTGACTGGTGGCAGTGGGAATGATCAACTGTCTGGTGGTGCCGGAAGCGATCTGTATCGATTCAATGTGGGCGATGGTGTCGATGTGGTCTTCGACTCTGGTCCTGCAACGGACACTGACAGAATCGCGTTTGGCAGCGGGGTTACTTTAAACACCCTTTCGCTTACCACAACCTTTGGCCAGATTCTGGTCAAGGCTGGGCCCGGTTCAGATGGCATTCAGTTAGGGGCTGGGGCTGACGTATTTGGTTCGCAGTCCATCGAGCAATTTCAATTTGTGGATGGGACGAGCCTAAGTTATGCCCAGCTCATGGCCCGTGGTTTTGATATCGACGGCACGGAGTTCGATGACTTCTTGTCCGGGACCAATGTGGTCGATCGCTTCCGCGGCGGGCTGGGGAATGACCGGCTGGAAGGCGGAGAGGGGAATGATGCGTACTTTTTCAATCTCGGCGACGGCGTCGATACGCTCGTCGATGTCGCCTCGGTGGGTGCGGGCAACGAAGTCGTCTTTGGCCCAGGCATCGCTGCGTCAGATCTTCAGCTCGATGTGGCTCCCGATCAGTCGGACTCGAACTTGAGCGATCTGCTTCTGCGCGTTGGAAGCGGCGGCGACGCGGTTCAACTCGATACCTTCGATCGCACCAATGTGCTCGGCCCCCGCACAGCCGAAACCTTCCGCTTCGCCGACGGCAGCACGCTGACCTATGATCAACTCCTGGCTCGCGGATTCGATCTCACCGGCACCGAGGGTGACGACCAGATTGCGGGAACGAGTGTGGTTGATCGCATTGCGGCCGGAGCCGGACTCGATACCGTGCGGGCTGGAGAGGGCGATGATACTTTGGACGGCGGAGCAGATAACGATCAGCTCTTCGGAGGACAAGGAAGCGACACCTATCTATTCGGCCCGGGATCTGGTCAGGACACGATGATTGAGTCACAGGGCAGTCTCGATACAATCCGCATGGCGCCAGGGGTTGCGCCATCTGACGTGGTCGTCACGAGGAACGACCGCGATCTCGTGTTGAGCCTGAACGGGGGCATTGATCGCCTGACGGTCTCCCTCTATTTCCTCGCCGCGCCGCTCCAGATCGAGCGCGTCCAGTTTGCTGATGGGACGGTCTGGGATCAAGCGGTTATCGAGAATTTGGTCCAGCCTACGATCACCGGGACT
>CXWL01000430.1_pt1 | contig 19597 bp, 20 predicted proteins | sample 590931 | NCBI WGS metagenome assembly CXWL01 (sample SAMEA3498368, study PRJEB10139) | groundwater metagenome | biome: water well; material: biofilm material | place: Germany | collected 2015-04-27 | reverse complement strand
GTCGCGACTCTGATACTCGGCAGGATTGATGCGCTGATAAAACTTCCATCGCTCGATCGCTACGCCGCACGCCGCCAGACCCAGCGCCAGCAACAGTCCGATCACCCCGTAATCCACAATCTCCTTCAATGCATCCATGGCTCGTCCTTCTCCACCGCAAGGATGTGGCCCTGCTTCATTCGCAAATCGATCTGAGTGACCGCTTCGAATCGTTCGAGCGGATTGTCTCTCAGGACCAGGAAGCTCGCCTCATAACCCTCCTGCAATCTCCCGATGCGTCGCTCTGGGAAGATGGCCTGTGGCGTCTGCTCGCACCAAATATTCAACAAGGTCAGCTTGTCGAAGATCCCGAGTTCGTGCAGATGCAGCGCTTCGGCCAGCGACGTCTCGGCATGGTCGCTGCCGATCGCGAGTTTGACGGCGTGGCGATGAAGCAAGCCGATATTGTGACGCTGCACGGCTTTCGCCCGCTGCCACAACGTGGAGTCCATCGAAAGCGCATGACCGCCCTGGCTATGAGTTCCATGCGCATCGTGGTGCGGCGCATGCTGTCCGTGCCCGCTCTCAGCCGGTTTCATCGCGACCGTGGTCGTCGTCACGATCACTCCAGCCTTGGCCGCGAGACGCGCGTCCTCTTCGGTCAGCATCATGCGTGAATCCTGGTCGGTCGGCGCCAGAAACCACCCTGGCACATGCGCCATTTCATCGACACCCGCCGACAGGGCCAGGCGAAAATCCGCCGCCGTCTCGACATGCGCGGCGACTCGCACCCGCGCCTGATGTGCGCGTGCCACGATCAGCGGAACCAGCTCGGAGTCGAGCCCTCTCCGACCGTGCGGTCCGTCTCCGAGCCTCGGGGGCGCCCTGTCTTCAGAATGAACGAGAAAGACTTTGAGAAAGTTTGGCTTGCCCGCAACAATGCTGCTCCACTTGTTTTGGATATCTTCTTCACGATCGATGACGACATAGCCTCGATTATTGAACCAGCCGGGCGGCACCTCACCGATGACAGCCCGATATCGGAACTCCCGCAGCACATGTTCATACAGCGGAACCGGGTGCCCGCCGGAGGAGGTCAAGCCGGCATTCGCAAAGACCACGTCGATGCCCTCCGGCCTATTGATGCGCGCTGCAATCTGACCAGTGAATTCCCGAATGCTGTTGGGATTCTTCACGTAAAACACTCCGTCGTGGAGGTAGCGCGCCACGACCGCGTCCAGATTCCACGGCCCTTCGACGTTGTGATTGTGGGCTTCGCCGAACGGCGGAACGACGAAGCCGCCCTTCAGATCGATCCGTTCATCCACGACGGCGGGTTTGGTTTTCGTCAGTCGGCCGTCGATCGTATAGAACGTGGCATCCTGAAACTCACGCCCATCGAACCATCGCCCGTTGACCAACTCGTAGTGTTTCGACGGAGACCCGCTAACCGCTTCACCGCCAGACGCCCCCTGCCCAAACGCAACGGGACAAAGCATCAAGATGAGCGCTATCGCGGCTCCCGCTCCTTTCAGAACTATACCGAGCGCCACAAGCAGGCTATGGCCTCCCTTGCGGCTCGGTCGCATGTCTTTCACACAATCGATTGAACGAGACAACACGTCCTCCTATTCCTCTTTCTGTGGCAACGAGCGGCGGGAACCGCCGCCGCTCGCTTCGATCAGAACTTGTATTCGATGCCCCCATAGGCGCTGATGCCTTGCGCAGGATTGGCGAACCGGTTGAGCGAGTCGTTCACGACGACCGAACCGGCATAGGTTTTATTCGTGAGGTTGCGCCCTTCCGCGTAGAGCGTAAGCCGGTCCGTGATATTCCAGCCTGACTTCATATTGAGCACGAAATAAGACGGGTTCTTCACCGTATTCAAATAGTCCACATAGTAGCCCGACAGCGACCATTCCACGTTCGGCGCCACCCACCATTTGTCGGGATGATCGTACCTCAGTTCGAGATTCAGACTGTGTTCCGGCGCGCCCGCCACCGTGTTCCCATCTTTCGCAATGCGCGTTCCGGCACCGTACACATCGTCCGTGAACTTGAAGCGCGACCAGGTGTAGGCAACTCGCGTTTGGAGACTATCCTCCTTGCCGCCGCTTTGCGCGAACAAGCCCTTCGTCAGCACCATGGCCCCGCCGGCTTCGACGCCGGTGTGGCGGGTGCCTCCGGCATTCTGAAATGTATCCTGGGTATTGATGACCGACGCCAGCAATTCTTTCTGCATCTCCAAATCGTAGACCGTCACATCCCAGGAATAGCGTTTGTCCGAAGAGGTCCCGCGATGTCCCAACTCAAACTGCCAGGCGCGTTGCGCATCGAGATCGAGGAACCCCGTGTTGGCGCTTCCGTTCGCGTTCACCGAGGAGAGCAGCTCGACGTTGAGCGGCGCCTCGTAGGATCGGCTGGCATTGAAATACAGCTGCGACGTCGGTGTGGTGCGATAGACGAAGCCAAGCTTCGGATTGAGCGCATCGAAATGCCGCAGCGGCCGTTGCGCCGTGGTCGGCGTGGACGCGATCGTCGGATCGAAGGGATTGCCCGCCGGCCCATAGTTCTGGATCGTGGCCTCCCGCGAACTATGGTCCCACCGGCCTCCGATGACGAGCGTCAAATCCTTCGTCGCGTCGAGCGCATCTTCGGCATAGGCTCCGATGTACGTGGACTTGGCGCGATATTCCTGGGCCAGCGCGCCGATGCTTCCGTTGATGTTCACATGCCTGGTTTGCTTCTGATTGCCGTAGCGCGGTTGGAGGCCGGCCGTAAATGAATGATTCATGCCGAACAACTGATTCGTGTTCACATAACGTATTTCGCCGCCCACGTTCTGCGTGCTCTGCCGAAGCGTCTGAAAGATCGGATGATCGACATACTGATTCGACACGTAGGGAATGATCTCGACGAATTGATTGACGGCAAATTCATTATGATAGGCAATGCCGAGCCGCTGCTGATTGTAATAGCGCCCCCATTGGCAGGTCTGGTTGTTTGTCACGCAGGCGAAGAAGCCCGGCACCGCAAAAGGCGTTTGTCCGCCGGCCTGCCTCCGGTTTTGAGACAATTGCTGGTTGGTCAGCGCGCCGGGAATGGCTTCGGACACGACCGATTGGAGAAAGTACGCGCGAATTTCCTGATGGGTACCCAGTTGCAAACCCACGTTGGCATTGATGCGCTCTCTGGCCTGCTGACTGTGGTCCTGAAAGCCATCCTGCCGGTTACCGGAGACGCTGATGTAGTAGTCAGCGGTGGCGTTCATGTCACCGATCTTGAAAGGCTCCGTGACTTTTCCGCTGGAGACCTGGCCGCTGACCATGCCGAAACTTCCCGCGATGAACCGCATTTGAAGAATCGAGGCGCTATAGCCCGTACGCGGCACAAAGTTGATCGCTCCCCCGATCGTATTAGCCCCATACCGCAACGCATTCGCGCCCTTATAGACTTCGATGCGCTCATAGGCCAGCAGATCGATGGACTCGAAGTCGGAGAACCCATCGGCGTCGCCGAAGAAAATGCCGTTGATGAGAATATTGATACCGCGGTGATGAAAATTATTGCGCAATGAGGTGCCGCGGATTTGAAACTGCCCCTCATCGGCACCGAAGCGGGACTGGAAACGCACGCCGGGGGCGAACTGCAGTACGTCGTTAAGATTCATCGCACGTGATTCGACGATCTGTTTCTCCTCGATAAGGATATTGCTACCCGGCCGCCGGGCCATCTCCTTCTTGACCGATTCCACGTTTTCAATCCGTTGGCCTTCAACCTGGATGGGCGCCATCTCCAGCACCGGCGGCTCTTCTCCGGGCGTAACAGACTCTTGCGCCTTCGATTCCGACCACCCCAATCCCGCGCCCATTACACTAACGACACCAAGAGTCACCACCGACCGGCAGAACTTCAGCCAGCCACATCGCGTAGCCATGATTACATGCTCCTTGGAAGAACGTTGTAGACAGATCGAGGAATTATGCGAGGCCGGCCAGGGGCGGCGCCCGTGAGGAGGCAAGCGGCAACAGAACAAGCCGAAACAGAATGCCGATGACAACGGCCAACCCGATGACCAACGAAAAGTACGAGCTCGCAGGAGGCGATGAGATGATCGCCACCGACGAGAGGTTCTGGCAGTCTCCCCCGCAGAACAGTTCGTGCGTATCGCTTTCGCCGGAACCGTGCTCCAACTCCTGCTGGAGCAACGACTCATGCGAACAGACGGCGACCTGTCCCGCCAGCAACAAATACAGCAGGCACAACAGCTTCACACCTATCGAAGACACCGTTCTGATCACACTACCGCTTTCATGTCGCGTGGAGAAAAGGGGGCGAACTGTACGGCGTTCAGGAAAGTCCGTCTACCGATCGATGCTCATGGATGCAACAGCGGCAGATCTACCTTCATTGAGGCAGGGAGAGGGAAGCGCGTGGGCATGCGCCCCCCTCTATGCGGGACTCTCTGCGTGGTCAGCGCAGTCCAACCCCATGAGTCCCGCCCATCGTCACGACCGCTTGTCCGCCTCGGGTCTCTTCACATCACCGGCAATCGGCAGATGCCGCAATCCAAGGCATCGCCCGCCACCACTCGGCCGGCCGCATCGTAGGTCGCATAGGCCCATCCCTCACGCGAACGGCGCCCCAGGCCCTGGCGATCCAGGCTCAACACTTTTTCCATGACAAATACCGATCGCAATTGTCCCCCAGTCACAGGGGCGGACGAGAAGGTTTCCACCACCAGCGCCGTCCCGACCGGGAACCTGTCCTCGTCGGGCACCGATGCCGCCTTCGGACAGACGGCAAATCTCAGATATCGGGAAACCCCGGATACATCCACCTCGGACTCGATCAGCGGCCACGTCCGGTAGTGCTTCGGCACGGACAGGCCCTGCACCTGCGCCGGATTCTTCCGCCAACGAGACACCGTCAGCGCAATCGCAAGAAGCCGGACGACGACCACGTTGAGCGCGTAATCGCCGGGATCTTTCCGTGTCACGGCGCTGACGAACGCGTCACGGGTCATTTCGAGACTGCCGAGCATGGATCACCTCATCCTTTCCACGAAGGGCCGTGGGCTTGGGAGGAATTCACCTCCGAGTTCCCGTACAGGCGAGAGCGCACTGCCTCTTTTGTTCCCCCGAAGGGCCCGGGACTCGGAGGGAGGCCATCCCCCGAGTCCCGGGCAGGTCTGGAAGAAGGGTGCACAACCGCCAGACCCGTTTCCGATTCATCCTCGCCTCTTGCTCGCACGGAGACCCGATCGCACGCGAACCACCTTGCCTCGCCCATCCGGCTCATGACTCCCCTGATCGGTACGCTGGCCTTCGATGAGTCCATTCAACGACGCGCGAAAGATTCGCAGGCTCCCGCGACCGATCTTCGTCGCCCGCAAGCGGCCCTCCTCAATCCACCGATAGATCGTCCACTTACTGACTCTGAGCAGCGCGGCCGCCTCTTGGACTCGCAATAACGGTGGTTCCATACGGTCCTCTCGAACGGCGCGTGGTGGCGGGGGAGCGCCCAACCCGCGCTCCCCCTGATGAGACCTGCGTCAGGAGGTCAGTCCACCCGCAGATCCCAACGTCCCACACGGCCACTCACCTAGCGTGCCATGCGCTTGTCGAAATACTCGTCATAGCGATGCACAAAGTCTTTGGCCGCCAGCGGCGCATGACAGGCACGGCACTTGGTGAAATCTTCGGCCAGCGCTTTGCCGTCGGGACCGAAGGCGGAAAAGACCCAGTTCCCGTTTTTCAGATTGTCGGGCACGTCCTGCCCCCAGCCGTCGCCCTTGGCCATGACAAACACTTTGGCGAGATCGCCCTTGATGAGCTTGCCGTCTGCGCCGGTTTCCGGTGCGTCCCCGTTCAGCTTCGCCTTATACAACTCCATAACCATCACAGTGCCGTTGGGAAACATCTGGCCCTGGTTCGTGCGCGCGCCGACCTGATTCACGACGAGCTCCCGTATCTGTTTCGCATCCGGCCGCTGCACTTCAGAGAGAAACTTCGGCCAGGTTCTATAGTCCGCCGGATACGCCAATTCGCCATCTTTCGGCTTCGCCGGCGCCTTCGCCGCCGGGGCCGTCCCCATTTCGCTGCATCCCCACAGCATGCACACCGCCGCCAACATGAGTCCGCACTTTTTCATCCTCAGCCTCCTTATGATTTAGCTTGCCCTGAACCGCCGCGATCTACCCAAGCTTTGCAGCCGATTCCCGACGCAAGCGCCTGCTCAACCGACGCCGCCAATTGCATCGGCGGAACTCCGTCGGGCTGATAGCGCACCAACACCGTACCGTGATCGTTCAAGAACTCCACGGACTGCACCGTAGGAAAGCGCCGCAGCGCCCCTTCGACCTCATCGCGATGGTATTCGCAGAATCGTCCGCCGATCTGAACAATGACCTGACCGGCAGCGGCATCTTTCTGCTCCGGCACGGTCGCCGCCTGAGAGCCCTCATCCGCCTGAACCGGCGTACACAGACTCAGCCACATCGCCAATCCAATCCCCATGAGACCAAGCTTCATAGCTCCCTCTCCTCTTGGTTAATCCACAGATATCCACCCAAAGGCCGGAGCGGAGACTCAGTGGAGAGAGTCTGCGCTCCAGTGGGTCCGGGCGAGGAGGCCGCCACACCCGAACCACACACATGTTTCGAGACAGACCGGGACAACCCGGATTGCTCAGGTGGAAAGCGTTCGGCGAGGCGTAGACCGGCTCACTTGAAGTTCGAGAGCCCCCTCGCGTTGAAGCTGAAAATCGAAGAACGCGTCCCGCCTGAATTATCCGAGCGGGAGCACGGGAGGAGCACGGGAGCGGAGGAGTGACACTGAAGAGACTGAGATTGACTGAACGGGAGAACCGGTCGGGACCAGCGCCACCAGCTCGAACAAGCCGTCTGGAACCGATACGACTAAGCCGGCCTCCGGAGTGGCCTGGCAGGCCCAGGCGCAGAGAGAAGAATGCGCGGTCTCATGACTGTCGTGACTGTGATGTTGCTCATGGCCGCCGGCTTGGGAGAACACCGGCAGGGCCAGCGAACAGGTGGCGGCCAGACAGACCAATCCAAAATAGACCACCGCCGTAATACCAGCGATGACACTCCCGACTGCTCTCATAGAACGACCGCTCATATCCTATCTACCCTTTCAGCGTACTCATGTACGCCGAACCTCCGAGACTGTCTACCGATGGCTGCTCACTTGTGCTACAGAATCCTGCGTTGCTCAAGCAAAGCATTCCTGCAAAAACATCTACCGCAATTGTCCATTCGACGGAGCCGCCGCATGGCGACCCCGTCGAGGACTTACTCCTTAGAACAATCCCAGCGTGACACCAAGATACACCGATCGGCCAAGACCCGGCAGAAATGCCTGCTTGTTCGCATCCGGTGTGCTGTCCGCGGACGGCACAGCATTGGCCACATACTTCTTGTCGAACAGATTATCCAGCTCCACATAGAACTTGGCGAACCGGATGAAGCTGTTGTTCCGGATAGGAATATTGTAGTTCAGATTGGCGTTGAAAAGCAGATAGGCCGGCGATCCCAGCGTGTTGCTGTTGTTGACGAAGAAGCTGTCGATCCAACTCCCCTCCACCCAGCCGCCGATTCCGGACGCCGCGTGGTGGTAAGCCATCTTCGTGTTCAAGACATTCTTCTCGACGGCCGGCACATGATGCCCGGCCTGATTGACCTGCGTGATGACGTTGTTGGCGGAAAACTGGTCGGTAAACTTGACGTACTTGCTCTCCATATGGGTAAAGGCGCCGGTCCAACTGAACCCCGGAATAGCATCAGGCAGATACTTCCACGCCAGCTCAATCCCACGGTATTGCGACTCTTCAGCATTCGTCGAGAAACTACCGTTTGTCGTAGGCGACAGCGGAACGCTCTGTGTAATGAGTTCATTCTCAAAGATGGTCCAGAACCCGACCAACTGGAGATAGAACTGCCGAGAGACCCACGAATCGGTTCCGATTTCGAACCCGGTGTTTTTTTGGGGTTTCAATTCTGTATTGAGACCGGGGTTCCCGTCCAATCCCGTCGTGAGCTGGCCAAGACCCGGGATTCCATAGCCTGTCGAGGCGCGCGCCCAGTAGCGCGTCGCATCGTTCGGCCTGAATGTCAGCGACACCTCCGGCGCAAAATTATCGAAGGTCCGATTCACATTGGTGCGGCTGGTAAAGGTGCTGGTGGTCGCGGTGGTGGCATAACTGGTCACGACCCCGGAGATCACCGAGTTTTCATAGCCAAACCCCGCGGCCAAGGTCCATTTCGGCGCAAACTCTAATTCTTCGCGGAACCGCACGCCGACATTTTTCTGTGTCAGCCTAGTCTGCTGTTGTAACGGGCCAAAGGTTGCCGTTCCATCGTTCTGGTTGCGGTAACTCCCCCCCTCTTGCTCCATATAGTCGGCAAAGAATCCGACGATGCTGCGCAACGGCATATCGAAGAGCCGGCTGGTATTGATGAGGTTGGTATAGTGCTTGAAATTCGGATTGATGTTGGTGCTGACCGGCTGATTGATGTCCTTCACGTCGTAGTCGCCCTCGATCTGGAGGATCGTATTGGCATCGATTTCCCGCTCATACAGCCCGCCGACTATCGTCCGGCGATCGCGCCGCTTGCTGTGCAGGGTCACTGGATTCGTCGTCGCGTTGGTGACTCCGCCGAGCTGGCGATGGTTTTGATCGAACTGGCTTTGTGTCAGACGTCCCGGAGAAAACGCATCGAGATCGTTGTTGATGACCTTGAACAGAAAATTCGACCGGTCGTCGATCCGGAACCGCAAATTCAGATTGACCGTCGATGTTTGATAGTCGCTATGCGGAAGATAGCCATCCTCGCGGACATAGCTGCTAAAGAAGGAGATATCGAGGTTCTTATAGGCTTTCCCAATCGCCAACCCGTACTTCTGATACCCCCAAGACCCGCCAGAAATAAATGTTTCCACACCATCAATGTCAGCCCCGCGGCGCGTCTTGAAATGCATCGCGCCCCCGATTGCGTAGTTGCCGTACAAAGAGGAGGACGGTCCTCGCACCACTTCCACGCTCTCCATAAACCATGGATCGTGCAAATCCAGCCGGGACAACCCATCCGATTGGGTCTGTCCGATCCCATCTTCGTAAAACTTCACATCCCGGACGCCGAACCCGTTCTTCGTACCTGATCCGCGAATCGACACCTGAAAATCGCGCGGCCCGTTGCGCTGGCGCATGATGACGCCGGGGATCGACTCCACCGACTCACGAAAGTTTCTGGTAGGCTGCGATTCAGTCTCACTGCGCGGGGTAGATGAAAACGTAATGCCTTCCGGCCGTTTGATAGCTCGCGTGCTGATAATACTCGTATCGGCTAACTCGTACTCCGGAATCGCCGCGATGGTTTCCGCCTCTTGCAGCACAGGCTGCGCCTTTTCCGTCACGGTCTTCGGCCGTTCTGCCGGTGGCACCGATTCCTCCCGTCCTTTCTGAAGCTCTTCCAATTCCTGGAGAATTCCCTTGAGCTGTCCACGCAGTTCCTGTTCACGTGGCGAAGCTGCGGCATCCGTTGGATTGGGCTCCTGTGCCTGCGCGAGGGGCTGCCCTACCGCCAGGGTTCCGATGACTGTCATGACGACTGCAATCTGACCGACGCACTTGAACGACGCCATGGCCCGTACTCCTCTCCCGACAATGAATGAATGATGAGACACAGCCCCCCACGCAGACGAAGACCGCACACGGCGCGGCATCGTCCGCACAGGAGAACAACGATTGAACGCTATTGTGATGAGTGCTTAGAAACGAGGCGGCGCGCGCGATTGCGCGAGATAGGTAAGAAACAGAGAGGGCCTGATGGACGCGACTGACAAAAACAACGCCGCCAGAGCCAGCGGCTGCGAGTCCGGCGCTGCGGATGGACCGTCAGCCGGTTGATTGGCCTGGCAGGCCCAGGCACAGAGTAGTGAATGGGTGGCCCCGCCGCTGTGGTGATGGGTAGAACGCGGCTGCGCCTGATGCGTGGACAGGCAGGCTGCGGCACTGAACGACAGCGTCAAATAGACTACGGCCGTGGCGAGCGCGAGTGGGAGGGTCCACCGCTTCATTTCCCGTTCTCCATCATCTGCCGCATGAGCGCCACCGATTCCTGACTGTCCCACTCACGCGGCCCGACCGCTCGACCCAACAATGTGCCGTCGCGGCCCACCACGACTGTGGTCGGCAACCCGCGCACCATAAAGGATCGGGACACTTCCTGGTCTTCATCGAACAGCACCGGCAGGGTGACACCCGCATGCGAGAGAAACTGGGCGATGCCCTGGCGTTGGAGATCCGTCGTCACGGTCAGCAAAACAAACTTCTTCGGGTCCAACTGCCGCTGCAAGCGGGCCAGCGACGGCATTTCTTCTTTGCAGGGCCCGCACCAGGTGGCCCAAAAATTCACCAGTACGACTTTGCCCGCTAGATCGCTCAACCTGACTCGCGTGCCATCCAGCGAAGTGAGTTCGAAGGGCATCGCCATGCTTCCGGCCGGCAACCGACTCATCTTGAGTGGGGTAAAGGGATCGTGGGCGCAGACGCCTGATATCCCCGCCAGGCTGAGCATGACCAGCAGTCCCGCAATCCCCCATGCTTTTCGCACAACACCCACGTTACGGCTCCTGCTTCGCGACGACCTTGGCAACCGGCAGCTGCAGCGTTTGCACGACGATCCGATGCGACGGCATCGCGTGCTCCATCCAAGCCAGCGAGGCAAGCCCCTGCGCATTGATGGACAGCGCGGGCGTTTGCCCCTTCTTCTCGTTCAATTTCTGCGGCGCGCTGAATGTCTGCCCGCGATCGAGCGACACACTCATCACGACTTCGCGCCGGACCGGCGACTGTTCTTCCCACACAATGACCAGACGGCCCTCGGGATCGACCGCCATCTGCGGATGGTCCGGGAAAGTGCCCTTGGAGAGATTCAACTTCTGTTTCGGCGAAAACGTCTCGCCCTTGTCGTCCGAGTAAGCCAGATAGATCGACGGCGTTTCGTCCGAGCCTTCCGTGTACCAGACCACATAGAGGCGCCCCTGGCGATCCGTCCCCACGGAGGCCGGACGATGAGGGCAGCCGGGGAATATCCATTTGTCATGACCAACGATGACCGGTGCTGTGAACGTCTGCCCTCCATCGGTCGAACGCGCCACGACCGTCTCGCGGAGATCGCCCGGAAGAATCTTGCGCCAGGCGACGTACAGCGTGCCGTCCGGGCTGCTGGTCATCGACGTCCGGCAACACACGCAGGTGCTCTCATCGACTTTGAGGTTCTTTTCAACCGTACGGCCGAGGTCGATGGAACGCGTGGCAAACGTGCCGGATTCTTTCTTGCCCTCTCGCCCGTCGATCCAGGCCAAGTGGACGACGCCGTCGGGCGCCACATGGATCGAATCGAAACTGTGGCCGATGACTTGCTGATCGTCGTTCACCAACACCGACGGCTGGAAAGTCTTCCCGCCGTCGGACGAACGACTCAAGCGGAGATCATTGGAGAAGGGCTTGTCCGGAGTCATCTTCGGATGGGTGACGGCCCAGGTAATGAGCACATCGTCGCCGGACAACGCGAGCGCCGGCGCTTCCTGACGGCTATAGGGCACTTCGCTCGAACCGTTCACGCGCACTAACTCGCCGATGGGGCCTTCGACTTTCTCGATACGCGAGTAGAGCACCGTGCGGGTCTCCTTCTCCTCCTCAACCCAGGCAAGAGAAATCTGCCCCTGGTCATCGATCCGGACAGAAGGCCCCACGACGCTCCGTACTTTGCGGTCTGCCGTCACTTTGGGGCCAAGAACGAATGTAGGCGCAGACTCGGCCAACGTTATCGAGGCGCAAAGCAACAGGCTGCAGGCGATTCCGAAACATCCGGCAATTCGGCTTTTCAACATGTGAGTCATGGGTTTCATGGATATTTCCTATCAGTGCTTCGACAAGCTGCGTCCGCGCTCCTGCCATACAAAACTTTGGACCGTCATAGACTCGCTCAGCATCCCTCGCAGGCGGTTCAGAAAAGCTGTCCAGCAAGGCCGCAGCTAGCAAAGAGGCGAGGCGTACACTTGTGGTACGTCGAGCCTCTGCGCGACGCGAGAACGCTGCTGGCGGCTTTTATCAACAGCCTGCTATCCGGCGAGGCTGTAGACAATCGGCACATACACCGCCACCTCCGCCGCGCTCAAAGCCTGTTTCATATGGATGGGACAGGCCAATCGAACGGTCTCCATCGCCGCGCGATCGAGCACCTCATGGCCGGAGCTGCGATGCACCACCACATCGACCAAATGACCATCGGCGCGGAGGACGACGCGCAACACCACTTTCCCTTCCGAGCCGTTCAAGCGCGCCGAGCTGGGATAGCGCGTCAGTTCCTTAATGCGCCGGCCGAGCGACTCCGCCAGCCAGGCATTGTCCGCCTTGCTCGCCGGACGAACGGAAGCCGCGTTGGCGACAATCGGCACATTGGCATGGTGAGGAGGTGCCTGGATTGCGGCGGCCGACGCCGGAGCCGGAACTGCGGCGGCTATAGACGCATCTGGAGTAGATGAGGACACGGCCGGCGCAGAGGGTTCGGCAACCGCGTGAGCGGATCTCCCGACGGCCGCAGTCAATGGCCGCCACTCCGGCGCCATCTCCTCGGGAGACGGGCTCTCATGATGAATCACGGGAGCAGACTCTGCGTGATGCGCGCGTGACGGCGCGGGAGGTTCATAGGCCTGGGCCGTGACAACCGATTCAACCGGCGGAGTCACTTCCTTCGGCACAGGTGCCGGATGCGGTTCATGGATCACCGGCTGCGGCTGCACTACTTCCTGCGGCTTGATCTCTTCCTGCTTGATCTCTTCTTTCTTCGGTTCTGGCGGCGCGACCGGCGTAACCTTCGCCTGAACGATTTCCTGCACGGGCTCCGGCTTAGGCGGCACGATCGTCGGATGGACGACTTCCGGGCTGTACGGAGTGGCCACCCGGGTCATGACCATGTCAGACGCCGGTTCTACTGGTTGGACAGGCTGAGCCGCCTGAACGGCCCGAACCGGGGTCGGCTTCGACGGCTGAACAGTCGGAGTGGATTGCGCCGTCTCGGTCCGAGGAGAGTCCGATGAAGGTTGAACCAGCGCCACCTCCCACTGAAAAATCTCTTCCTTGAGAATCGGCTGGACCTGAGCCGCCAACAGAAACGCAACACAGAGCGCCGCCCCATGTACAGCAAACGACACGCCCCAGGCTGCAATCGGAACCCGGTCCTGCTCTTGTACGATCATCACGGCATCACCTTATGAAGGACACCTGCATTACTACTGAACAAGTGATCCACGGCCCTTCTTTGTAAAGGCAGAATCCCTGGTTCGTCTACTGCTGAATGCCGACGGATGCTACAAGCATCCGTCGGCATCGGCCATCGCAGATACTGCGGGCTCATTAGACAGCGGAGCCCACAGGAGACAGCCCTCCGCTATGAACGAACAAGCCGGAAGACACGTCATCCGTCCGGTTCTGTTCAACAAGTTTCTCGATCGACCGGCTAAACACCCGCAGACTGCCGCGACCGATCTTGGTGCCTTCCAACCGGCCCTGCTCCACCCAGCGGTAGATCGTCCATCGGCTGACGGCCAGCGCTTCCGCAGCCTCTTCAACACGCAACAGTGGTTTGTTCATCATCCTCTCACTTTCCAGTTACGGGAAGGAGGCAAGATACCCCGCCTCTTTCCACATCCATGGGAGTAGCGTGGCGTTCTGCCCCTTATTCTTTCATGCCATGATCGTCAAGCCGCTCCGCCAGCACTGCTGGTGCGGCCGCCGAGCCACCGGTCAATGAAGAGGTTGCCTGATTGCCGGCCGCTGCCGTCCCTGGCGAATAGACCATGACTCCGCCAAGTGACGACCCAGCTGCTCCAATATTCTGCACCGTCTGCTTGATCAGGTTATCCGTCGCATTGATGACGGAAATGGAGTTGTCGGTGCTGTTGGACACCGCGATGAAGGTCGCCGCGCCGGCGCCTTGCGCCAACACATCGAAGCTATGTCCTCCAGTAGCGACCAACGGTATTTCTCGTAACAGCGTCAGTGCGGGAACGGCTGCCGTCAGCGTCGACGCATCGAACGCAAACAGCCGGTCCTTCTTGGTTGCCGTGGCAGCATTGCCCGCCAGGATGTAGAACCGGCTCCCGTCCGGCGAAAATTTGAATGAACCGGGTGAGGTCCCATTCAACTCGGGAATCGTGAAGTCTGTCCGTGGATTACCGGCCGTGCCAAGATCGACCACACCCAGCTTCGTTCCCGTTACAGGGGTTGTATCACCGCGCAGCAGGAGGAATCGCCCGTCCGGACTGATCCCGTAGGCGGTATACGGCAGCCCCGTCAGGCTCAGAATGGGCGTGACGGCAAAAGTCACCGGATCGATTTCGGCGATCTCCCCATAACCCTCCTGGATGCTGTAGATCTTCTGAGTCAGTTTGGACCAGCGGATGCCGTGCGGGGCGGAACTGTTGGGAGTGAATGCCGCGTTCGCAGCGGTGCCCGACTCATCGTTGCACGGCCCACCCTCCTTGGCGGCATTGCACAAGTCGATCCGATGGATGACCTGGCGATACGTCCCCGAGGCTTCGTCCCCGTCGATGACCGCGATTTCTCCGGCATCTTCGCTGGAAACGAACACCCGCTTCGACACGCCTGCGCCGGATGAGAACGCGGCGACCTTATGGCCATCGGCCAAAAGACAAGTTGTCCCCAGCAAGAACGGTGGCGTCCCGCCGGGACCAAGGTGAGAGTTATGGATGGCCGTCACGGATCCGCCGCCCTGCGCGGCGCAATTGACGAGGTCGTCGCCTGGCGTCAACGTTCCTCCGGCATTGTCTCCGTCATTCATGATCCAGACAACTTCACCATCGTTGGGATCCCGATAAATATGAACCGGGCGCGTACCGGCCGCCAGATTCACCTCATGAACCGGCTGCGCATTGGTCAACGGATCGATGGTCGCGACCTTATTGGCCCCGGCGAGATTCACGAATACCCATTCGCCTTCGGTGAATTGCATATCGCCCAATGCTACGTTTTCAAATTCCGCCGCATCGATCGAGCCCAGCACCGCATTCCCCGAATCTCCCTTGAGCGCCACACTCGTGAGGGATTTGCTCGTGGTGTTATTCACGAACACGATGGGGCCCTGCAGCGCGGCACTGCCGCTGGAGGTGACGACCGGTGCGGTGGAATCGCCCGAGCTGCAATTGACAAGACCGATCAAAGCCAGACCGAGCAGGCCGGTCTTGGCATAGGTTGAATACTGTTTTCTCGCACTGATGAATCTCATGATGCTTTCCTTCCTCAAATCCTGTCGTGATGCCCATGTTGTCTTCGGTTATTTCAGAAAGCCGCCATATCATTCAGACGGCCGGCGGGCCTCGGGGAATGGCTCCGGTTCGATGGGCTACTGTTTGGAGGGACCGGCCTCCTGTATTCGCCAGATATCCGAAGGGATCAGCCTGAGCGCCGGGATTTCTGCCGACGGATGCCTGCGCATCGACGCCGTCGCAGTGCCAGATACAATGACTCTGATTATTCTGGGCGTGATGTGACGTCCCTTGCGGACAATGTGGTGTCGTCCATTGGGGCGTCAGACTGCCATAGGCCGCGGACACCGATCCCGCGACCCAGAGCAGGGCACAAAGCCCTGCGAGCGTGCGGCCCACCGCTCCCGGCATCATGACCCTTCGATGCTCTGTCGCTTCTGCTCTCATCATCTCGTCTCGTCCTGCAGGATGATCAAACAGGCCGTCCAGCAAGGCCGCAGCGAGCGGAGACGCGAGGCGTACGCTTCGGTACGTTGAGCTTCTGCGCGAAGCGAGAACGCCGCTGGCGGACTGTTTCAGCATCCTGCTATGACCCGCTCAACAGTTGAAATGATTTCGTAAGCCCGAACACATAACTGACTTGCTGTTCCAGGTTACCGTTGAAATCCCGCATGACCGGAATCTGCGCGATGAAATACATCGACGCATAGTTCCAGAGATTCAGCATGATGCCGGGCGAATAGGCCATGTAGGTTGAGCCGGTGGTGGGCACGGAACGGAACCGCACCGTCGGATCGAGCAGAATCGCCGCGCCGCCCGGATTGAACTGAAATAGGGAGGCATCCATCGCATCGTTCTGCATCCAGCGGTAGTTCACCTGTTGCGTCAACACGAACCAGGGCGCCTGCTCGACCGGGATGATGTTGAAGCCGGCGCTGAGACTGACTTCGTCGCCGAACTTGTAACCATCGCTATTCTTGAGCGTATGCCGGTAACTCGCGGCCGCAAACTGGTTCAACCGATGCGGGATCAACTCATAACTCTGATAGATCGACGGCACGAATCCAAAATTTCCCTTGCCGATCTGCAAGGTCGATTCGGCCAGTGACGTACCCTGCACCCGCTGCCCGTAGTCGCCGGTCGGCAAATCGACGCCCATGCCCACTACGATCATGCTGCGCAACGTCGGCAAGACGTTGTACTTAAGACTGACACGCACATCCCCAATCCCCTTATCGCTGTAGGGCACCGGCGTCAGGCCGCCGATCTGCGCATCGGAATTCACCTGTTTATAGGGCAGGGTGACTTGCAGGCCGAATCGCTCGGTCAACCCGTAGTTCATATCCAGGGTGGCGGTGCGCATGAGGGTGCGGATCTGGTTGGCATTCAAGTTGGCCAGGGTCAGAGTCTTGTTGCCTTGATTGGAAAACGGAATGCTTCCGCCCTGGCCCGACGGGGCTTCCATCGGCGTATAGTTGTAGATCGTGTTGACAGTCAGCAGGCCGGCCATCGGGACCTGCTGTTGCGAGCCGATCACGACGAAGCAACTCACGGAGCCGCACGAGGCCTGAACCGAGACCGGGCGCACGCCCCCCACGCTCAAAAAGAAGACGCCGAGAGAAAGAATGGCGAGCCGCCGGGATGGGGAAAGGAACATTATGGGTCTCACAATGGTTGAGGTGATGGCACCGGAGAGGCCGCAGGCTTCCACCGCCTCTCTGGGTATTTCAATTGCCGTGAGTCGAAGAAATCAGCTGAGGAGCGCGGGAGGTCCGCGAAGGAAGCGGGAGACGGGTTGAGCAGTGACCACGCAGTCGACCTGCCGGGTATCGGCCAGCTCGACGAACTGCAGGGATGAGGAGAAAACCGCTGTTGCCGTGTCGAGACTCTGACCGGCAGCACATTCCCAGGCGCATAGACCGGTGGAATGCGTGCCGGCCTGATGCTTCGCATGGTGATCGGCATGGGCAACCGCCGGTACCGCCAAGAACCCGTTCACGAGCACCAGACAGAGCAGCAGCGACCAGACCAGCCAGGATTGTTTCAGATTCACCATCATAATAAAAAGCTTATCGAAGCGATGCCGCCTTAATCGGTTCCTGCTGTTGAATCTTCGCGACCACGTCGTTGATCATCTGCTCCGTCAGCAAACCGCCCTTGATGTACTCCTGCACCCGTCCCTGCTGATCGATAAACACACTCACCGGTAATCCAAATACGCCGAACTGGTTCGCCACTTTATTGTCGCGATCCATCAACACGGGAAAGGTATGACCGTACTGCTTGATGTGGGCCCGAACCTTGTCGTCGTCTTCCAGTTCGTTGATCGCCAGGACGACGAACCCTTTATCCCGCAGCTTGTCGAAGCTGGCCTGCATGGCCGGCATTTCCGTCGTGCAGGGCTTGCACCAGGTGGCCCAGAAATTCACCAATACCACCTTCCCACGGTACTGACTGAGGCTATGGCTTTTGCCCTCGAGATCTGTCAGACGGAATTCATCAGCCGGTGTGCCAACCGCCGGAACCCGCGACCCCATGCTCCAGGATTGCGGCAACCCCGTCGCCCCTGCGAAGGCGATCGCCAGAGCGGCGGCTAATACGTATCGACCGTATCGGGTGCTTCTCATGAAGGCTACTCCTTAAGCACTGGCTCCCGCACTATCAGCGGAGGATGACCAATTCGACAACACCTGCACCTATGTATTCAAACAGTGCGCGAGAACAGAGAGGGCTAGGCGGCTGGAGGAGCACGAGTGGAGCGGAATGCGGGAGTCACATTATAAGAAGAGGAGAACGACGGCTGATCGAGCGTCTCAAGCAATGTTGCAAGGGGAGCAACGGGAGCAACCGTTGCATCGTGGGTCTGACCGGCCGCACAAGACCATGCGCAGAAGACCGACCCATGTGTGGCTGCTTGGTGGTGGCTATGTTGGTTTTCGTGGAGGACCGATTGGGCAGACGCAACTCCGCTGATCCCTATCACACAGAGGATCACGAGTACCGCAACGAGAGTCTGCCAACGACGAATCATAAGTCACAGCCAGGGGAAAGAATGGCTGCATGCTACTCGGGAGTCGTGCGGAGAGTCAAGACAGACTGTGCCGGATCGCCCTCCCTACCTTCCTGGTAGGATTCGTAAAAAGTTTGCTGTATACTGCGCGGACTATTTTGTGCGGTAGATCGATCTCTCCCGCAAGTACTATCCTCATGACTTGACGACGTCCTCTATGCTGACACAACTCCTGAATCTCGTCTTCGGCAGTAAGAACGACCGTGAAATCAAAGCGTTGATGCCCGTTGTCGCGCGCATCAACGACTTGGAGTCCAGTCTTACGCCCTTGTCGGATCAGGACCTGGTCGGAACAACTCAGGTATTCAAACAGCGCTTGGCCGACGGCCAGACGCTCGACGACATCCTGCCCGAGGCCTTTGCCGTCTGCCGCGAGATGTCCCGCCGCAGGCTGAACATGCGGCACTTCGACGTCCAGCTCATCGGCGGCATGATCCTGCACCGGGGCCGCATCTCGGAAATGAAGACCGGTGAAGGCAAGACCCTTGTCGCGACTCTGCCGATCTATCTGAACGCGCTCGAAGGCAAGGGCGTTCATCTGATTACCGTGAACGATTATCTCGCGAAACGCGACGCCCAATGGATGGCGCAGCTGTACCATGCGCTGGGATTGTCCGTCGGCATCATTCAGCACGACGCCTCGTTCCTCTACGATCCCGCATATGACGCGGCCGACAAGCGCCTGCAGTCCCTCCGCCCCTGCACAAGGCGGGAGGCCTATCACGCCGACATCACCTACGGGACCAACAACGAATACGGGTTCGACTACTTGCGCGATAACCTGATCGTGAGCGAATTGAGCCAGTGTGTCCAGCGTGAATTGAACTTTGCGATCGTCGACGAGGTGGACAGTATCCTGATCGACGAAGCCCGCACGCCGTTGATCATCTCCGGCCCGACCGATCAGACCACCGATCTGTACTACCGGATCAACTCCGTGATCCCGCAGTTGAAGCCGGAACATGACTTTACGATCGAAGAGAAAACCAAGACCGCTTCATTGACGGAAGAGGGCAACATCAGGGTTGAGAAGCTCCTGGGCGTGGACAACCTCTACGATCCGGACAACATGGATCTGGTCCACCACGTCGTCAAGGCGCTCCAGGCCTACGCTTTGTATAAGCGCGATGTCGATTATGTGGTGAAAGACGGCGAGGTCATCATCGTCGATGAATTCACCGGGCGTCTCATGCCGGGCCGCCGCTGGAGCGACGGGCTGCACCAGGCCGTGGAAGCC
>CXWL01127167.1_pt1 | contig 19598 bp, 15 predicted proteins | sample 590931 | NCBI WGS metagenome assembly CXWL01 (sample SAMEA3498368, study PRJEB10139) | groundwater metagenome | biome: water well; material: biofilm material | place: Germany | collected 2015-04-27 | reverse complement strand
GTTCGCCGCCCGGGTTGACCTCGATGACCCGGGCGCCGCTGTCGCGCGCTTCGGCCACCATGTCGGCCAGGCGCTGGCGGTGGCGCGCGCTGATGATGGCGGTGTAGTCGGGATTGGCGGCCAGCGTCGGATACAGCCGCGCGATGGCCGCCGCCAGTGCGGCGGCGACCGCGCCGGACTGCCCGGTCGGCACCAGCAGGTAGTCCGGCGCGATGCAGGTCTGCCCGGCGTTGAGCAGCTTGCCGTAGGCGATGCGCTCGACGGCGCTGGCCATGTCGCACGATGGGTCGAGAATGGCGGGCGACTTGCCCCCGAGCTCGAGCGTGACCGGGGTCAGGTTGGCGGCCGCCGCCTGCGCCACCTGGCGCCCCACCGCGGTCGAGCCGGTGAAGAACAGGTGGTCGAACGGCAGCCCGGCGAAGGCCTTGCCGACCTCGGCGCCGCCGGTGACGACGCGCAGTTCGCCCGGATCGAAGGCGGCGCCGACCAGTTCTTCCAGCAGGGCCGAGAAATGCGGCGTCAGCTCGGAAGGCTTGATCAGCACCCGGTTGCCGGCGGCCAGCGCGGCCAGCGCCGGTCCCAGCGCCAGCTGGAACGGGTAGTTCCACGGCGACACCACGCCGACCACGCCGAGCGGCTGCGGCGCCAGCCGGTTGTGGCCGGGGCGAAACTGCATGCCGGTGGCGACGCGGCGGTTGCGCATCCAGTGTTTCAGGTGCGTTCGCGCGTGGCGGATGCCGGCGCGCACCATGAACAGCTCGGCCAGGCGCGTCTCGTGGCTGGAGCGGCCGCCGAAATCGGTATCGATCGCGCCGATGATCGCCTGCTCGTGCGTCTCGGTCAGCGCCAGCAGGCGCTGCAGGCGCGACAGGCGCACCTGCAACGAAGGATAGGGCTCGCGTGCGAATGCCTGGCGCTGGTTCTCGAAGCTGGCGGCGAGGTCGGTCGGTGTGCTCTGCAGCATGAAGGTTTCTCCTGGCGCCGGCGGGCCGGCAGGATGGCGGGTCGATAAAGGGGAGGCGGCGGGGTATCGGGGCAGCAGGCGCAGCTGCCATGCGTCGATGTTAGACGGCGCTGGCGACTAATGCTATATTCATGGAAGACAAAAAATCGATATTCGAGGACAGCCGATGGACCCGCAAAACCCATGAGCGAACAGCATTATTCCAGGGATGTGACCAGCATGTGGCTGATGACAAGGCTGGGGGTCGACCATGGCCTGTCGGTGCAGGCCTGCCTGGCCGGAACCGGGCTGCGGGAGCAGGACCTGAGCAATCCGGCCGTGGTCGCCTCGGCCGCGCAGGAGCTGCGCCTGATCGGCAACCTGGTCGGCCAGTTGGGCCACATTCCCGGCATCGGCATCGAGGCGGGGCGGCGCTATCACCTCACCGCGTTCGGCGCGCTCGGTTTTGCGATGGTGAGCAGCCCGAATGCGCGCAGCGCGCTCGAACTGGCGCTCAGGTACTTTCAGCTGACGTTCGCCTTCACCCGTTTCCACGTCGAGGAACAGGGCGATGAAACCCACATCACGCTCGAAGACACCGGCCTGCCCGAGGCGATCCGCGCCTTCGTGGTGGAGCGCGACGCGGCCGCGCTGGTGACGGTCCAGCGCGACCTGTTCTCGCAGCGCCCCGGCCTGAAAGGCCTGTGTTTCGCGTTCCGCGCGCCGGCCGACATCGCGCGCCACGAACAATTCTTCGGCATGCGCCCGGCGTTCGGCGCCGGCGCCAACACGGTCGTCATGAGCACGGCGGCGCTGATGGAGCCTCTATCGCAAAGCAATGAACTGGCGCAGCGGGCCGCCGAGGACCAGTGCCGCCTGCTGCTGGAACGCCAGCGCTCGCGCGACGGCGTCGCCGCCCGCGTGCGCACGCACCTGGCGCGCCATGGCGCCTACATGCCCGGCATGGAAGCCGTCGCCGGCGAGCTGTGCATCACGCCGCGCACCTTGCGGCGCTGGCTGCACGACGAGGGCACCACGTTTCTCAGCCTGCGCGACGAGGTGCGCCGGGCGCTGGCGGAAGAACTGCTGACCGGTCTTGCCTGTTCGGTCGAACAGGTCGCGGAACGGCTCGGTTATGCGGAACCGACCTGCTTCATCAACGCCTTCAAGCGCTGGACCGGCACGACGCCGCTGGTGTATCGCAAGAATGTCAGGGTCGCCCGGGCCGCGTGGCGCGGCGCTGAATGCGGCTGATGCGGAAATGAGGACACGGATCGCAGTGCGCCGCCTCGCCTGGCGGGCCGGCATCGGCGCTGTGCTCCTCGCCTGCGGCGCGGCGCTGGCCGCACCAGCAACGCTGCATGTGATCTACCCGCGCATCGAGGAAAGGTCGGCGGACGACTATGGCTACCGGGTGCTGCGCCTGGCGCTCGACAAAGCCGGCCGTCCGTATCGGCTCGAACAATCGGCCTATCCGATGAACCAGCAGCGCGCCCGCCAGATGTTCGAACAGGGCGCCATCTCGATCTTTGAAACGGGCACCAGCGCCGCATTCGAAGCGCGCTTCGACGCCGTCTATTTTCCGGTCGACCGTGGCCTGAGCGGCTTTCGCCTGCTGCTTGTTCACAAAGACAATGCGCGCGCGTTTGCCCAGGTGAGAACGCGTGAAGCGCTGGCCCGGTGGACCGCCGGCCAGGGCCCCGGCTGGGCCGACAGCCCCATCTTGCAGGCGGCCGGCATCCAGGTGCACACCGCCGAGTTCGATTCACTGCCGCTGCTCCTGAACGCCAAACGGATCGATTTCTGCCCGCTGGGGATCGAGGAAATCGCCGGCGTCCTGGCGCGCAACAAGGGCCGCGCGCCCGCCATCGTGATCGAGCCGCACCTGGTGCTGCACTACGATTTTGCCCGGCTGTTCTTTGTCCGCAAAGGCGATCGCGTGCTGCGCGAGACCGTGCTGCGAGGGCTGACCCGCGCCTTTGCCGACGGCAGCCTGCAGCACTTGCTCGCATCGGACGCCGGCTTTGCGCGCAGCCTCGCCGAGGCCGGCATCCGGCGGCGCACGCTGATCGAACTGCGCAACCCGAACCTGACGCCGGCGTTCCATCGGATACCGCGCAAGTATTTTTACACGCCCGATTGAGGCGGCCGTCGCTCGATGGACGACGCGGCTCAGTACCAGAAGACGTCGTCGTCGGGCGCGGGCGCCAGCCGGCAGGTCTTCAGCCATGCCTTGAGCCTGGTGACGCTTTTGAAGTCTTCCAGTTCGGCGACGATGGCGGCATTCGCTGCCTGCGCCTCGGCAATATCGGCGCGCAGGTAGCGCAACGCCAGTTGCGGCGTCACGCGCCCGAGCGAGTACCTGCCGATCGCCATTTCCGCCAATTGCTCCATGCTGGCGGTTTCGCATTCGAGCTCGCGCACCTGGCCTTCGAGGATCTTGTTGAACTGCCTGATCCGCTCCTCGCCCAGCTTGTCCAGCCCGGCCTGGTTGATCTGTTCGATCTCCAGCTGCAGCTCCAACAGCCCCAGCAGGTCGTTGGCCGCGTACGCCGCATTGACGCGCTGCATCAGCGCCGTCTTGCGCGCGCGCTCGCCACCGTCGACCTCGCGGTCCGGGTGCAATTCACTGACGAGCTTGCGGAAGATGTCGCGCACCGTTTGCTTGAGCTTGGCCGCCTCGGCGGCGGCGCGCTGCTCGCGCGCGATCGCGCTGGCGGACTTGGGCCGGGCCGCGGCCTTGGCCTCGGCGGTCTGCTGTTGCTCGTCGGCGCGGCGCGCCAGCGCCTCGAACACGGCCTCGGGCGAACGCCAGTCGAGGTCGTCGTCCATTTGCACGCCCATCAGTTCTTCCAGCATGCCCTTCGCTGCGGCGTCACCGTCGTCGATGTCGGCATCGAAGTCGCCGCCGCTGTGACGATTGTAGATTTCCTTGACGTCGGCGTCGCCGTGCTGGGCGAGCAGATCGAGCGCCGTCGAGCAAATCACGTCGCCCAACCTGGCCCGGTCGCGCTTGCCCAACGATTTATGCGCGGACATGCGGTCCAGCAGCTGCAGCAAGGCCTTCTGATGCTCCCAATTGGCCTGCGCCAGCGGCGCGTACTCCTGCTCGGCCAGGCGCATGATGAGCGGCATCGCCTCGTTCCAGTCGGCCAGGCGCGTGCGCATGGCCGCCAGCTTCTTGATCAACGCATTGAACTGCTTGCGGGCGCGCGATACCGGCCCGGCGGTGGCCGGCTCGGCGATGCGAATGGAGGTCTGCGCAGTCGGTTTCATGAAGCAAGCGTTTCAACGGTGGGCGGCTCCCTGCGATTATAGCGAACCTCCGCGCCGTTTCACCGCGCACGGGACCCGCCCGCGCCGCTCCCGTATTCAGGCGCAACTGCGGCCCGCTGCCGCCGGCTACTCCTGGAAGATGCGCCCTTCGACAATCGAGGCGCCGGCACCACCCGATCGCGCGCCCTGATTGTCGTAGTCGACCACCTGCGCCCTGGTGGCCGGATCGGCATGCCAGATCTTCAGGCTGAAGCGGCCCCGCTCGCCCGCGCCGGCCGCCGCGCCGACCGTGGTGCCGAGGGTAAATTTGTAGTCGCCCGCGCCATTGACCGTGCCGCTACCCTCGAATTGCCGGCCCGCTCCCCGCACCGCCACCGGTGTCATTTTTCCGCTGCGAAAACTCAGCCCGGGAAAGTCGAAGTGCATCTGCGCCTTGGTTCCGGCCGGCTGCGCCGTCAGGTTCAGTGGTGCGACAAAACTGAAGCTGGCCTTGCCGGACCGGGTCGGCGCGGCCGCGAGCGCCCCCTGCGGCGACAGCAGCGCGCCGCTGCCGCCGACCACGCCGCCGGACGGCTCGTAGGCGATGATCTCGCGGCTGACCGCCGCGCTGGCGCCGGCGCGGTCGATCACCGTCGCGCGCACCGAATAGATGCCCGGCGCCGCGTAGCTGTGGCTGGCAACGGCGCTGCCGGCGCCATTGCTGGCGCGCACCTTGCCGGGCTGGTCGCCGCTGCCGTCGCCCCATGACCAGTTGACGCCGCGCGTGCCGACCATGTCCTCGTCGACGAAGCTGACCGATGCGCCCAGCGGCGCGCCGACCCTGACCCGGTCGGCCGCCGCAATCGGGCCGACCGCATGCGGCCCATTGTGGCCCTGGTCGGGCGTGAGCAGCACCAGCCCGGCGTTCGAGCTCGCCACGATCGCGCCGCAGTCGGAAATCGCATACGCCTGGTCGATCCTGAAACCGGCGGGAGCATGACGCAGGCGCTTGTTCAGGTCGACCAGGCCGCTGTTGGCGGTCCAGACGTATGCCTGGTAATCGCCGCTCGGATCGGTGGCGGCGCCGACGATCTGGCCGTTGTTGTTGACGCCGAAGGCGCGCGATTCCATGCCGCCGAGGGTGCCGAGATCGACCATGCCGGCGCTGCGCGTCCACGACATCGCGTGCTGGTTGCCGCTGGCCAGATTGATCAGCCCGGTCACGTGCGCCTGCGGACTCATCGCAATGACGAACGATTCGGTACCGCCGGCCGTGCCGAGATCGCGCATGCCGTCGGCGCCGGTCCAGATGAAAGCGTGGTAACGCTGCCCGCTCGCGCGCCCCACGAAATTGCCGGCCACCTCGCCCTTGGCGCCGACGGCGACCGGCAGCGAGTAGATGCTGTTCAATGTATCGATGTCGACCATGCCCTGCGCGCGTGTCCACGCGAAAGCGTGGCGGTCGTTGCTGTTGTCGATATCTGAATTGCCCGCTATCAAACCCGCATCGTTGAGCGCCGTCGCGCTGGAAAAGTCGGGGAAGCCGTTGCGCAGCGAGCCCAGGTTCTCGATGCCGTCGGCCGCGCTCCACCGGAATGCATGCGGCGCCAGCGCCGGCACCGCGTCCGAGTTGCCCACCACCACGCCGAAGTTGTTGATCGCCGCGGCCTGCGATTCGAACGCGCCCGGCACCACGCCGAGATCGCGCATGCCCTCTTGCGCGCTCCACATGAAGGCGCGTTCGACGCCGTTCGCCAGCGTCGCGCGGCCGGCCACCTGCCCCGCGTTGTTCAAGCCGAACGCCCAGGTCACTGAACCGCCCAGCGTGCCGATATCGCGCGACGCGGCGCCGTCATAGAAAAAGGCGCGAAAGCCAAGCTCGGTTTGCAGCGAGAACAACACCTGACCGCTGGCATTGATTGACGGCAGCGCGGTGAGGGGCGCACCAGGGCCCAGGTTGACGACGCGATAGGTGGTGCTGGCGGCGGCAACGCCGGCCTGGGCCGGTGCCGGCGCGGCCGCATGCGCCATCGCCAGGTGGGCTAGCAAGCAAGGCAACAACCAGGCCGCGTGCTTGCGTGGGCAGGGCAGTTCATTCAAGTGTCGCATTTTATTCCCCAAGGTGAAGGATGGATAAGCCGCCTGCTGCCACCGCGTTGGCGGCGGCCCGGCAGAACAGGATCATCATGCGGCGACCGGCGAGCGGCACATTGATGCGCGCTTGTGCGCGCCGCGATCCGCATCGGCCAAATCAAATGCGCTTCGCGTTTGGCGAGGCAACTGCAGGGCTGAATTTTGCCCGTGCTTTTTGCCAATGCGCGCCGTTAACGTAAAAGCAGCCAGGCCAGCTTGGCGCTGGCCTGGCTGCGGCAGATCCGCATTTACGCTACGCTTTTCCGGCCGTCAAGTGGCGGCCGGCGACGCGCCTTCACTGCGCGCCGAAGCCCTGCAGGAAGCGGATGCGCCGCAGCGCGCCGCCGCTGTCGGCATGGCGGCCCGCGTGATGTGGGTCTGCACCGCCGGCGATGGTTTCGTAATACTGGTGCTCGCTGCTAGGGGGCAGGCGCCGCGCGCAGCCATTTGCGCAAACCCAGCGCGACCAGCACGACGGACAGCGCGAGCAGCGCCGCCAGCTCGGTGCGCACCTCGCGCAGCGACGCGCCCAGCTGGTTGACGGCGACAAAGCCCTGGATCGCGGCGGTCGAGGGCAGCAGCCACCGGGCGAACTGCAGCGGCAGCGGCAGCGCGCCGGCCGGCCACGTCAGTCCCGACACAAACAGGATCGGCATCGAAGTGGCGACCAGCAGCTGGACGCTGCGCTCGCGGGTGCGGAAAAACATCCCCATGAAGATGCCCAGCGCGGCCAGGCAGTAGGAATAGAGCAGCGTCAGCACGGCCGCGCCGGCCAGGTTGCCGCCGCGTGGATAGTCCTGCCACCAGAAGACAAAGCCGAAAAAATAGACGGCGTTGAGGGCGACGACCAGGGCGAACGCGCTGAGCGCGCCGAAGTACGCCGATGCCGTCGGGGCGTACGGGAACGTGGCCGCGTTGGCCCAGCTGCCGAACAGCAGGCCGATCCCCAGCAGGAAGGTCTGCTGCATCAGCAGCACCACCACGCCGGGGACGACGTACGACGCGTAGCCTTCGCGCACGTTGAACATCGGCAGCGCCTCGGCGCTGAGCGGCTGGCGCCGCGCCTCCGCTTGCGTGGCCGACGGCGTGGCCGCGCCCTGGCGCTTGAGCTCGATGCCGGCCGACATCGTCCCCACCACTTCGGCCAGTCCGTTCAGCACCACCTTGTTGAGCAAGGGATAGGAGCCGTTGCCGCCCACTTCCACTTCCGGCTGCGCGCCGGCCAGCACCTTGCGGCTGAAGTCGGCCGGGATGAACATCACGCCGGCGGCCTCGCCCTTCCACAGCCACTCCTGCGCCGTCTCGGGCCGCGTGGTGACGCCGGCGATGGCGATGCCCGGATGGGCGGCGGCATACCTGATCAACTGGCGCGACAGGGTCGAATTGTCCTGGTCGACGATGGCCACCGGCACCCGGTGCACTGTCTCGGCGCTGTACGGCAGCGGATAAAAAAACGAATAGACGATGCCGGAGATGAACAGCAGCATCAGCGCGGCCTTGTCGCGCAGGATCGCCTGCCAGGTCAGCCGGAAGGCGCGCCAGGCGCTCATGACTTGCCCCAGGTGTCGGGCTGCTTGACGCGTTGCGCCAGGCGCACGTAGGCGGCCGCGCCGAAGCCGATCGTAAACAACAGCAGCAGCGCCAGCGGGACGAGGCCGAAGCGCAGCGGCGCGCCGCCGATCCAGGTGTTGTTCAGCATGGGCAGATAATGCGTCAGCGGCAGCGCGTCGGCCCAGATGCGCGCGCCCAGGGGCATCGCCAGCATCGGAAAACCCTGGCCGGAGAACGCGAACGCCGGCGCCGTGACGAACGCGCAGATCGACAGCGCCGAGCGCAGCGACGACGTGAAGGCGACGATGCAGGCGCCCATCGCCAGGTAGGCGCTGATGAAGAAGGCGGTGCCGAGCGCCATCGCAGTCGCGCTGCCCGCGATCGGCCAGCCGAGCAACGCGCCGAACAGCAGCACCAGCAGCAGCGCGTGGACGACGAAGGCGCAAAACGGAATCAGCAGCTTTGCCAGCAGCGCCGCGCCCAGGCTGCCGTTGGCGGCGGCGAGCCAGTCGGCCACCGTGGCGGCGCGCAGTTCGCGGCCCACCGCGGTCACCGCCGCCAGGGTCACGAATATGTGCATCAGGCTGAACGTCACCGGCAGCGCCAGCGAGGCGATGTAGCTGCCGGTCTCGTCATACAGCGCCGCCGCGCGGGTGCGGATCGGCTCGAGCTGCTCCCTTGCCTGCACGGTGGCGGCGCCGAGCTTGAGGCGGCCCTGAAGCTCGACGCCCGCCGCCATCGTCGCCACCACGGTGCGCACGTCGCGCGTCATGCCGCCCGAGTGCGAGGCGAACTGCGCGTTGTAGGCCCACAGCACCTTGACGTTCTCGCCGCGCGACAGCGCCGCCTGCATGCCGGCCGGGATCGACACGATGCCGTAGGCGCCGCGCTCGCGGATCAGCTGCATCGCCTCGCCGTCGCTGGCCGCCTGCAGCGCCACCGTCAGGCCGGGCGACTGGTCGAGCATGCGCACCAGGCTGCGCGAGAGCACCGAATGATCGAGGTCGCGCACCACCAGCGGCAGGTCGCGCGCGACGCCGGCCGAAAATATCCACCATGTCAGCAGGTACATGGCGAGCGGTATCCAGCTCAGCATGGCGAAGTCCCAGGGGTCCGCGCGCAGGCGTGCCCACTCGCGCCGCAGCGACGACCGGACCGGGTTGGCGGCGGCGCTCACCGGTAAGCGCTCAGCGATCGAACACGATCGTCATCCCCGGCCGCAGCCCCGGCACCGGCGCGGTCGGGCGCAGCCTGATCTCGAAGGTGCGCAGGTCGGTGCCGCCCGGACGAGCCGCGCGCCAGGTGGCGAACGCAGGCAGCGCCGACACCGCCGTCACGCGAAACTGCGCGCTGGCCTTCAGCGCCGGGATGGTGGCGCGGTGCACCGAATCCTTGGCGTACGCCGCGAAGGCGTCTTCGCGCACCGCCGCCACCGCCCACACGTCGGCCAGGTCGACCAGCGTGATGACGGGGAAGCCCTGCGGCGCCAGTTCGCCCGCCTGGATCGCGATCCTGGTCACTTCGCCGGCGGCCGGCGCCTTGATGCGCGTCTCGTCGAGCGCGACGCCGGCTTCGGCGGCCACGCCGGCCACCTGGCGCGCCTGCGCCTGCGCGGCCAGCTTGTCTTCCGCGCGGGCGCCCTGGCGCGCCATGTCGTACTGGGCGCGCGCGGCGGTGGCCAGTTCGCGCGCCGAGCGCGCCTGCGCCTCGGCGTCGTCGCGCTTCTGGCGGGCGATTACGCCTTCGGCATACATCGCCTGCACGCGCTGGAACGTCAGGTCGGCCAGGCCGGCGCCGGTCTGCGCGCGCTGCCAGTTGGCGCGCGCGGCGACGATCTCCTGCGGCCGCGCGCCGGCCTGCACCTTGTCGCTGGTGGCGCGCGCGGCGTCGCGCGCCGCTTCGGCCTGGTCGACCTTGGCGCGCACTTCCGGGCTATCGAGTTCGAACAGCAGGTCGCCGCGCCTGACCGCCTGCCCCAGCTGCACGTGGACCCGGCCGACCCGCCCCGGCACCTTCGACGAGACGTTGATTTCCTGCGCCTCGGCCTGCCCCTGCAGCGGTTCGCGGACCGGCTGGAACGCCTGGTACAAGCCCCAGCCGAGGCCCGCGACGACGAGCAGGGCGACGCCGGCCAGCACCGGCTTGTTGGACAATTTGGCCATGATGTTCAGTCTTTCGTGAGGTCGACGGTGTGCGCCGCGGTGCCCGCATAGGCGGACAGCTTGTCCGCCTGGCCGGCGGTGCCGAGCAGCCTGTCCAGCGCGATGACGTAGTCGTAGGCGGCCTGCGCGCGCTCCAGCGAGGTCTTGGTGAAGTTCAGCGAGGCGTCGGCGACGTCGGTCGATGTCGCCTGGCCGTTCTTGAACGACACCTGCGCCAGGCGTTGCGTCTCGCGCGCCAGTTCGATCGCCGACGCCATCGCCAGGTAGCGCAGGCGCGCGTCTTCCATCGCGCGCCACTGGCTTTCGGCCAGCGTCGGAATGTCGCGCCCGGCCTGTTCGGCCATCACCTCGACGCGGCGCTGCTCGAGGCGGGCGGCGGCGATCATTTTCGAGCGGTCGATGCGCTCGACCAGCGGTACGCTGACGGCCACGCCGACCAGCCAGTTGGCGCGCGCCGAGCTGCCGCGATTCAGGTTGTAGTTGGCGATGCCGATGACGGTCGGGCTGAACTCGCCGCCCTGCAATGCGACGCTGCCGGCGGCCTGGCGGCGCTTGCTGTCGATCTGCTTCCAGGCCGGGTTCGACGCCGCCGCCGCGTCGACGAACGAGGCCAGCGAGCCGACCGCCCGGTCGTGCACGAACAGCGGCGTGGCCGGCACGACGGCGTCCGGCGCGCCCAGCATGCGGCGCAGCGCCAGCTGCGCGAGCGCCATGTCGCCGCCGGCCTTGGCCGCTTCGCGCAGCGCGTTGTCGACGGCGACATCGGCCTTCAGGCGCTCGACTTTTGCGATCAGGCCGGTGCGCTCGAGCTTGAGCGCCATGGTTTGGTGTTCTTGCGCCAGTCCCACCGCGGCGGCGCGCAACTGCGCCGCCTTGCGCGCCAGCTGCACCGTGAAGTAGCGCTGCGCCAGCTGGGTCGACACCTCGTCCTCGGCGCTGCGCAGCGCGGCGCCGGCTTCATCGGCGCGGCCGGCGGCGATTTCCTTGGCGGCGTCGAGACGGCCGCCCGTGTAGAGCGGCCAGACCGAACTGACGCCGAGCGCGCGCACGTCGAACACGCGGTCGGCATTGAACGTGGGTGGCACCTGCGGCAGGTCCAGGCCCGGCGGCAGCAGCTCGAGCAGCGGATTGACCGCCTGCGCCACGGCGCTGGTGTCGACGCTGAGGGTGGTCGAAATGCGGCCGACAAANNCACAAAGCCCGTCAGGCGCAGGTCGGGACCATCGATGCGGCGCAGCGCGCCCGCCTGCAGCTGCTTGGCCTGGAAATCGAGGTCGGCGCCGTTGACCGATCCCGACCTCGCCCTGACCTGGCGCAGGGCCTGGGCGTAATCGAGGCTTTGCGCCGACGCGGCCGGCGCCAGCATCGCCGCCGCCATTGCCCACACTCCGATTGATCTCACTCGCACGCGCTGCTCCGTTATCCCGTCGTGGTTTGACGCCTTCGCCAATTGGCCTTAAGGAAACTTTTTATGCAGGAATGATAACCGGCCCAGGCGCGCATCGGCGCCGTGGCGGCAAAAAAATATCCTCTCCAATACGCGATGCTTTGATTTGCGTCATGATAGTCATCTGTTTTGCCCCTCTATAATTGCGATCCCACAAAAATTCGTTGCGCGCCCCCAATGCGTCTCAACCATCCTCATCAGGAGTTTCACCATGACCAGAGAAGTCGTCGTCCTTAGTGCAGTGCGGTCCGCCATCGGCGGTTTTGGCGGTTCGCTGTCGGCGATGGAGCCGGCCGAGCTGGCCGGCATCGTCATGAAGGAAGCGATCGCCCGCTCCGGCGTCGACGCTCAGCTGATCGGCAACGCCGTGGTCGGCAACTGCATCCCGACCGATTCGCGCTACGCCTACGTGTCGCGGGTGGCCTCGATCCAGGCCGGGCTGCCGATGGATTCGGTCGCCATGCAGGTCAGCCGGCTGTGCTCGTCCGGCCTGCAGGGTATCGTCACCGCCGCGCAGAACATCATGCTGGGCGACTTCGACTACGGCATCGGCGGCGGCGTCGAAGTCATGTCGCGCGGCGGCTATATGCTGCCGGCGCTGCGCAGCGGCGCGCGCATGGGCGACACCAAGGCGATCGACATGATGGTGGCGGTGCTCACCGACCCGTTCGGCGTCGGCCACATGGGCATCACCGCCGAGAACCTGGCGACCAAGTGGAACATCTCGCGCGAAGAGCAGGATGCATTCGCGGTCGAATCGCAGCGGCGCGCCGCCGCCGCCATCGCCGACGGCCGCTTCAAGTCGCAGATCGTGCCGATCGTGCAGCAGACGCGCAAGGGCGAAGTGGTGTTCGACACCGACGAACACGGCAAGGCCAGCACCACGATGGAATCGCTGGCCAAGATGAAGCCGGCCTTCAAGAAGGACGGCACCGTCACCGCCGGCAATGCGTCGGGCATCAACGACGGCGCCGCGTTCTTCGTGCTGGCAGCGGCCGACGTCGCCGCCAAGGCCGGCCGCACGCCGCTGGCGCGCATCGTCTCCTACGCGATTGCCGGCGTGCCGAACGAGATCATGGGCGAGGGCCCGATCCCGGCGTCGAAAATGGCGCTCAAGAAGGCCGGCCTGACGATGGGGCAGATGGACGTGATCGAAGCGAACGAAGCGTTCGCCGCCCAGGCCATCGCCGTCAGCAAGGCGCTGGAACTCGATCCGGCCAAGACCAACCCGAACGGCGGCGCCATCGCGCTCGGCCATCCGGTCGGCTGCTCGGGCGCCTTCATCGCCACCAAGGCAGTGTACGAACTGCACCGCACCGGCGGGCGCTACGCGCTGGTCACCATGTGCATCGGCGGCGGCCAGGGCATCGCCGTCATTTTCGAGCGCATGTGATCGATTCGGGCAAGGACGGCATGACACTCGTGAAAAAAATCGCACCGCTATTGCTCGTCCTGAGCCTGAACGCGGGCGCCGCGCAGGCGCCGCTCGCCACCATCGCGAAGCTCGATGTGCCGCGCTATATGGGAACCTGGTACGAGATCGCCAAGTTCCCGAACCGCTTCCAGAAAAAGTGCGTCGGCTTTACCAGGGCGACATACTCCGCCCTGGCCGACGGCACGCTGCAAGTGGTCAACCGCTGCCGCACTGACGACGGCAACACCGACGAAGCCATCGGCGTCGCGCGCCAGCTCGGGCCGCCCGATTCGCCCCGGCTGAAGGTGCGCTTCGCCCCGGCGATCCTGTCGTTCCTGCCGATGGTGTGGGGCGACTATTGGGTGATCGACCTCGACCCCGGCTACCAGCTGGCCGCCGTGAGCGAGCCCAAGCGCGAGTACCTGTGGATCCTCGCGCGCACGCCGAAGGTCGACAAGGCCAGCTACGATGCGCTGGTGGCGCGCCTGGCCGCCCAGGGGCTGGACGTGGGCAAACTGGTTCCAACCAAACAGCAGTAGCTTGTTGGCGTTCCGTATCGAACGCCATCGGCGTTCGCGACACGGCTAGAATATCCAGTCAGTCCGAATACACTGGTCCTCGCATTCGATATTTCACAGGAGACTTCCATGAAATCGTTCAGCCTTGGCACTGCAGCCCTGTTCGCCCTGTTCACCTTTTCAGTCCACGCCGCCGACACTGCCCCGCTCAAGAAAGCCAACGGCGTGCTGGTCGACTCCAAGGGCATGACCGTCTACACCACCGACAAGGATAGCGCCAACAGCGGCAAGAGCACCTGCGCGGGCCCCTGCGCGACCAACTGGCCACCGGTGGCGGCGGCCGATGCCGAGCCCGCGGCACCCTATTCGGCCATCACGCGCGACGACGGCAGCAAGCAGCTCGCCTACAAGGGCAAGCCGCTTTACACCTTCGCGAAGGACAAGAAGGCCGGCGATAAAACGGGCGACAAGCTGATGGGCGCCTGGCACGTCGTGACCGACTGATTCTTGGGCGGGCGCCCCGCTTGCCCGCCCCCTGCCCCCTGAAACAGGATCGCCGCGCGGTCTTCGGGCCGGCGCACGCCCGCCTGCAATCATTAAATTATCGACTATCAGTTTGTAACTCTTGTAACTATGTGTGCTAACACACACAGCAGTTGTGCATACGCATCGTATAACAGTGCCAATGCAACGGCCGCAGCGCCGGCGTCATCCGCTCTGTCCTGAAAAAACCAGGCTCGGGATGCGCACCAAATACAAGGGGAACACAGCATGATTCGATTCGACACCAAACCGCAAGCCTTACTCCTGGCAACGATCTTGAGCGCCTTGCTGGCCGCGCCTGCCATCGCCAGTGCGGCGAGCACAGGCGTGTCGCACATCCAGGCTCCGGTCAAGCTCGGTTCGGCGGGCACCTTCGCGCTGCTGGGCAAAACCGGCATCACCAATGTGTACGCGTCGGTCATCACCGGCGATGTCGGCGCCAGCCCGATCACGGGCGCTGCGATCGGCCTGACCTGCGGCGAAATCGCCGCCGGTGTGCTCTACACCGTCGACGCCGCCGGCCCGTTGCCATGCAGCGTGACGGCTGCCACCCTGCTGACTTCGGCAGTGAGCGACATGGAAGCGGCCTACACCGACGCCGCCGGCCGGGTCCGGCCCGACTTTACCGAACTCGGTTCGGGCGAAATCGGCGGCAAGACGCTGGTTCCTGGCCTGTACAAATGGGGCACCGATGTGAAGATCTCGACCGACGTCACGCTGGCCGGCGGCCCGACCGACGTGTGGATCATGCAGATTTCGGGCGGCATCCAGCAGGCGAGCGCCACGCGCGTCAAGCTGACCGGCGGCGCGCTGGCCAAGAACGTGTTCTGGCAATCGGCCGGCGCCGTCTCGATCGGCACCACCGCCCACTTCGAAGGCGTGGTGCTGGCCAAGACGATGGTTGCCGTGAAGACCGGCGCATCGGTCAACGGCCGCCTGCTGGCCCAGACCGCCGTGACGCTGCAGAAAAACATCGTCACCCAGCCCGCACCGTAAATCCAGCCCGGCAACGGGCTGCGGCAACAGCGCCAACCATGCAGGTTGGCGCTTTTTTTTCGTCCGGCTTATTTGGCCGGCGTCGCCAGCGGCTTGCCTTTTTCGACCACATACACGCCGACGAACCGCAGCGGCACCGCGCCCGTATGAACGCGCACCGTGCACCTTGCCGGCCGGGATCACAAACGCTTCGCCGGCCTTGACCAGGCGCGCCGGTTCGCCGTCGATCAGCAATTCGGCCTCGCCTTCGAGCACGTAGCTGATCTCGTCGCCGGGATGGGTGTGGCGCGGCGCGCTCACGCCGGGATCGATCTCGCCGCGCACCACCACCGCCTGGTGGCCGGGGGCGGCCACGTCCGCCGTCAGCACCGGCGTGCGCTTGATCTGGGCCGACGCGCCCGCCGCGGCCAGCAGGCCCAGCGAAAGCAGGCAGGCGGCGAACTTCTTGTTTGGCATTGGCAGGCGCATGGCGTTCCTTTTCGGGTGGAGGGAATGGTCGCTGGTTACCACATCAAATCGTCGGGAATCTGGAAGGCGGCGTACGGATCGTCGGCATCGACCTCGGTGCTGGCCTTGTTGACCCGCACCACCAGCGACGCATCGCGTTCGGCGATCTTGTCGGCGATGATGCGTGGCACCAGTTCGGTGGTGGCGCCCTGGCGCACGATCACCAGGCGCCCCGCCATCAGGTGCGCCTGCACCGCGGCCGAGACGTAGATGCGCTCGATCTTCTTGTCGTGCGTGAAATTGTAGGCGATGTCGCCGTTGCCCTTGCTCTGGCGATTCTTCTGCACCAGATCGGTGATCTGCGCGACGATCGCCTTCTGGGTGGCGGCCGCGTCGCGCTGGGCATTCGCCTCGCGCGCCCGCTCGGCGTTCTTGCGCTGCGTCTCGAGCGCGGCCAGGCGCGCCTCGTCGACGCTCTCGGTGCCGGTGCGGCGCTCGACTTTTTTCTGCTTGTTCTTGTCCTGGTTGGCCAGTTTGACCTTGTTCTTGTCGACCAGGCCGGCCTTCAGAAACTGTTCTTGTAGTGAGACCATGGGGACTGCTCCAGTATTCAGGGTGCGCCGGCGCGTGCCGCAGCGCGGATCGGGTGGAAAGACGCTAGCATAGCAAACATGTCCCATCAGGCAGGCGAAAAAAACAGGAGCAGCCATATGCGCACGACCAAACTTCCATCCGGGCCGGCAGTGCCGGTACTCGGCCAGGGCACCTGGAACATGGGCGAGGACGCCAACCGGCGCCGGGACGAAATCGACGCGCTGCGCTGCGGCCTCGATCACGGCATGACGCTGATCGACACGGCCGAAATGTACGGCGACGGCGCCGCCGAGGAACTGGTCGGCAAGGCGATGCGGGGGCGCCGCGACGAGGTCTTCCTCGTCAGCAAAGTGCTGCCGCAAAACGCCAGCCGGCGCGGCACCATTGCCGCCTGCGAACAGAGCCTGGAGCGACTCGGCACCGACCGCATCGACCTGTACCTGCTGCACTGGCGCGGCGCCTATCCGTTGGCCGGCACGGTGGCGGCCTTCGATGAACTGCTGCGGGCGGGGAAAATCCGCCAGTGGGGCGTGAGCAACCTGGACCTGAGCGACATGACTGAACTGGCGGCCCTGCCGGGCGGGGCGGCGGTCGCCACCGACCAGGTCCTGTACAACCTGATGCGGCGCGGCATCGAATACGACCTGCTGCCGTGGTGCGCGCAGCACGCCATCCCGGTGATGGCCTATTCGCCGCTGGAGCAGAACCGCGTGCTGGACGCGCCGGCCCTGCTTGAAATAGCCAAGCGCCACGGAGCGACGCCGGCGCAGGTCGCGCTGGCGTGGGTGCTGCGTCACGATGGCGTGATCGCCATCCCGAAAGCCGGCACGCCGGCGCACGTCGAGCAGAACCGGGCCGCCCTCGACATCGTGCTGTCGGCGCAGGACCTGGCCGCGCTCGACCGCGCCTTCCCGCCGCCCACCCGCAGGCGCGCGCTCGAGATGATCTGACCCGGCTTTACTTGCCCGGCTTGAGGATCACCTTGGTCCAGCCCTTGGCGCGCTGGTCGAATTTCTCGTACGCGCCGGGGGCCTCGGCCAGCGACAGCTCGTGCGAAATGATCATCGACGGCTTGGCCCGGCCGGCGTGGATCAGCTTGCCCAGGCTGCGGTTGTAGGCCTTGACGTTGGCCTGGCCGGTGGCGATGCGCTGCCCCTTGAACCAGAAGTTGCCGAAGTCGAAGGCGAGCTTGCCTTCCTTGGCCAGTTCGTCGTCGGCGCCCGTATCCTTCGGCACGAACACGCCGACCACGCCGATGCTGCCGGTCGCCTTGACCGTCTGCACCAGGTTGTTCATCGTCAGGTTCGGCACTTCCTGGTTGTGCATGTTGCAGCACTGGTAGCCGACGCATTCGCAGCCGCGGTCGGCGCCCTGGCCGCCGGTCAGGTCGAGCACCTGCTGCACGCCGCCGCCCTCGGTGTCGTCGATGGCGATGGCGCCGATCTTCTCGGCCAGCTTCAGCCGGTCCTTGTGGGTGTCGACCACGAACACCTGGCTGGCGCCCTTGATGAAGGCGGAGGTCGCCGCCATCAGGCCGACCGGGCCGGCGCCGTAGACGACGACCGAGTCGCCCGCCTGCACGCCGGCCAGTTCGGTGGCATGGTAGCCGGTCGGGAAAATATCGGACAGCATGACGTAGTCGTTCTCTTTTTCGGCGGCGTCGTCCGGCAGCACCAGGCAGTTGTAGTCGCCGTAGGGCACGCGCAGCAGTTCGGCCTGGCCGCCGCTGTACGGGCCCATGCCGGCGAAACCGTAGGCGGCGCCGGCGACGCCCGGATTGCAAGTCAGGCAATAGCCGGACAAGCCTTGTTCGCAGTTGGCGCAAAAGCCGCAGCCGATGTTGAACGGCAGGCACACCATGTCGCCCACCTTGACCCGGTCGACCGCCTTGCCGACTTCGATCACCTCGCCCATGTTCTCGTGCCCGAGGATGCGGCCGCTTTCCATGTCGGTGCGGCCCTCGTACATGTGCAGGTCGGAGCCGCAGATGTTGGTGGTGGTGATGCGCACCAGCACGTCGGTGGCCTTTTCGATCTTCGCATCGGGCATGTTCTTCACTGAGACGTCGTACGGACCGTTGTAAACAAGTGCTTTCATCGGGTTTCCTTCTCTGAATTGATCCGCTTTGGCAAAACGAACAAGATTGGTGGGGAAGCACTGTGGGCGCAAGCCGACAACGGCTCTGTACGGTGCATAACGGTAAGGCGACAACGCCCTGGCGCGGCCATCGCGCCCGGGCACGCGGCGCTACTGGTGGATCACGATGCTGCCGCTGGCGACGGCGCTGCCTTCGCTGCCGGCCGCCACCGCCGCGATGGCGGCCTGGTTGTCGTAATCGACGACCTCGGCTTTGCTGCGCGCATCGACATGCCAGATCTTCATGCGCAAGCGGCCGCGGCTGGCCTGGGCCGGGCCCGCCGCCGCGCCGACCGCTTCCAGCAAGAACCGGTAGCCGCCGGCGCCGTTGAGCGTGCCGCCGCCCCTGTACTGGGCGCGCGCGCCGGCCACCGCCAGGTTGTCGCAGGCGTCGCTCTCGAACGTCAGGTTGGCGACGCGAAACCTGAGCGTCGCCTTGCGCTGTTGCAGCGCCGGCGCGCCGGCCGTCCTGGCGATGAAGCCGAACTGCGCCGGGCCGCTGTGCATCCGCTGCTGCCGGTAGGCGCCGCGCGGCGACACGAACCAGCCGCTGCCGGCGACGCTCGGCGTGGCGCCGGCGGCCTCGTCGACCATCACGTAGCGCCCGACCGTGGTGCTGCNNCCGCCGCTGTCGGTCACCTTCAAGGTGATCCAGTACTGGCCCGGCGCGCAGAAGGTGTGGCGCACGCGCACCGTGCCGGGGCCGCGCACCTTGCTGACGACATCGGCGCCGCAGCCGTCGTTCCACGACCAGGTCGCGCCGTGCCGGTCGCCGCCGTTGCGGTCCGAGAAGGTGGCGGCGAAGGTCACGGCGGTGCCGGCCGTCACCGGGCCGTCGGGCAGGATCGGCCCCACCAGCGGCGCATCGGTGCCGCCGCCGCCGGGCACCAGCAGCACTATGCCGGCGTTGGAGTCGGCGACGATGGCGCCGTCGTCCGAGATGGCCAGCGCCGACGTCAGCTCGAGCCCGGCGGGCGCGTTGACGAGGCGCTCGTTGAGGTCGACCATGCCGGTGGCGCCGGTCCAGACGAAGGCGTGAAAGAAGCTGTCGCTGCTCGAGGCGGTGTCGGCCCAGCCGACCACTTCGCCGCGCCCGTTGATGCCGAACGCGTCCGAATAGATGCCGCCGAGCACGCCCAGCTCGGCCAGGCCGGCCGCCGCGCTCCAGGTGATCGCATGGACGCAGTCGCCACAGCCGAAGTGGGCGCCGCCGGCCACCTGCCCGGCCTGGTTCATCGCGCTGACGTACGAATAGCTGCCGTCCAGCGTGCCGATGTCGACCATGCCGGTGGTCGCGCTCCAGACGAAGCCGCGATAGTCCATGTCGCCGCCGCCGGCGATGCGCAGCGCGCCGGCCACCTGGCCGTTGTTGTTGATCAGGCGCGCGCTCGATTCGGCGCCGCCATTGGTGCCGAGGTCGAGCATGCCGGCGGCGGCGCTCCAGACGAAGGCATGGCCG
>CXWL01010308.1_pt1 | contig 19603 bp, 22 predicted proteins | sample 590931 | NCBI WGS metagenome assembly CXWL01 (sample SAMEA3498368, study PRJEB10139) | groundwater metagenome | biome: water well; material: biofilm material | place: Germany | collected 2015-04-27 | reverse complement strand
GAGACGAGTTGGACAAAGGCCGTCTCCCCTTCATAGACCACGGCGCTGTCGAAGTATTGGAACAGCGGCGACTCCGGCAGCACATCGCGCAGGCGCGTCACCGTATTGCCGCCGATCGTCACATGGATATGGGGGAAGTGCTGCTTGATGAGGGCACAGAAGGTCATGGTGGAGAACATCTGCTGCTGCAGGACGATCGAGATGCCGATCACGTCCGGCTGGGCCTGCTCGATCGCCGGCTTCACCAGATGCTCGAACACGTCGCGATAGATATTCACCTGGGTATCATTCACCGCGTCGATGACTTCGGAAGAAACGAAGACCTTATAGGACAGATCCGTCTCCATCGGCGGCATGCAGATCCGCGCCGGGGCATAGACCATCGAAATGACCGACGTCACTTCGCGGAACACTTGAATGGCCCACTCTAACTGGTCGATTTCGTAAAAAACTTCGCCCCGGATAATCGCTTTCGCCTTCTCCGCTTTCTTAATCAATTCATCGATCCGCTGCCTGGTCACATCGCAGAGCGCCAGCTGTAAATCCATCTCGTTGGCGTCCAGATCCCGCTTCTTGGAAAGCTTGCGAAGCCGGTCGAGCTGCTGCGGCACCCGGCGCAGAACTTTCTTCAAAAAGTCCTCGCTGAAATACCAGTCCCACATTTCTAAGTTGATGTCTTTTTGGATGACGGTATGGCCGGCCTGACGGAGGACGGCGGTGAGGGAGGGAAGGCTCAGATAGGGCTCGGAGGGGAACCAATCGGGCGGGAAGATCAGCATGACCTTCATCTTCCGCCCGCTGGAAGCTTCGAAACTCTGGCGATTCAATAAGATGAGTTCTTTGGAGGCGCGTTCACCCTTCGAGTACTCAATGCGCATGAAGGAGACTCCTCGTCTATCTATATCGCACTGGCATTCCGGAGCCCGCCGAAGCCTCAGCAAAGGCGGGTGAAACACCCCAGAATGCCAAGGGGTTAGCTATAGGAGGACACATTGTAAGGGGGCGGTAGAGGGATATTCAAGGGCGGAAGGTGCGAAGCATGATCTAGCGCTAGCGAATCTTCCAATAGCCGGGCCTTCGTCGGCCATGAGCAACGGCCAAAATCTCAATCCGGTCGCCCTTAACCCGGTAGATTAATTGAAACGGGAACCGCTGAAAGAGATAGCGCCGAGTTCCATGAACAAAGAGCGGCCAGCGTTCGGGAGCCAGAACAACCGATTCGACCCCGCGGTCCAGTTCGGCCAGGAACGAATCCGCGGCAGACGGACTTCTTGCCAGATACCATTGTCGAGCAGCTTGAGCTTCTTCAACAGCGCCGGGATGGAACACAACAGACAGGCCCGGCATTAGAGACCGAGGATCTTTCGACGAGCGTCACTCCAGGAGACCAGCAGCGGAGGGTGAGGCGAATCAAGGTCTTTCAACCGACGGGCGATCTCTTTGTTCCATTCCGCTTCTGCATCGGCATCAACGGTCGCGTCCAGACTCTCCAATAGCGACCCCGCCATAGCGGCCCGAGCTTCAGGAGGAAGCTTCAGCGCATCCTCTAACAATTTCGTTGCATCAGATCCCATAACGAAATATTAGCAGAGAGGGCGCGATGAATCAAAGCGGCTTCGACTGGCCGGAGGTATGAACGCGAAGAGCTTTTTCAGCAAAGGCATCGAGTTTACCGGCCTTCACATCAGCCTCGAACTGACGATCCCATGTCTCCGCGTCAAATGACGCATACCATCGGCGAAACGCGGCAAGCTCATTGGGAGACAGCTTCTCAATCTGTTCTTCGATCGCTTCGATCCTGCCCATATACCACCTTCTCTACTGGACGCCTGATAGGACTTCGCCCTTTCTCAGGTCCCGATAAAGATCCCAAAGATGGGCCTGCAGGTCTTCAAACGACTCCCCTTGCGTCCAGTAATCGGGATAGTCCCGGAGGTAGCCGAGCCACTGCCCCTGATCCTGCCAACAAATGTACTTGGTCGATTCCATAGTGGGTATTATAGCCGTACCCTAAAGGTCTAAACAGTGGACCGCGGAAATGGACAGATCAACCCGCGGAACATTTCAATTGACAGGGATGAGCATAATCCGCAATCGTAAGTGCATCCCCAGTCTAGCCATACTGCATCTTTCAAATGGACAGGACGCGTCTAACGCAATGGAAATCAAGATTGTCCGTGAAGCCATCACAAAGGCCGAACTCAACGAGATGGCGAAGCAGCAGTTCGGGGATATGGTGAAAGCCGTTGTCGATGTGGAGCAGCGTATCATGGCAATCGGTGGAGAATTGCATTCAGACGAGGAGGCCATGCTTCTCGATCAGGGGTCAGTGCAGAAACACCTCTGGGGAATCAATCTCTACCCTGAGCAGCCTGTTGCCGAATGGATCGAGTTTGACTCCATGATCAATGTGCGCCCTTCAGGCGGGAATCGTTCCCGATATGTCGAAAGTGCCGAGATCCGCGAGACCATCACCGTGATCGTGAATCGATTAGTTAAGGAGTAAGCGGCATGTCACACGTCCATGCGAATCTCGCTGCAGGCCGATGGCAGACCTTGTCACTCATGGAACAGCTGGCAAATGTCGGGAGCGATGTGGCTCGTGCGCGTCGGTGGCAAGGAAAAGATCCAGGGCTTTCCGAAAAGGCGTTTATCCGCGCATTAGAACTGCTCGACCTGTCGATCGGGGATGCTCGCTGGAAAGGTCGCAGGAAAGAACTCACGCGTGTGCGCGAGGTGCTCTGTGATGCGATGTGCGGAGGCTCCGCATACAACAGCGATCTGGCCGGCCTGGACCGCTACTTCTTCCACTTCGCCGTGGCGGCGCGAGCCGGCCACTGAGAAGCCTCAACAATATCCGGTAGACTTAGGCTATCGAAAGGTCTAGCCGTTATGCCACTCATCACCTGTGAATCGGTTGCAGAAAAACTTGGCGCCTATCTCCATCACGATCTGTCCTTGGTCGCTCTGGTGGACTGGGCAGAATCGGCGCTGATGGATAACGACTTCGATCCTACCCACTTGACGACCATTCGAAATGCCATCGCCAGAATCGGCGCCGCAGATGTCCGCACATTCGGACTTGCCTGGGAAGACTGCGAACAACTCCTCTCCCAACTCGGCTATTCCGCTCAGATCAATATCGTCGCCCGATAGCCAGGCCACAGTGGGGGCTCAATCAAAAAAAGAACGGGGACATTCTGAACTTCCCGGCGCATAGCCAGCCGGCGCCTGCCTCACTCCCCACCCCTTGCCGCGTCTTCCCTCAGACACCCATAGACCAAGATGGTCTGAAAAAGTAGAATGTCCCTGTTTCTTCGTCGTGGACGCGCACATGTTGGGAACCTGCCAGGCCGCCCCTTTTAGTTGGGGAAACTGGGAGTGAGCGGAGGGGGGAGAAATGATACGGCAATTCGGGATAGAATTTGCATCGTAGCCTCGTGAGCATCCGAGGGGATCATGAAAAAATTCACGACCTCTTTTCATCCTCACTAGCGCTTTTCTTTTCTCGTGGCAGAAGTGGGAGATATTGTGATTCGCTATCGCCTCGACGACCTTGGCTGGTTTCAATTTGAGTGGCTATGCCAGTCGCTGCTAAAAACTGAATTTGGTGTCGGTATTGAGGCATGGGGTGGGCATTCTGACCTTGGAAGAGACGCGTACTGCGAAGAGGAATTAGAGATTCCCATAAAAGGAACTAAGTCCCCAGGACCGTTCCTTTTCCAAGCAAAGTTTGTAGCTGAGGCCAACGCTGCAGGAGCGAAACCGAATGACGCCCTTACGAATTCCGTTACATCAGAGTGTGATGCCATTAAGTCGCGATTCCGCAAACGTGGCATCGAGAACATTAAGCACTATGTTTTACTAACAAATGTCCCCTTCTCCCCTTCTTTACGACAGAAAATACAGGACCTCCTGAAACAAGCTGTTCCTCACTGTAAAATTTCCCTTTGGGGATCAGAAGATCTCTGTGCCATGCTTGATAATGCACCAAACATCAGAATCGCCTTTCCTCAGATTATGGGGTTGCGGGATCTTAGGGAATTGCTTGCCTCCGTTGTTGAAAAGCCAATACTCGAAAGAAGTACCCTTTCCTTAGACCGAGCAGCTGAACTTGCCCAAGTATTCGTTCCCACAGAGGCATACTCCAAAGCCCTGGCAACTTTAGCAGAATATTCCTTTGTAGTGATCACTGGCCCCCCTGAGATGGGCAAGACCACAATTGCTCGAATAATCGGCCTGGCGAAGCTTGGCGAAGGATGGGAGTGTTATGAGTGCCGAAAGCCTGATGACTTCTTGCAGGTGATGAGGAGTGATCGGCGACAGATCTTTATAGCCGATGACGCTTTTGGGAGTACGGAATTCCGGCCAGACATTGCCCAAACTTGGGCAGCTGACCTCGACAACATTCTTCGAGCCTTAGGAAAAAAGCACTGGTTTATCTGGACCTCTCGCCCTGCACAACTAAATTTGGCGCTAAAACGCATGCACTTACAGGGAAAAGCGGAGGATTTTCCAAAGCCTGCCAAGATATTGGTTGATGCCAGCACCCTAACACAAGAAGAAAAGGTGCTCATTCTTTATAGACACGCAAAAGCAGCAGGGTTAAGTGAAGCAGCCAAACAGCTTGTACGAAGCCATTCAAGAGCTATAGTAAATAATAATCATTTCACGCCTGAACGCATTCGACACCTCATTTCCAATCGCCTGAAGAATTTCACCGACGAAGCAGGAAAGTTATCAGCTACACACAGTGTCGTTGATGAGGCAATTGTATCGGAAATCAATGAGCCAACGAAATCGATGAAACAATCGTTTGAAGTCCTAGACTCACACCATCAGCGTTTTCTTATAGCGATGCTCGATACCGGCGAAGGCCCCGTGGTTAAGGAAAGAGTACATGCCGCTTTCAAACGCCATTCTGATGGGTACCCAGAGGTTAACCCCGCACACATTGCAGATGATCTGAGCGCACATTTCATTCGCCAGTTGGACGCTGAAAATGCCTAATCTAATGAAACGCATTGCGGCTGTTCGTGAGACACGCAAACACCCTCATTATGAATGGATGCACCCGAGCTGGAGAGATCTTGTAATTGACCATCTTTCCGAAAATTCCGTGGCTAGAAAAGCATTTCTTGGGCGATGCGGTATAGATGGAATCATGCTAGCCCTATCCAGTGGTGGTGGAGCCAAAGGAAAGCGGGAAACGCCGCTCCTAATTACAACTGATGATTGGGACACACTCTTAAAGTCAACAAAAGCCCTTCTTCGTACGGAAGGCTCAGATCAGGTGTTCGCTCTCTTGGAGGGAATAGCTGATGCTATGCCGCGGGAGGATGAGGAAATCCTTCGAGAAGGTAAGCAAGAACACGCTCCCCTTTATAAGCTAGCCCGGGAAGCCCTAGACACATGTCGAGATCGTTGGAACCAAGAAGCACCCGCACTTCCAATGGAAACATTGGAAGTGTACTGTCGGCTCTCTGAGGTTCTGGATCCTCTCCCCCCCATGCCAAGCTTGAAGGAAACATGGGGAAAGTTATGGGACGTTGCTAGAGACGAAATAACTTATATTGAGGAACACGACTCTGAAATTGAAACTGGCAATTTAATGCGATGGCTGAAGCTGGCCAGCATCATAGCAAACAGCGAGCCCCGTTTCCTTGTGCACATATCCTTCCCGGAATCATACGTCTCCACAATCGTAGCCTTCTTAAATCTTATCGAGGATAAGATAGACTTTGAGTTTGAACCACAAACCGAAGATGAATATTCTGCTGAAATAGATGCTATCAAAGAGTTTCAGCATCCTGTCAGAAAAATAAGCACCCTTTTCCCTTCTCTTCAAGACAAAGCAAATGGCATTCTGTCCGAGCTGTCTTCACGACGTATACAACTAGAGCAGGAAATGATTGATATCTTTCCCGAAGAAGATTCCAGTGGTTATGACGATCACGGGCCTTCTGGAGGCGCAAGCATTGATGAAATCTTCGCAGATTTATAACGTCTAGGGACGAGAAAATGGGTCGCCCGTCTCGAAGGCTCCGGTCAAGAGGGCATAGCACATCGTCCAAAACGAGAAAAGGGGGCAGGCTGAGCTAGGAACCTGAAACACAGCCGATTGAGACCAGCAAAAGGTGACAGGAACCGTTTTCCAGCGCGTAACTGTCCGGCGCCTTCCTCGACTCCCCATCCCTCACTGCTCCCCCATCGCCTCCGGAATGATGAATCGCCTTTTGCTTTAAGCTAGGCTCGCCTTAAAGAAGGATCTTTCCTGCTGTCACTTATTGCCAAGGGATGCAGCACATGGACCCAGAGTTCAAGAGCCTAGTCGATTCGCTGGAACCGAAGTGTCGGTCGCTAGTTGGTATGGCCCCAGTGAAGTACGGAACTCTCCCACGGGAAATACCAATTCGTGGAATCTACTTGTTCTCAGAAGGGAACAATCATCTCTACGTCGGACGAACCAACCGCATGCGCAAAAGACTTCGTGGTCACTGCACACCAAGCGGTAGCCACTCCACAGCCACATTTGCTTTCCGGATAGCGCGACTGGATACTGGTCTGACAAAACCGAGCTACTCAAAGCCTGGGTCGCGGGTCGAACTATTGAAGAACATTGCGTTCAAATCCGCTTTTGACAAAGCTAAGCAACGGATTGCATCGATGGATATTCGATTCGTCGAGGAGTCAGATCCAACGCGGCAAGCTCTCCTCGAAATCTACACCGCCACGGTCTTGAAAACTCCGCACAACGACTTTGAGAACCATTGAGACGTGATGAAATAAGTGGACAAGAAAAGGGGACAGGCTACTTTCCTGCGGCTTCCTCGGTCTCCCTCGCTGCCGCATTGCCGATTCCAAGCCCAGCATCGTCACAATCTTTACTTGTGAAGGGGAAATGAGGACATTCAGAATTTCTAGGCGCGTGGTAGGCGGCCTGTTGTTTCGCCTCGGTCCCCGCTCGCAACTCTATCCAAAACATTAACGAAAGGACTGTTTCCATGTATGGTTTGTATCAAAAGCAGGAACTAGCAGGCGGAGCTCGCTACTCTTTCGTCGAGGAGACAAGCCTCTACGGTTGCAACGTAGGATGGATCCCCAAACTCCTCCGCCCTTTAGTCCCGGCCAATCAAAATGAACCCTATACTTGGCAGATTGATATATCCAAGAGCTTGGAGCAGGCGGGGAAACAGAATCATGCTTTAGTTATAAATCTTAAGCCTAAGAGCGCAAAGCTATCTCTCTATGAGTTGGTCAATGTCTGGGGATTTTCGAATGATACGTGGACTCCAATCATGATGCATCTGCGTGGATTGTATGAAGAGGCTGAGCGAGCAGGTGTGAATGATAAAGATTTCACCCGTAGGCATGCGGAAATATCAGATCCAATATTCTCGATGACCTATCTGAGCGGCTCCATCTCAAATGGGAAACTGTTAGGTAGGTGGACGACACCCGGGCAGAGCTCGACGAACTCAGTTCTCCTCGGCCCAGAGACCTTCCGCTACTTTATCCAAGAGGCTCAAAAGATTCATCAAAACCTTCGCGGAAGCTCACTGATCTAACCGAGGGACACAACGGAAAAGAAAAAGGCGCCAGGAACCATTTCCCGGCACGTAGCAGGCCGACGTCTTTACCTTTCCCCTTAACAACTTAGACCGATGGACCAGTCGGTCGGGAAAGAGTAGAGTGAACCATGGCTTTCTGCTAGGCGTCGAGGCGCAGGAGCAAAGATGACAAAAAGTGACGGTGGGTCTTCTGCCCGTTCTGCGCTTTTTCTACTCATCCCGGTTCTCTTTCTGCTCGGTTGGTTCTTGCTCCCCTCATTCGATCTGAGTCCAAGCCAAACCCGCGCCGCAGGCGGAGGTCAGACGAAGTTCCAGCGCATATCGACGCAGTTCATCGCGGCGTTGGGCGATCCGGGTGCAACCTCCGGGAACGGTGCGCAATCGTGGGGTCTGTGGCCTCTGGACCCGGGTCCTCGGGGCGTCGAGCTGACCAGCTATAAACGGTTGAAGGATGCAGGTGGAGTTGCCCCGGCGCGCTGGAAATTCGACAGCTCGGACTGGTGGCTGGAGGAACACGGCTTGATCATGGAGCAGCCGACCTTTCCGCTCCCTCCAGGCAAATACATGGTCACGGGCCGCCGTGACGTGACGGCGGTGCTGACCATTCATCCCGCCGACAGGAATGGCGACAGGCGCTGGGAGCTCGATAAAGGCGCGACGCTCTACGACGTGACGCACCTGGCCTGCCGCTCCGCGCGCTATACACCGGCAGCGCTTGGCGGTTCATGCTCGCCGGCAAACGTGCAGAAGACTGCATTTCCGGTTGCGCCAGGGGGAGCGATGCCTCCGGTCGAGGGCTGCACGAAGCAGGACTATGCGGTTCTACTCGTGATCGGTGTGGGCGTGGAAGACTAAACGCCGGCCTTCTCTTCCAAATGACTGCTGCCGATTCACGCAGGTCCGCATCGTCACCAACTCGTGATCGAAGAATGACTACACGATGACTAGGGATCGGGGGCCTGTTCCTGGCCTGATCGCATTCCTCTAGCCAACCCGCCACGCACCACACAACCGACGGCCCCTCACCTCCGCGTAGGCACATCCGCGAACCATACGCTGTAAGGTTTTCCCTCCGGCACAGACTAGTGCCCAGAGAGTCGAATGGTGCAGGTCTCTCCATCTGACCGGGCCCTGGAGTCGCGGGATCCTGAACCATCCGCTTATCGGACAACGGTCACGACGCACAGCCACAAACGGCCCACTAACCAAAGGAGATCGACCATGAAACAGACAATGATCGACAATCATGCACAGAAGATACTGAACGGCTCCCTGTCAGCCGCGTTCATGCTGGTCTTCGCGGTGCCGGGGTCTGCGGCGGAATTGCCGGCGTCGGTCGCGGGCAAGGCATCGGACGCCCTGGTGACACTGGCCACGACCGGCAACCCGGAGCCCTTGCATGCCGAACTCGGGGGCACGGTGATTTCTTCGGAAGATCTGCAGAAGAAAGCGAGCGCGCTGATGAAGCTCCAGAAGTCCGAGCATCTGGCTCCCAAGGCCCTGGTCGCTCCGAGCGGGGAAGTATACGCCATGGTCGCCCCCACGCTGACCAAGGACAACTTCATTCTGGCCGATCGTCAAGGGAACGTGCTGCGGGTGGATGTCGGCGATTCGGAGGGGCATCGGATGCCGTTTGTAGTTGAGACCGTCGTGGAGGACGGCGGAACCCCCTGGTATGTCGAGTTCTGGCATTGGATCACCCGTCAATAACTCCGTGCCCCGGCAGAAGACCGTGTGTGTCGCCCACTGGAGGTGAAATTATGAAAGCCGGTTCGATGTCTACCTACCCACAGACCTGTATCACTGTCAGCCTGGTGGGCTGCCTCTTCCTGCTCAGTGGGTGTGCATCACGGTCCGCCTCCCTGGCTGAGCCGGAACCGTTGACCCAGATTCCAGCAGACTTCACGCACGTGTGGAAGAAGGGCACGCACCCGTTTACCGGGGCGGCGGTGATCGATATCGATGGAGACGGACGGTTCGAGATCTTCGTCGGAGGCGGGGAAGGACAGCGTGATGCCTTGCTGAGTTACCGCGACGGCCGACTGGTGAACATCGAACGCGGGACCGGCCTCTCGAACATGAGCGCGACCTACGGCAGTACGGCCATCGACATGGATGCGGATGGTGACACCGATTTACTCGTGGCGCGCGAAGACGGCGTCTATCTCTATCTCAATGACGGGGGGCGGTTTCAGGAAAGGCGCATCCCCGTCAATCTTCCCGTGGACTCAGTCCCGTTCAGCGTGGCGGTCGCGGATATCGACCATGACGGCGACGGAGACTTGTACATCAGCGTGTTCGTGAATGCGAAGACATTCAGAAGCGCCACCTTTAATGATCCGATGCACGCCAAACCCAACCGGATGTTACTGAACAACGGGGACCTTACATTCATGGATATTACCGACTCGTCCGGCACCGCCGGCAAACAGAACACCTTCCAGTCCGTGTTCGTGGACCTTGATTCCGACGGCTGGCAGGACCTGGTGGTGTCCCAGAATACCGGCGCGGTCGAAATCTTCCGCAACATGAAGGATCGTACGTTCCAGCCGGTCGCCGTCAAGTCCGAGTTCGGCTTCTGGATGGGCGTGGCGGTCGGCGATATCGATAACGATGGCGACCAGGATCTGCTGTTCACCAACGTGGGACGATCGATTCCGCTGTTCCTGACCTCCGGCGATTTACGGGATAGCCAGCGGCACACCCACGATTGGATGCTGTGGCGGAACGACGGCGACTTCCGCTTCGCCGACGTAACTGACGAGTATGGATTGGCCGGTGAAGGGTTCGCCTGGGGCGCCGTGTTCGAAGACCTCAACTTGGACGGGCAACTCGATCTCGCTGTCGCACAGAACTACATCAAATGGCCGATTCATAAATGGTTCAAACTGTCCGGACGCACTTACTTGCAACGTGCCGAGCACGGCTCCCGTATGTTTCACCACACCCCGTCGCTGGGCATCGAGAACAGCTACTTCGGCCAGTCGCCTGTGATTGTGGATCTCAATGGTGACGGCAGACAAGATCTGCTCTGGCTCAACATCGACGGCCCCGTGCGCGCATTCCTGAATACGGCCACGGGCAACTACATTACGATGGTCGTGCCGGACACCGTCGCCAACGTCGGCACTCGTATCAGCATCGAGACCGACCAGGGCAGGAGCTATACCCGGGCTGTCATTGGAAGCGTCGGCACGATGACCGATCAAACGCCTGAATTGAGCTTCGGGTTAGGGAGGCACGACCGGGTGCTCCGTGCGGTCATTCAACGCCCGAACGGGCAAACCGACATTATTTCCGCCCCGCCCCTCAACACGAAGACCGTCATCCATTAATGAGCAAGGCGAAGGAGAAAACGGGGACATTCTGAATTTCTTCTGAGTTGCGGAGCGGTGTTTGGTTATGTCCCCCCGTATGCAGCGCGCGTTTCTCGCGCCTCAACAGGAACCTCGCTGGCCTTTCAGAGGAAGACGATACCCCTGGGCTAGGCCGCGAACCGATCCTGCTGATCCCAGGCGAGATGCTCGAATTCGGCCTGATCCAGCTTGAGGTGTGCCAGGATCGTCTCGCCGATGGCAGCCCACTCTGGAGAATCCTTGCCTTTCCGTAGGCGATGACAGATACAGTCCACCATCGCCAGGACCGCGATCACGGTCCGGATATTCTCTTCGTACGGAGTGAGCTTCCACCTCGCCCCGCCGAACAACTCGCGAGTCCGGTGATGGTTGAGAATGATCGTGCCGATCTCTTCCGGGAGATGCCAATGCCGGCTCATGAGCGCCCCCACCACCGCATGATCGGTTCTTAAGCGCGCATCCTCGATATCCGGCAGCGACTGCTCCGGCCTCTTCGCCGCCTCCCGCAGCACCTCCGCATACTGCGGAAAGCGTTGGAGCAGAATCGGCATGCCGCAATCCCGAAAGAGTCCGAGCAAATAGGCTTTGTCCGCTGACATGATGGGCACCTCACGCATCACGCTCGACAGGACCAGCGCTGTGTCGCTCGCTTCGTCGAAGAGGCGGTCAATCCCCGCTTGATTGTCCCCCTGAATCGCGCTCTTCATCGCCAAGGCGATCACGACGTTGACGACATTGGGCATCCCCAGCAACACCACTGCCTGGCGCACCGACTCGACCTTTTTCGGCAACCCGAACCAGGGCGAGTTGATGGTCTTCAACACCGCCGCCGCCACACTCAGATCCCGCTCGATGATGCGCGCCACAACTTCCACATCAGGCTCGGCCTTGGCCCGCTCGCGATTGATCTCAAGCAACGTCCCCGGTTGAGGCGGCAACGTCACCCCCTCCAGGAGCTGCATGGCAGAATCTTCCGTCAGTTTCCGCAATACCGCCGTCTTGTTGTGTTCCATCGCATGTCCTTACTAAGAAAATAATATCTTTCTTTATCGGTTCGGACGCGGATGTCTTTAGTCCAATTCCCCTCACCACACTATTTCGCCAAAGCCCTTCGCTTTTGGGGGAGAAGAAGACAGGGACATTCTACTTTCCCAGACCATCCTGCCTACAGGTGTCGAAGGGGGGAACGGTGAGGGATGGGCGGCGAGGAAAAAGCCTGGGTGCGGCGGATGGCGAAGCGGTTTGGGATGGAGTCCACGTTACGACCCCGCGGACGCCCGAAAGCGTCCTATAAAGAGACTCCCTGGACCAGTGAACTAGCCAGGCAGGGGTTTCAGGAGATGATTAGTCCCGATCCTACCGAATGCCGACAAATCTTCCCCGCAATGAATATTCGTAACTCTCGGTCAATACCTTCGTAATATCCGGGGCGTGATAATCAAACTGCTCAAATACCGTCTTGAAACCCAGTTCATACATCAGTCCGATTAGGAAAGAAAATCGGGGACATTCTGAATTCCCGGCGCGTGACCGCCCGGTTCCGTCCTCGCCGTCCCCCCCTCATCGCTCCTTCATCGCCTCCAGAGTGATGGATACGCCTCTGCCTTTGCGCTAGACTGCCCGACATCACTCGGCACATCCGCGAACAGGAGGCTTTCACATGTCTGACAATCCTGCCACGACATCCGACCCTCTTCCGCCGCATGTACAACTGGTTCACATGGGCACGGCGCACTGGGTGTCTCACATCCTCTACGTCGCCGCCAAGTTGAGCCTCGCCGATCATCTGGCCAAAGGACCGGCACGCGCGGACGAACTGGCTGTGACCACGAACACCCACGTCCCTTCCCTCGGCCGCTTCCTGCGAACGCTCGCGCATCTAGGACTCGTGACGGAAGACGGAGCAGGCCGCTTCGCGTTGACTCGGCTCGGTGAGGCGCTGAAGACCGGCGCTACGGGCGCGGCTCGAGCAGCGATCCTCACGCTGGCAAGTCCGTGGATGACGGGCGGATGGGAGCGCCTGTTGGAGTCGGTCCAGACCGGAAAACCAGGATTGGAAGGGGCCCTGGGCATGCCCATTTTCGACTGGCTGGCGAAGCATCCTGAGGAGGCCTCGCTCTTCAGCGAGACGATGGTAAGCTTCCACGGCGCCGAACCTGACGCAGTGGCCGCGGCCTACGACTTTTCCGGCATGAAGACGATTGTCGACGTCGGCGGAGCGACGGGCAATCTCATAACGACCATCTTAGGGAAGCATGCCGGAGCGCAGGGCATCCTCTACGACCTGCCGCATGTCGTGCGGGACGCTCCCCACCTGATTCAGGTGCGGGGCCTGACGAATCGGGTCTCGATTGTGGCCGGGAGTTTCTTTGAGCGGGTGCCCGAAGGGGGCGATGCCTACCTGCTCTCACACATCATTCACGATTGGAGCGAGGAGCAGTGCCTGACGATCCTGGGCCACTGCCGGCGCGCCATGTCCCCGACGAGCCGTGTCCTGATCATCGAGATGGTGCTGCCGGCCGGCAATGCGCCGCACCCGGGAAAGATGCTCGACATGATGATGCTCGTCGGTCCCGGCGGACAGGAACGGACGGAGCCGGAGTATCGCACCCTCCTCAGCAAGGCCGGCCTTCGCCTCACCAGGGTCGTGCCCACAAATTCGGCGGTAAGCGTCGTGGAGGCGATGATCGCCTGACGGGTGGAAGAAAAACGGGGACGTTCTGAATTTCCCGGCGCGTGGCCGGCCCGCGCTTTCCACTCTGCCCTCACGCACCCATCGAGCAGACCTCGTCGAAAGCGAAGAATGAGCTGGGCCTGTTTCTTATTCCGAGGAAGCAGGAAGTATATTCACGGGCAGGAGCTATTCATATCACTTCATCTCTGCTGACTTGGCCGTATGTCGCTGTATATCGCGGTCCGGAATGATGATATTCACGACCTCGCCGTCCTCATAGACATCTGCAACATTGAGCACTCCGCTCAACACCAGATCTTCAACTTCCTGTTCGCTGATATTCAGGCGTTTCGCGGTCGCAGTAGGAGAGAAACCCCGTAGACCGGGATCCCGCTCAAGTGCTGCCATCCATTCTGAGGGCGAGTACCGCTTTCTCATGCAAGGCAGTCTATAGGAGGGTTTGTACTATTTCAATCGATGACCGCAGAGAACCAGAGGCATTCTGAATTTCACGCCACGTGGCCATCCGGCACCTTCCCGCTAGCCTCCATCTCCTCCTCGCAGCACCCATAGACTCATGAAAACCGAAGACGTAGAATGCGCCCGGCCCCTGGCATTGGGGATCAAAACAAGGACTAGTTACATGTCACGGTGACAGGGAGGACTTGCGATGACAGACAAGCGTATGTTCAGCCTGGTTCCGGCGATACTACTCGCCTTACTGCTCACCGACGCCACAGCCGCGGACCGCGCCGCTGGTCCAATCCAGGGCGCACAAACCAAGGCCATCCTGAGTCCTCTCGTCATTCAACGAGAGAGTGCGCTATCGGCCTGGGAGATCTTGGTGAGGCGTAGAGACGGCCTGAACATTCAGCTCCAATGCAATTGGCAGCGCGGTCAATTCGTACCGGCCACGCGCGACTTTCGAATCATGTGCGGGGACGTTGCCGCCGGGGTTTCCTTAATAGTGTCCATCCGAGGGGGAAGTCTGGTGCTCGACTGTCCCCTGATCCGCACACCATCCGTGGCAAAAGGTGCGTCCGCCGTGTTGATCGTCGAAAAACGAACCAGCAACACCACGGTACCTCCCATGCAGATTGCCTCTTGCCGATGGGCTCCGTAGCGCTGCGACCGAACGTGGGGCTTGCTCGGGCCACTGTCCCGGAGAAACAACTGTGACATGCTGAATTTCCCGACGCGTGGCAGAGAGATAGTGCCTTTGATGACTTCTCCGGTTCAACCGAATTACGGAAACCGGCAAGCCACACCCGTCACTCCCCTCACGTCCTTTCATCGTCACCCAGGGCATGGGCATTCGTGAACGTGATGATTCACCGGAACATCGCGGTCATCCTCGCATGCCTTTTTCGAAGAACAACCCACGGTTGATGTCGCCGATACTGAGCATCCCGACCAGCATCCCCTTGTCAATGACGGGAATACGCCGGAAGTTCTTGAGCCCCATATAGGAGGCCGCTTCCAACACCGGGGCGCTTGGCGCTACCGTAAGTGGATTCTGACTCATGATCTCTTCGACTTTTCTGCCAAGCGCCTCAGGATACCCCTCTTCCATTTCGACAAAATCCCGGCTGTGCACGTTGTCATGAATGTATTCGCCATAGTTGGGATACAACGGCAGCAGGACGTCGCGTAGCGTCACCATCCCGATGAGCCGGGCGTCTCCATCCACAACGGGAATGGCCCCGCAGTTGCGATTCATCATTTTTATGACAATGGATCGAACCGAATCCGTCTTTCTGGCCGTGACGATGCTGGTTGACATCACATCATGGACTTGCATGACCACCTCCTTCTCCGATGCAAATGAGAAGTTCGGCTCTCGCCCGCCTGCATGCTCCGTCAGCGCCGCAACGACCGGGACGGATCGCTTGCCTTCAAGGATAGTTGGATCAATCAAGAAGGAAACAGCACGGGCGACCTTGCAGGAAGCTCGGAGATCGCCCGTGTGTGGCGCTTAGGACGCCGATTGGGTTTTTCGTGTATTGATGGGGAAGACCCGCTCGAGGAGCGAGGATCAAGGCAGCTCGTCAGCCAAAAACGACTCGCGTACAGCGCGTGTGTTTCTCACACCAGCCCTGACTCTCCACAACGGCTCATCGGTATGTGTGATTCCCTGACGCGGGAAGGCGACAGCCGATGGAGAACCGGCTAGCGTGACCGACGAGAATCCCGCCCGTCACTCGGCGGGCCCTGGTGGTCCGGCGGACTAAGGTCTTGCATTTCCACCTCCTCCTGGTTTCGAAGTGGCCTGAGGGATTATGCCGACAGCCTCGCCCTGCGGCATCCGCTCTTCAGGAACGGCTGCGCGCATAACTATCTCCTTACTCCTCTTCGAGAAACGCTGTCAACCGGAGTTGTTTCTTTTTTTTGAATAGGCATCGGCATAACCCGTGCCGTCGGCAAACTCAGCACGAGCTGAGATGCGACGAGAGCACGAACGCGTAACAAGAAAACGGGGACATGCTGAATTTCCCAGCACGTGGCGGTTCGGCATCTTCCTCGCCGCCCCATCCTTCACCGCTTCTCCCCTCAGACACCCGTAGACCACGATGGTCTGAAAAAGTAGAAGGTCCCCGTTTCTTCGTTCGATCCATACCGTCACGGAATCGAACTTGTCGCTCAGGGGCGATCCCGGCAGGACACTGCCTCGCTAGCCAATTGTTTCGCCTCTATGATAGCCTTGCCGCCAGTGGCAGTTCCTCGAACCGGAGCGTTCGCGATGAGCCTGCTGCCTGATAGACGTGAATTGCCGATCTCTGCGGGTCTTTCTTTCCATCCTCGTTCCTCCACCACTCGCATTTGCCATTATCTGAGCACCCGCCGGATTCTCTATGCGGAATGGCCTGGCATATTGCCCGGTCCAGCAAAGGGGGGACATGATGAATATTATCGAGCGTGTGAAGAACATTCTGCTCCAGCCGAAAACGGAATGGCCGGTGATTGATCCTGAACAGACCTCCACGCAAGCTCTTTACACCGGGTACATCATGCCGCTGACCGCGATTGGACCGATCGCCATGCTGATCGGCCTGTCGGTGGTCGGTGTGCAGATGCCGTTCGCGGGCACGATACGGATGTCGTTCCCGAGTCTCCTGTCGCAAGTGGCGGTCAGCTATGTGCTCGGGCTGGCGGGCGTCTACGTGCTCGCGCTGATTATCAATACGCTGGCGCCCACATTCGGCGGCACCAGCAATCTTATGCAGGCCTTGAAGGTGGCAACCTACGGGGCGACGGCCGCCTGGGTCGGCGGGGTCTTCCATCTCATTCCGTCGCTCGCCATTCTAGGGATTCTGGCGGCACTCTACACGCTGTACTTACTGTATCTCGGCCTCCCTGTGCTGATGAAATCGCCCCCTGAGCGATCCATGGGCTATACCGTCTCGGTCGTGATTGCAGCGATCGTGCTCTTCGTGGTGATCGGCGCTGTCAGCGCCGCGTTTGTGGGTGTTCCCATGGCCGTGACCCAAAGCCGAGAAGAACAGGAGACGACCAAACAACTCGATCAGTTCGGCAAGAACCTCGAATCCTTCGCGAAGGGGTTTGAGAAGACCGGACAGTCCGGGGAAAACACCAAGACCGGAGACGCACCGGCGAATCTTGGCGACGCGTTCCAGGCGGCAGGGAACGTGATGCAAGCCTTCAATCAGGCTGCGAGCGGAGGGAAACTCGTGGAGCCGGTCGATTTCCGGCAGCTCAAAGCCTTGCTGCCGGAGGCGGTGGGCAACCTGCACCGAGCCGAAGCGTCCGGCGAGAAATCGACCGCACTCGGAATGACGATCAGTAAAGCCGAAGCACGGTATACCGGCGAAGACCACCGGACCATCGACGTGATCATCTCGGACATCGGTAACGCGAGCGGTCTCGCAAGCCTGGCGCTCTATGCCTGGACGAACAACGACATTGATAAGGATTCCCCGACCGGCNNGACCACAGTGGAGAAATGGGGCTCCTGATCGAGAAGCGTTTCGTCGTGGAGGCCAAAGGAGCTAATGTGTCGATGGAGGAACTCAAGGGCGTGCTGGAAAAGCTCGATTTGAGCAGGTTAGCCGGGATGAAAGGCTAGCGGCGGCTCCTTTCCCTCCTCTCGTGCAGCACAGCCTTTCGTGAGAGGCGAACCGGGCTTCGAGAGGCACAGCGCTATTCAACGACGCTGAATTCATAACGGGCGCTTGTCAGTGCCGCCAACAGTTCCGACGCATGATCGCGGCCCCGGGTTTCCATGGTGATATCGATCGCGGCTTCGTTCAGACTGACGCCATAGTGGGCGCGGTTATAGGACGTCTCCACGATATTGGCGCGCGATTTAGAGATGACCGCCGTCAGGCCTTCCAACGCACCGGGATAGTCCGGAAGCAGGATGCGCAGGCGCAGCCGTCTCCCGTCTCGCACCATGCCTTGTTCGATGATTCTCGCCAGTAGATTGACGTCGAGGTTGCCGCCGGACACCAGCACCGCAATGTTCTTGTCGCGATGACCCGTTTTGCCCTGCAGGACGGCGGCGAGCGCAACGGCACCCGCCCCTTCTGCCACCGTTTTCTCGCCCTCCAGCAGCATCAGGATCGCCTCCGCAATGTCGTCTTCATCGACCGTCACGATCTGATCGACATATCGGCTCACGAGCGGCAGCGTGAGCCGGCCTGCCCGTCGAACCGCGATGCCGTCGGCCAGCGTTGATTTCGCAGGCAGATCGACCGGTCCCTGCTGCTGCAGCGCCACGTGCATCGACGGCAGCCGGGCGGTTTGGACGCCGACGATCTCGATCCTAGGGTTGAGCGCCTTGACCGCGCAGCCGATGCCCCCGATCAGCCCACCCCCTCCGACCGGCACGACAATCACATCCAGCGCCGGGTTTTGCCGGAGCAGTTCCAACCCGATGGTCCCCTGCCCCGCGATCACCGCATCGTCGTCGAAGGGATGGATGAATACCGCCTTCCGCTCCAGACTCCGTTCGATGGCGGCCGCGCAGGCCTCGTCATAGTTGTCGCCATGCAGGACGACATCCGCCCCATAGGCGCGGGTTGCGGACAATTTGATCAGGGGCGTCAACCGGGGCATCCAGATTTGCGCCGGAATACCCCGTTGGGTCGCGTGATAGGCCACTCCTTGTCCATGATTCCCTGCCGAGGCCGCAATAACTCCCTGCCGCCGCTCCTCATCCGTCAGGGTCAGGATGCGATTCAGCGCGCCGCGCTCCTTGAACGCTCCGGTCATCTGCAGGTTTTCCAGCTTCAGGAAGACGGAATTTCCCGTCAGGCGGGACAGCATTTTCGAGTGCATCAACGGCGATTCATAGATCGAGGATCTGATCCGGTCGGCGGCGGCTTCGATCAATTCACGAGTGACCATGNNCATGCTGACTCCCCTTCAGTTGCTCTCTGTCGGCCATAAAAAACCCCTGGCGGAACCGAATCCGCCAGGGGCCTTTTGCTACGTCGATATCGCTCTCGGTGGCAGACAGGCTCAGGCGGAAGCGGCAATGATCATCGCCGCCACCATGCTAATTCCGATGCTCCGCCGAATGGTCTTCATAATTTCACGACACGTCGATGTTCACACTCTCTGTCCCGCAATTTATATCATCCACCGACTGACGTATCAAGCCAGCGGCCTTTGTCGCTTCCCGCCCGTCCCTTTTCCTTTGCTGCTCACTGGATAATCTAGCCGAGCATCTGCGACGGCACGGCGCCCTGCATCGCTTCGGGAATCGGCTGTCCCATCAAACGCAAACAGGTCGGCGCCACATCGAGCACTGACAAATTTGGAAGCCGTCCCCGGCCGGAAATGCCCGGTCCGGCAGCGGCAAAGAATCCCCGAAGATCGTGCCGGGTATCGCGGTTGAAAAATAAATCCTTCTGCTCGAGCACGGCGCGCGGATGTTCGATACGCCGCTTCGGATAGGGTGCGGGGGCCCAGTCGAAGAAAATGTCCGGCAGTGACCGGTGCGGTTCCGTCCGGTAAAGATCCACGGTACGGGCGATGTA
>CXWL01007417.1_pt1 | contig 19612 bp, 14 predicted proteins | sample 590931 | NCBI WGS metagenome assembly CXWL01 (sample SAMEA3498368, study PRJEB10139) | groundwater metagenome | biome: water well; material: biofilm material | place: Germany | collected 2015-04-27 | reverse complement strand
GTTTGGTCTTGGTGTTGTCCACACCGTTGCCGAACTCGTGGCCGAGCTCCTCGATGGCCACCACGCCGATGTTCACCGCGTCCCGGAAGGCTCTGGCCTTCGCGCGGGTCACGGCCATGCGGATGATGTGCGGGATGATCATCGAGTCGACGTTTGCCGGGTTGGCATCGCCGTAGTCCCGGAACGTCCCTTTCTCTGTCACCACTTCTGCCATGCAAATCGCAGTCATCTCATTGGCCTTGGAAGGGCTCTGAATGAGCTCAGTTGAGACCTTTTTCAGACCTTCTTGGTGGGCTCGGTTAAGCAAGCCAGCGTACGTGACAACGTCTTTCGTCTCCACGATCCGCCCGTGATCGTCCTTGACCTCGATGGTTGTGACGAGGTTTCCGTTTGCCATGATGCTCTCCTTTCAAGTGAATCTGTTTGAGTTGTAAAGGGACTGTGTCCCGGCGCTCCTGCAAACCACTGCAAGCGTGCCTTCGGGGGCATCGTAGACGACCCGCAGAACTGTGCAATTGCCGAATTCGGCAACTTTTCCCCGCTGTCTGTGGACAGCGCATTCGGGTAAGCTGAAAAACCATGGAAAACGAGCGAATCACCATCCTCGGGCAGACCAACTACCGCAATGTGCGGCGGAAGTTTGGAATCAGGCAGGAAGACCGAAGACGGCACACGTACATCGTGGGGAAAACGGGTATGGGAAAATCTACGCTACTCCTGAACTGCATAGTGCAGGACATTCGGAACGGAAACGGGGTAGCAGTGCTTGACCCCCATGGAGATTTGGTGGAACGGGTGCTGGATTACATCCCTACTAAAAGAATTAACGAGACGATCTACTTCAACCCGGCAGATACGGAGTACCCGATTGCCTTCAATCCGCTGTACCATACCGACCAGTCACAAAAACATTTGGTAGCATCCGGACTGGTGCAGGTCTTCAAGAAAATCTGGGTCGACTCCTGGGGCCCGCGGCTGGAGTATGTTTTGCGGAATGCAGTTCTTGCATTGCTCGACACTAACGGACACTCGCTCCTTGCGATCACGCGGATGCTGGTCGATGACCGATTCCGATCAAAGGTCGTGGCGGGAATAAAGGACCCAGTCGTGCGCCATTTCTGGGTCAAAGAATTCGAGGAATACCCGAAAGTCTTCCGGACCGAGACTATTTCGCCGATTCAGAACAAGGTAGGCCAGTTTCTCTCGAATCCACTGGTGCGGAACATCGTCGGCCAGACCAAAACCAAGTTCGATCTGTCAAAGGTGCTCGACAACAGCGGAATTCTGCTCCTGAACCTCTCTAAAGGCAGGATCGGGGAAGACAACTCCTCCCTGCTCGGATCGCTCATGCTCACACAGTTGCATCTCGTAGCCTTGAGGCGGGCGAGGATACCTGAAGACCGCAGAAAGGATTTCTACTTATACATTGATGAGCTACACAGCTTCGCAACCGACGACTTCCCATCCATCCTGTCGGAGTCACGGAAGTATCGGCTCAATATCGCCGGCATGGCGAATCAATTCATCTCGCAGTTGCCGGAGAATATGGCTTCGGCTATTCTCGGCAACGTCGGCACCCTGATCTCATTCACCGTTGGCTCGGAAGACGCAGAGCTACTCGAACGAGAATTCCATCCAGAGTTCAGTGCTGATCATCTGCAAAACCTGCCGAAACACAACATCTACATGAAACTGTCCATCGACGGATCAACCTCATCGCCGTTCTCCGCTGAAACGATTCCACCGTTTGATGCGAACACCCATTCTGCCAGAGAGAGAATCATCGATCAGACGCGACAGCGATATTGCGTTGAGAAGCGATCCATTGAGAGCAAAATCGAGAAGTGGCTCGCAGAGTGAGATACAATTATCAGTCGATTGGTCCCGTCGACGTAGTGAGATTACAACCTAAACTACAGATTTTGACTAGTTCAGTCTTGAAATGGAAGATCATCAAGATCGATCAAAATCGATTTGGGAATCCAAGGAAAAAACCCCGCAGATATCTAGGTTTTCAAAGAGGTCAACCTCGAGGCATTGAATTCCAAGCCAGTTTCCCAAGTAATGCCGGCAACATCAATAGTCCCCTTTCAAACTAACTCTTGGTCGACTTGGATAGAGCTCGCTCATATTCAGTGTCAAATTTCAATATTAAAAGGAAGCCACTCCCATTCGAGACAGCAGTGGCTCTCCAAATTTGCAGTCAGAAATTCCTATAATTGACCAGCAGTGGTCTCTTAGGCGTTGACGGTGCAGTGAATTGGTGGAAACCGATTGCCTAGAGACGTTTCTTTGCTCCTTTGGAATCCCCTTTGTTGTTGAGAATTACCATATACACAAGAAGGAGCCCAAATAGAATGGCATACAGGATATAATCAGTCTTAGACATAGCTCCTCACATTAATTCTGGTCGGCGGGCCGCATAGAAAACAATGCGAGGGTTTAGGGGACTACGCCGGTCGGAAGGCCAAGTGTGAGTTGACATTCTCAATACCCTACATAGTAAACGCGCGGCCTGCAACAAAGTTCCGTGGCTCAAATACTTTTCGTGCGAAAAGTGCGCCAGCAAAAGGCGTGCAAAAAACAGTTGACAAATGACTTGTGGATCGCTAGCAATGGTATTGTTCGCGTGTGGGTAGGAGAGTAAAGTGGTACTTGAGGATTCGACGGTTGCTCTGATTTGCACTTTCGGGTTCCTGTCGTTTGGGCAAGAGATTCTATTTAGTTTATCGGTGGCTGTTGCAAATCCTTGAGAATCAACTTAAGGATGGGAGGTGCGTTCCAGTAAATGAAATATTTCATCCAATTCGGAATTCCAGTTGTAAGTTTTTATACCATACTGGTTTATCTGAAAATCTGCCAACGACTTTCTGGCTGTGTCCCGACCAGTACCAAGTGCCAAGTGTTCGGCCAACTGTATGGTCAACGATTTGGTTGGCTAACCTTTACTACGTGTTTCTCGGCGCAGTTCATCGCCGTGAGTGGCGCATCAAAGCCCGACTCTGCTCTACACACTTGGTGGGCCGCTGCACACATTGGCGGGTACCTCGCAATTTCACTGTTGTTTGCGTACTTAGGCTTAATCAATTCCCTTCAGCAACGAATTGAAAAAGATGAAAAACTCACTACCGAGTCAATTTCGATCAAACGACGAGTAAGGCTGATAAACGGTGTTGGATTTACAAGCTATATAATGGGAGCAATAATACTCATGGGGGCCGTCTACAATGCTAATTAGATTGTTGGTGTTGGGGCCGATACTATTCACTGTTATCTACTTTTCCCACGATTTGATCGTGGGCTTAGCAAATGACTTTTCCAATTCGATCACCGGTGGGATCTCACGATTAAGAGGCAAAATGATCGGGGCGGTGTTGCTCGGAATCGGAATGGGTGTACTTATTGTAGGCGGTAGACTTCTCATTTTTGCTCCCTTAAGGGAGCGAATTCTACTCGAATCAATTAGTCAAGGGTTTCCCGCCGATGCGGCGGGACGATGGTTTTTGATAGCGATAGAGTGTGCTATCGGAGTCGTTCTCCTAGTTGGCTTATACTCCATAATTCGACAAGCCCCATGGCGAATTATACTCTTTTCAGTCCTTCCTGGGACCCTTGCATTGTGTGGAATGACTACGACAAGTCTACGTGATGAGACTGATTTAATTACCGTCATAACTCAGAAGAATGCACTTTTTGAAGCATTGATGTCCCTGAATGACAACAGACTTCGTGTGCCCCCTCCAATGTCGGCCACGCCAGCCCAAATTGGCAAGGGGATTCGACAAACGCTTATAGAGAGTCGAAGTCCAGTATTAATGGTGTGGTCCGATACGTTTTATGTCTATAATGATACACTGTACTTGAGTGGTAGGTTCGACTACTATGACGTAGAGTTCAAGGGCGATTCGATGCGTGAGACGCCGTACCAACTGGTGGTTGCCACGCCGAAAGACCTGTCGACCCAATTTCGAAAGCTACTTTATGGCGAGCTCAATTTGGTGGAGGGTTCTGGAGGCGAAATTTTTGGGAGTACTCAAAACAATGCAGCCTTCATTCATCTAATCCGAGGATTGGATTACATTGAGGATTCGCGGCTGAATGAGTCTCTGAAGTGTTTAGACTCCGCAGTCTCAGAAGACGTGAAGTACCCCTTGCCATATGTCTACAAAGCGTACGTCTTGTGTTTGTTGGCGGATGGGAGGTGGAGCCGGGACGCAGCACTTGAAGACTATAAACGACCATATCCCTCCTTTGCAGACTCTGTGAGTTTCCTTCTGAGTCGTGCTGATTCTCTTGTTCGCCTAGAGTCTAGAATTGGGACTGCACAGAGACGAGTCGTAGTGTCCTTCTTGATTCCATCGGTTCGTGGCCTTCTGCACCAAGTCTGCGGAAGAATCTATACTGACTACTATGAAGCGAGTTTAGAGAGGCCTTTGAGCAAAGTAAATGTGCTGAGCACTACATCTGTCGAGTTTGCAATCAATTGCCTCCGAGGAGCCCGTGATGAGTACTTGGAAGCGCTTTCTGTAAATCCTTCATCCTTTAAAGTAGTGAACAACCTGTCTGTCATATACTTTGACTTGGGCAAAATATACGCTTGGGAGCAGGACACAGCTCGGGCTCGCGAAAACACCAAGTTGGCGCTCAAAACGATCGACAGAGCAATCGCTCTGAACCCAATGGAGCCCGGCTATCTAGTCAACAAGGGAGTTTATCAGTTGCAGGGAATCAAGTTTGGACAAACAGGAGATTTCGATCTTAGCAGCATTCGCTCGCTTCTCTTGCAGGCAATTGCCGAGACCGACAAGCAACGATGGAAAGGAGCTGGTTATTATAATCTTGCCTGCGCCGAAAGCTATTTGGGTGAGACGGGGGCTGCCGTTCGGTATCTCTGCAGAGCTGTCCATACACACTACCGGAACGATATAATCGATCGATCAATGAGAGATGAGTATTTGACAAATCTGAGGAATTACTTTCATAGCTCCAATAGAGACAACTTTGAGCAATTCCTCTCTCAGTGTGAAGTTAATGACTCTGCCTCGATATCTCCTAATCCGTAAGAACGAATTTGGTCCCCCAATTGTGAGACAATATTCCGTGAGATTGGCCGGCAAGTATTGTAGCTGATTTGCGAGGATTAGTCGCCAGGAGTCAACGCAGAGAGATGTGGAAAGGCTCTTATGGGATATTTGACAGAAAACTGATCTAAGAATAGGCTTTGGAGGTAGATCTATTCAAATAAACTATCTCCAAGGAGCGGATCATGGGTAAAGCGGATCTCGTTTTCTATCTTATCCTCTTCTCTATTTTGATTGGTTTATTGCTCTTTCTTAGGTCGAAAAGACACTGAAGATTTCTTCGCGAAATTCGGACTCGACCAGAAAAGTGTGCTCCTTAAAACTGGGTGACGGACAATCGTTCCCCCCAGTTTTGAGTATTCAAGTGTCGGAAAGCAACTCATGACGTGAGTTGCCCTGTCATGAAGACAATTCATATCATAAGTTGAGTTTTTTACTTGATAATGAAGAAACCGATATATAGCTTCAAATTGAAACACCGGGAGGTGTTGGATAGAAACCTTCGGGCTGCCCTTTTGGCCGCTGAAGGTCGCCGTCCTATGTTGTTGAAAGACAAGAGGCGCACTGGGTTAAACTTCGAAAATCAACCGTCGGGCTCATAACCCGAAGGTCGCAGGTTCAAATCCTGCCCCCGCCATTTTAACCCTGCCTCACAACAACTTACGACCACATCAAAGACTAATAAGACCTCCTGCTTTCGAGTTTGCTAACAAGATTTTCGGAAACTATTCCACGCTCTACGTCCATCGATACATAAAGTTAATGAGATTCACTATTCATGATAGTGAAAGAGGCAGAATTTCATCTGCTCTCTTTGACTTTGGAAAACTGAAATAAAGTATGTTTTTGCGGTGCCAGTAGATCATATGATTTTCTCTAAACTATCTCCTTATCCACCATATTGCGTCAGAAGCACGGGAATGTTATATTTTCCCATGAACCGAGATCGTTTGCCATCAGCCAGTCCGTTGAGAGTTGCGCGGCCGACGGTCATTATTTGCTCTGTCGTGGCCACCGTGGCGAGCTTTATCATGTTCCAAAGCCCCCATGCCCAGCTGGCTCAGTCTGCCACGCAAACACAGGGTACAAACGACGTTCGCTCGACTGCCGGTATGCCTCTTGATTCCTGCCTTTCGATTTTGGTACTAATATCGTCGATTCCGGAAAGCGCGCTGGTAATTGTGGACGGCAATGATTCAGGTTTTCGGGCGCCCGTCAGGTTACATCTCTCCGGCAAGCAACATGACATTCAGGCCTCAGCGGATGGCTACGAACCATTGTCATACCAACTGCAATGTGTAGCAGGCGATAGTATAGTATTGTCGTTTAAGCTTCGCACACTGGCGCCGCCTCTGCTCGTTGCCGAATCGCTCGGCCTTGAACTGTTGCTACCTCAGGCAATTCTCGATTCCATGGCTCCCAACCGCAAAATGAAATCGTACACCAATGCGGCAGAAATCTTTACGGTGTTTCCGCTCGGACAGGGTATTATGACCAAAGTACTCGGCGGCGACACGTATCGAAAGGAAGCCAATGCCCTTATGATTTCAGGGGCTGTTCTTTCTATCGGTTGTTTCATTGTCGGAAAAGTTCTCTCTGGACATCAGCGTTCAAGCATACGCGCGAAAAATGAAAAGATAAGCAGGGAGAACAATTCCGTTCTCTTGCACAATCAGGAAATAGACCGCGCCACCAAGCTTGCCAACCGTGAAAGAAAATCCAGCTGGGAAAAAGAGAACAAATATCGCGGGCAGGTTAAAGTACAAAAATACCCGTGATGATCGGCTGACGTATTTGCAGAGCTATCATCTTCTTGCCCGTACAGTCCCCCCGGTTTGATAGATCTTCTTATTGGTAAGACTGCCATTACCTGTGGGATCCCTTCAGCTATTTTCTGATTTCCCTCATTAAGCAGATTACCGAACGCCATCGTAACCAACTGACATTCAATTGGTTGCGTTCGCCAAACAGTCACGCACAACGATTGCCCTCTTAGTCTCGAAACAATTGAAACGCCGGATATCGCTCCTGCTTCGGTTGGGAGCAGTACCCTGGACTTAGAAATTGATCCGTTACTCAACGGGGTAAGGTATGAAGCTCCTTGTATTGTCTTCGATCATGTTGGCACTGACCTTTTTCGCAATAACACTGTCGAGAGCCGCGCAACCCCAACTGTCAGGTACCACCGCCGACACCACCGTGGCGGGATCGCCGCAAGAAAGCGCCAACTCAGATGTTACATCCCGGCTGGTGAATGCAAGTTGTTTGGAGTGTCACAAAAATACGGCGATGAGTCCGCCCTCCGGCGCCCACCTCACTCTTTCCTGCGTTTCGTGTCACCAGCCCCACGAAGGTGAACCGCAAAACTCCATGGAGCTTGGTCTGAAAGCGTGCACATCAGCATGTCATGGCGGGCACGATCTGGGGGTATCTCATCTTATGGGTGATGAACTGCGCAACAAGACTGGTATCACGCTGACTTGCACTTCCGCCTGCCACAGCATTCACCTGCCAAATTTTAGCCATCTTCTTCGTGCTGAAGGATCCGATGTCTGCGGAGACTGCCATGTCGAAAAATTCTAAGTCCCGGATTTGTCTTCCCGGAGACTACCGCATGAGGAAGACGTGAAGCGCTCTCGCTTCAGGGTCGGCGATATATAATTCTCGGTTCTTGATGTCTATAGCGATACCCGCCGGTTTCTTCATGCGTTGCTCGGGATATGAAGCTATGTATTTCCCCAGCGGATTGAACAGATGGACTGTTCCACTCGCGGCATCGACGACATGCACGCGTCCCAAATGTGACACGTCGCTTGGATCAAACTTGCTGGTGTCCTGCATTTCCGGGTCTCTTTCTCCATCCATAGCAAAGGCCTGCGGGCCGCGAATCGGCAGAGCTGGTATGGTATCAAATCGATAGACATATCTTCCGTCGCACGTAAAAACTTCAATGGAACCGCTGACCGCGTCACCGACGAGCAGGCGTCCGTCCGGGGTTACTGCCACAGCCGCAGGAAATCCGATGGTCCTGGTTGAGTCGCTGGGAATAACCAAAATAACTTCCCCTTTTTCCGTGATTCCGTCGGCATCAACCAACGAGATGGCAAGAATGCGCCGCAGTCCGACATCGGCAACATAGAGCACGCCTCCATAAGCGGTCACTGCGAAAGGTTGCAATGAAGTCTGATTGTCGGGCAAACGACCATAGGAGGTCAACAATTTTCCGTTGCGATCATAGCAGAGGATTGCACCCTGTGTGTGGTCCGCAACAATCAGCATACTATCCAAAACCCAGAACGAAGTAGGCCTGACAGGTCCCGGTTCGATGAGATCAATACTTCGCACACGCGCCAGATTTCGATCGTACAAGTCGAGACGCGGCACTCCATTGTAGCTGACGAACAGGGTGTCATCCACAAATTGCACTCGGACGGGCACCAGCGTGTCCTGACCGTCAACCAACGCTACCGACCGGACAAATTGTGGGACCTCTTTATAGGTATTACCGTCAGATTTCCCTCCTCCACCACAGCCCAAACTGATAACCGCCAAGAGACCAAAACACCATACAATAATTAGATTTATATACCTCATAGCAAATCATCCGTACGTATGCATTGTGTCATACAACATGTGAACGCCCCATAGCAAAAGAACAACAAAAAGCCCCCCAATAATAACCAGCCAACAAAACACCGGTGCTGAGATTTTAAGCCCAATCCGGAAGTGAAGAATCGCTCCAAAAATCAGCCAACTGATAAGGGACCAAATTTCTATCGGATCCCACGCCCAGTACCTTCCCCAAGCGCCATGCGCCCACATTGATCCGGAGATTACCATTATGCTCCAAAGGGTCAGACCGAGTAGTACCATATTTGTCACATGATTCGGTAGCGCCTGAGAATCAGGAAGTATTCCTGAAAACGACTCACGTCGCGACATTCTTCCACGGCCAAGCAGGAAAACCACAGAGAGAGCCGCGGCCATGATTAAAATCGCCTTGCTGGAGGCCGCGAAAGAGGCATGAACATATAACCACCCACTATCTAAAGCGGCTGTAGGTAGCGATATCTGGTGCGATGCCGTCGAGGCCCATCCAAGTATAAGCGATGACGCCAATGAAACTGGAGCCAAGACCAGAAGAGATCGTTCGATAAATCTGTGGACCACCAGATACGCGCATAGCAGGAACCACACCAAGAGAACCAGCGACTCGTAACGCGTCACCAACGGGACATGACCTGATTCCATCCAACGGCCGACACCATGAAGAGTCAGCAGAACGAGCGCCAGCCGCACTCCCCACTGAGCATACACGAGCGTTGAAGTCCTACACGTGACTAGCGGAATGGCGCTCAATATAAACGCAACGACCGCCGCAATCGTCGCTGAATAGAATAACATAGTTTCCAAATTACCCATCGTTGTTGCTACCTCCTGCAAGGCGCGCGATAAGACCTGTGAACATGCCCACAATCGCCATCCAAAACCCTGTGAACACCAGCCATAGAAACGGAACTCTCACGACATCAACATAGCACCAGTAGCGGAGTTCATCGAAAGTAAGCCGATATTTGGCAAAGGTGACGGTGTCTTTCGGCGCTACGGTTCCAGTATATAGTCTCTCGGTGTCCTTTTCAACCGTGATAGTCATTGGCAGGTGGTCTTTAGCATAAAGTGAATCGTTCAATAGTTTCATATTGAGGCGTAATCCGTGTGCGGGAATTTGCACGAAGTCGGCGTGTGTTCGACGGCCTGCCTCATTGTTGACTGCTAACCGAACAAAGGCCGAGAACACAATATCGCCGACAGAATCCCAAACCGTGACTTTTGGAGAATACCCTTTGGAAAGTCCGTAGTGCAGTTCATAGTCGCCAAACCTATATGGATGATTTGTATACACTACAGCGTTGAGTGCCGGACCTTCGGCAGGGCTAACAACCAGCATTGCCGCGACGGCCTTGGCCCCGCCCGTCGGGTATTCGATATCAACTTTGTTTAATGTAATGCTAAACTGGCGCCAGCCTCTAAGGCAAAGCGGGCCGTCAAAAAGTCGGTGGTATATTTCCGGCGCATCGCTTAGGGTCTGCCCTTCGGTGATAGCAAAGACTCCCTCGAACTTATAGAGATAATTGAGGATGACCCCGATCATGACGACAACAAGAGAAAAATGGAAAATAAAGGAACCGACAGATCGAATTCTGGAAAGACGGCTCTCAGCCCTGAAGGCAGTGAGAACCCGTCTCACATTGCCCGCCATAATGTTAATACTCAGTAGCCCCAACAAAACGTAGAACGGGGGAGCGTAGAAGATTCGATCGAGTGCCAGATTCTCAACGATAGTGTTGGAGCCGCCCGGTAGCGTTTCGTGACTTGTAGCGAGGTCCTCGGCGATATCTTGCTGAGGTATCACCGCCGCGGCCACGAGGTGGACGATCAGCAGACCGATGAGACAAATCGCGAGACGTGAGGAGGCGAGAGAGTTAAAAACTCTCATCGTTGTGCCCGAGATCAATATACTTCGGGGGCGTGCGACACGCAGTTTTCCCCCCAACACTGCTTGGTGGTGTAATTAATGTTCGCAATATATCCGTTTATGAAAGCATCCGAGACCTGACCGGAGCCGGTTGTCCCACCACTCTGCTCACTAAAGACCCATTTCTTGTTCTGACCATGGACAAACAGCCCGGTCGGGGGAATCCCTCCCGTCCAGTTTGTCGTACTGACGCCGAGTCCCGTCCGGGTCGCGTAATCCCACATGTGGCAGGCAAAGCAACCCTGAGCTCTCTTGTGTTGGTTTCGCGCACCGGGGTGTTCTCCAAAGCGACTACCCGTGGAGGCGCCGGTCCAGTACACTGTTTGCTTATGACAGACATAGCACAGCGGAGTGCCGTTCGTGGCATCCGAAGTTATCGAAGCACTCAATAGGTGACTGAGATTAGAGCCATGCGGACCACTCGGATCAGTAGTAATGTTCGAACTGTGGCAATCAGAACACCAGGCGATTTTCGATGACGCCCATGGGGCGTTCATTGTAGTCGCGTTGCAGAAGGCATTGGTACCAGCCGAGACGATTCCATGTTGCGACGGATAGTTGGGATTGATTTCCTGAGCGAGATTGCGCTTGCCGGTTGGGAGCGTCGTGTAATTCGAATGGCACTTCAAGCAGATCTGGTACTCTTTTTGGGCCGGATTGACTTTGGTATAACCGGCGGGCACAGCAAAGACATTACCATTGTTAGTTGGCACCGGCGCCGCCGCCCATGATGTCGGTTCAACACCCCAAGTGCCCTTCAGGGCATTGGACACGAGGTTTGTGGAGCCATCGTGAATCCCTTGCTGGGAGCCATGCGGATCGTGACAGTCGGCGCACTCAGCGTGGCGGTTCCCATCGGCGAAGCTCAGCGCGGAATCTGCCGGGCTGTGCCTGCCGGAAAAGGTCAGCGTTGGATGCGCATACGCGTAACTATAAAGCGATTGAATCTTGAGCGACATCGCGCTCATCACCTTTACGTTGTAGTAATCCCTGTTTGTGCCGGCATTCGGGTTGGATGTAGTTGAGTGACACTGGAAGCAGAATTTCTCTTCCAAAGGATCAGTGGGGGAGGTAATCCCCGCGGCCGTAAGCATGCTCCGATAATCAGTGGCGTGCGTACCAAAACTATTGCCGGCGCCTTGATAGCTCTTCGCCATATTGTCGTTGTGACATTTAACACAGTTCGCGTTAAACACACTTCCGTCTGCGGAAAACGTGGAGGTTACATTATAATTGTGCGTCTGCGTGGCGGCATCAAAATCAGTTTTAACAACAAATGCGTGTGGAGAAGCATTCGGAGCCACTTTAGTAGCCGATGGTACTGGTAACATATGAGCACTGTGACAACCGTTACAGGTGGCGCCAGCATGACAAGATAAACAGACTCCACCACTACCTACGGAGGAATAATCACTGTTGGATAGTACCGTGCTACTTCCTAATATTGGGTCCACAGCCCAGTCGGTCCGGAGATTTTTTGCTCGCTGACCAATCGCCGGATTTAGGTCCGGACGGAATATATTATGATCCACATGGCAGGTAAGACAGTTCTTTGTATTATACATGCCAACCGCACCCGGTGAATAGTTGGCATCCATATTGGCAAGAATGTGACGATGTGAGATAGAAAGACTATCCATGCTGTCGAATTTTGATTTGTGACACGCGCATGACTGGCCACCACTGGACTCGGTGAAAGTAAAGGCGCCGGAATGGGGATGGCATGCCTCAATACAGTTTTCCGCGTTGTTGTGTCCCTGAACCGGGTGAGTATCATCGTTGCGGTGATGACTTGTGGTAGTGTGGCAAACTTCACAGACGCCCGTGTGGACGTTGTCCGCGTCATCAGCCATGACTCCTGATAACGGGTTTCCCGCCTCCGGGTCTGGCGCATTATACGGGTCACCGATCCCCAGTGTCTTGAACACGACCTTCTTCTTACCGGAGTTTGGTGTCTGAATCGAATCCGGCACCAAATAGACATTGGCCGTGCTGTGAGGCGTATGACAGGTACGGCAGTTTTGCCCCTGGTGGTCCGGCAAATTATGACAGGCGGAGTTCGGACCGCCACAACCCGTAGCATCGTTATTTCGATGCAGGAGGTTTCCATCGCCAAGAATCGCCGCGGAAAAAACTGTAAGTTCGTCGGTGTTGCTGATGTAATTGTCAGCAACCGTGGCCCCTGCATTATCCTGAACTAATATATATAGGTCATACAGACCGGTCGTCTGCGCGTCACCGGGATTCCACAGCACCGAGGCCTCGTAAGATGCGCCGGAGGCGTGCTTGATTCGTAACCCTTGCTGGTCATGCTTGGCTACGTTGACAACCGTATATTCAATTCCGGAAACATCACGGACTTTCATCGTCACCGTAAAAGCGCCGCGACCAGGAACATCCGCGTCGCTGAAAGTTGATTTTAACATCGTGAATGATGTTCCCACGCGGTTGACGGAATTCGGAATAGCGGTCGTATTGCCGGCAAGCAAAGTAGGCGCTTGGTTTGTGGTGGCGTCATATACCTGAAGCTCGTCGAGATTATTCGAAAAGCCGTCATATGATGTGTCGGATCCATCTGTTACATAGAAATACAGATCGTAGAAATCAAGCGTTTGAGCGTCGGGCGCGTCCCAATTTATCGAAGCTGTATAAATACCGCCACCACCGTCTGTAATACTGACTCCCCCGACACCGTGTGCCACATTGTTTGCCAAAACTATCTCAGTCACATCATCCGGCAATCTCAGCTTAAACGAAACCCGGAAAACGGATATACCCGGCACATCCGTATCGGTGAATGTAGCCGCCAGCGTAGTCACATTGGCGCCGATTCGCTCGACACCGGCAGGTGAAGCGAATACCGCATCCGCTTGAACAACTGGTGGATTGTTCTCGCCGCTACTGGTTATCAATAGTTGACCGGCGTTGTTTGCATAATCGTCAGTTCCCCACGCCTGCCCATCGAAGACCGCCGCGTACAAATCGTAATATCCTAATATGGCGTTGTCCGTGGGATCCCACGCTATGCTTGCTGTATAATATCCGCCACCGTTAGCAACAATGGTGAGTCCGCCCTGGCCGTTCGACAAACTATCCGCGACTGTGGATATTGCGCCAAATGCCGGCCGTGCCCTGAAAGTGACGGCAAGCGTACTTACCGCCGGCTGATCGGCATCAGTAAATGTTACGCTATACGTGGTTGTGGCAATCCCCAGTCGAGCGACCGAGGGGGGCGCGACGGTTGATGCTCCGGCGACAATAACCGGCGCATCATTGATAGTAGCGTCATGAATTAGCAATTCATCAAGGTTACTTGCATAACCATCTTCAACAGCGCTTTCTCCGTCAAACACCCGGCATCTCAAGTCATACAGCCCCAGTGTTTCACCGTCGGCTGGATTCCAATCGGCATACCCGGTGAACGTGCCGTCGCCGTTATTCACAACCGCGAGGCCGCCGAATCCATGCTTGAGAGAATCTACCACCAAAATTTGAGTTGTGTTGTCTGGTTTTCGAACTGAGAATGTTACCCAAAACGAATCAATCGGCTTAGTGGTGGTATTGGACCATGTAGCGCTTAAGCGTGTTGAATCGGTTCCAATGCGGTTAACAGTCACAGACAACGCCGTAGTCACGCCGGAAGTTATTGACAGAGCCAACTGCGACTCAACCGTCAGTACGTTCAGGTTATTCGCGTAACCATCCTCGACCGCGGTTGTTCCGTCAAACACCCGACATCTTAAGTCATACAGGCCGGTCGTCTGGCCATCATTGGGATTCCAGTCAACATACGCGGTGTAGGTGCCGTTTCCATTGTCTACTACTACCAGACCATTGACGCCATTAACCGATGAATCAACCACAATAACTAAAGAAATATCATTCGGTTCACGCACCGAGAACGTGACCCAAAATGACGTGACCGGCTGTCCGTCCGGATCGGACCAGGTAGCGCTCAGTCGCGTCGAATCGGTTCCAATACGATTCAGTGTTATCGGTGAAACAGAAGTAACGCCTGCTGTCATCGTTGGAGTCGCCTGCGATTCAACCGTCAATTCATCGAGATTACTGAGATAACCATCCTCGACCACGGTTGTGCCATCAAACACCCGGCATCTCAAGTCATACAGCCCTATCGTTTCACCATCGGCTGGATTCCAATCGACACGAGCAGTGTAGGTCCCGTTGCCGTTGTCGACTACAACGAGGCCGCCGAACCCATTCCTGAGCGAATCCACCACCAGGACTTGTGTAATGTTGTCCGGTTTTCTCGCTGAGAATGTCACCCAGAACGAATCTATCGGCTGGCTGTCGGCGTCCGACCAGGTAGCGCTCAAGCGCGCCGAATCGGTTCCAATTCGGTTTACCGTTAGAGGCGTCGTAGCGGTCACACCGGCTGTTATTGACGGAGCCGATTGCGAATACACGGTCAGCTCATTCAGATTATTGACGTAATCATCGCTCCCCGACCCGACACCATCAGAAACTTCGAATCGCAGATCATATAGACCGCGTGTCGCGGTTGTGAGCGGATCCCAGTTCACGGTGGCCTGGTAATTGCCGCCTCCCAAACTCGTGATTGTAACGCCGTTTTGTCCGTTTCCACTGCTGACAGCGGCATTTACGATTGTAATGTTGTCTGGCTCTCTCAGTCGAAACGACACTAAGAACACACTAACGGCGGGCTGATTTACATCGGAAAAATTCGCCGACAGCGTCGAGGTTCCAGTTCCTATGCGATTAATCGTAATTGGAGATGCTTGAGTGGCTCCGGCCGTAACAGTGGGCGGGTAGTTTATCGGCCGCACATCAAGCACAACGTCGTCATAGTTGGTCTGCGTCCGCGCGGTGGAGTTGTTTCCGTTGGTCATGGCTCCTGTCAGAAGGAGAGTATAGGTCCCGGTCGCATTGATGTACGAAGTGATGTCGAGGTTTGTGACAGTACCGGAGAGCGGGGTGGCGGTTGTTGGTATCGTCGTATGAGTCCAGAGATTGACAGTATCTCCGGCGGGTCTTCTGAGTCGCACTCTGCTTGTGTGAAGAGTAGCGTTGACGGTGGTGCTGGACTTGTACCAAAAGAAACTAACAGAGGCGCTGTCGGTGGTTGAAATGGTTCCGGCTGTCTGGGTGAGAATCATCGTGTAGCTGGTATTCGCCGCCTGATTTGTGCGCCCCCTGACTGAACCGGAGGCGGCTCCGAAATTCGTGCTACTCCAAGCCGTCGTTCCGTTGGCCGATGGTGTCGAGGATGTTGTCCATCCGGTAATCGCGGTGTTGAAAGTCCCGTTCGTAATCACGTTTACCGCATTGACCGACACGGCAAAGAGACATGAGGCCAGAAGTATAGCCACCCCAAATGCTCTTAATCTTCTGGTAATGTGTACGCTTGCGATACGCATAATAGTTCTCTTACGGCTGATCGACAGTTCCCGAATTGGAATCTTTGTAGTGAATACCGTGGCAGGAGGTACAACTCACAGTGCCTCCGACTAATATCTTCAAATCGTTCGTTGCATTGCCATCCGATGGTTGAGCGATTCCATTGACATCACGAGGCGGATTGTGATATGTGGCAGTGGAAGGAAGCACTGCTCCAACCGGGTGAGACAAGTTCGACCCGGTATAGGTCCGGACCGAATTCAAGTTGCGCGCGCGATGACAATCCAAACAGAGGGCATCCGCGGAATTGTCCAGACGTAGAAACGGCGGAGTTGTATTCTTGTGAGGATCATGGCAAGTCGCGCAGGTGACTTTCCCGCTCGCTGTCAAGTGATCAAGCAAAGTAACGGACAGAGGCGCCTGGGCGCCGCGTAGTGTGTTGATGTCACTGACATCCCAAGCATGCGATGTGCCGGACACCCCCGGACTGGCTTTCTGCGACGAGGACATGACTTTGGTCATATTCACCCAGCCACCCGGAGTATGGCACGACAGACACAACGTCGAGACCAGAGAGTCGGTGGCGTTTATTAAAATATCGCCAAGAGTGCTGTGCGCGATGTGACATTTTCCACAGTCTATACTATTCAACGAACCATGAGGATCATCGGTGGCATTGACAGAGACACCGGCCACAAGAAGGAACGCCGCCACGATTATGTATGAAAATAATCTTCTCATTTTAACAATACCATCTTCTTTGTGCCAACAAATGTCTCAGCAACCAAACGGTAGAAATACATACCGGATGCCACCGGCGCTCCGTTGTGGTCATTCCCTGTCCATGTAACCTGATGCTGACCGGCTGGCATCTCTTCATCCAATAGGGTGGTTACCCTCTGACCGAGAAGATTGTAAACCGTAATGCTGACATGACCGTTAATTGGTGTTGCAAACCGTATATGCGTGGACGGATTGAACGGGTTGGGATAATTCTGGTACAGCTCGTATGATACCGGAAGTCCGGTCGTTGCAAAGGAAACCATCCTGCTCCACGCACCTATATGTCCTTCAGATCTCGCCCGCACTCGCCAGTGATAAAGCGTGTCGGGAAGGAATTGGTCCGTTGGCTTCCATTCAGCCACAATACTCTGTGAGTCGCCGCTGGTAGAATCCTTCGGCGCGATAGCTAATCCAACCGCCACCGCGTTCAGCGTGTCACCTTCAATAAACAATTGAAAATCGAATCGACAGGGGATCGACACGCCGAGCGGCAGGTCAAGTTGCGCGGCCATAGAAACCGAGCGGAAATCAACAGTATCTGTAGTCAACGGCGTAACCGGAACGGCCGTTAGCATCTCCTCAATTGTAGACCCAGAGGCAGTGATCCTAAAAACATCGATTCTGGCGGCTTCAGTCGACGCCACATACACGAGTCCCTGGCCGTCAACCGCAATACCGATTGGAATCAACACTCCTGTTTTTGCCGCGGAATACAAGCTGAACTGATCGAGGTATGTGCCGTCAGTACGACAGATGAGTACTTTCCCCTGATATCGATCGACAATGAATACATGGCCGCGATTGTCGCAGGCCAACTCGCCACCCCGACTGATATCGGAAGCGGAACCGCCAAATGTTCCAAAGGAATGCTTAAACTCGCCAGTAGCCGAAAATGCCCATATTGTAGAAGTCAGCTGGTCAAGCACCAGGAACAGACTGTCGCTTTGGTCATAGGCAAAACTCGAAGGATATTCCATGACATGTCCGGATGAATCCTGCAGGCGAATTTGTTTCAGGTACGCGCCGCCCCGTGTAAAAATTGACATCGCCTTAAGTCCCGCATCCAGCACAAACACCGAACTGTCTACTACCAGCAGATCAGTAGGATCCGCAAACACGTTGGGGTTGGTTGCAAAATCAAACTGCTCGCCCGTTACAACATCAATTCTGGCCACGCGGCGACGGGCGCGGTCACTGTAGATATACTGATTCGACGACAATGCGCCAAGCCCGATGGCGTTGCCATCGATGTTTACACTCCGGCGGATGATTCCATCAGCTGTGTACACCGTCAGTTGCCTCGTGTATGGTTCAAGAACGGCAAGTTGATCTTCCATGATACAAATCGAAGTAGGAGCTGTAAGTCCCTCTCGAATTGTACTCACCTGCGTAACCTCGATGCCATGAGCCAACGTTGCGGCACACACCGCGACCACGGTGATGAGCGCTAATCTGTAAAACAGGCGAGTAAACATATTCAATTGCTTTGTATCAATACTTTCCCGGTGAATGTTCATGACTATGGCACAGTAAGTAACACTCGCCGCTGTTCTGTCCAGTCTTCACATATAGCAGACGCCCCGAACGATCCCGGCTGACCGCTTCCGGATTGAACCTGATGAGGTGTTGATTCTCGGACGAACTATGCGAAGAATGGCAACTATAGCATGAAGTTCCCCGTACGCCTTTCGCCGGGTCGCCCAGAATATGTTCGCGGTGAAGAGGAAAGCTCTCGTCGCTCAAAATGCTCATGCGATCGTGACACGAATAGCAAAATTGAAAGGCAAAGGGACTCTCTTGAGAGTACTTATCGATATCATAATTACCGGAAAGCATGAAGCGGTAATTGGATCCGTGAGGGCCGCGCGGTCCCGAAGGATCATCATTGGTATGACAATCCGAACACTTCATCTGGATCGTTGAAGCAGAACTGGTCAAGCTGGGAGACCGCGCGCCACTTGCCGCCTTGGTAACTGGATGTTGCGACACGGCGGTTATCGAGAACGAGCGGCCCAAGGCACGATCGGAACCATTTAGACCCGCAATCTCAGCATGACACTTGAGGCAGATCTGGTACTCGGCCAGTGACTTTTCCACGTACTGACCCGCCATCGTGAAGCCATCTACCTTATACACCGTTTTCGGGCCCGGCTGGATGCGTTCATGCGGGTTATGACAATCAACGCATTCCGCTCGCCGCGTGCTGGCAATCGAAGAGCCAAATGCCGGCTTTCCCTGTGGTTGTCCGGAGAACTCTTCGACGGGATGCCGGAAGGGCTTGGCAAATTCCCGCTGAATATCCGTCGGCTGAGCCATTTCTGATATCTTACCTGCCGCCCTCATGACTGCCCGTTCGCCATCGTTGCCGTGACATTGATAGCAGAATTTCTCCTCAGAGTGCGAAAGCATCGGTTGGTTTGCCATCCCATGGCCGACATGACACGACCCACACCCTTCGGGTAGCTTAATGTTTTCTATGTGCCCGAAAGTGAATCCAGGGCACACAAGAAGAAACGCCGTTATGACAAAAAATATGTAATTCCGTGGTTTCACAATATGTGGTCCTTAGTACGTATGGCAAACGTCGCAAACTTCATCGAATGTAGCTTTTTTCCAAAACGGATACTTGGCTGATTTTGAATCATCGTGTGGATCGTGACACGAAGTGCACTGGACATAACCAGCGGCATCGGCCCCCACCTTTCGTTCGGGATCAAAGGGAGGCCAGCGCAGATGGTCATCGGCCAAAGCTGTTGCTTCCTGATATTTGACTGATACCGGATGAGTACCGGAGAGATCGGTTCCAATATGGCTCGTCCGTGACAAAGGAATC
>CXWL01002303.1_pt1 | contig 19612 bp, 18 predicted proteins | sample 590931 | NCBI WGS metagenome assembly CXWL01 (sample SAMEA3498368, study PRJEB10139) | groundwater metagenome | biome: water well; material: biofilm material | place: Germany | collected 2015-04-27 | reverse complement strand
GCGCGGCGCATTGTCGGACATTCTCTCCGCCGAAGCGGCCAAGGCGATGGCCAAGCACCTGCCAAACGCGAAGCTGACGATCGTTCCGCGCCACGGCCACCCGCCCGAGCTGGATGAGCCGGAATCGGTGAGGGCCATCGATGCTTTGCTCAAATCGGTTACGCGGTGACGCGCCCCAGAATTCTGCACTGCCATTCGACCTTTGCGCTTGGCGGCAAAGAGGCCCGCGCCGTGCGGCTCATGAATGCATTCGGCGATCGGGCGGACCATGCAGTGCTTTCCGCCGTTCCCGATGCGCTTTCCGCACGCGAGGCCATCGACCCGGCGATCGACGTCGAATTTCCGGGAGATGCTGCACCCGCGCTCCACGGTCGGCCCGGCCTCGCGCGCTACCGCAGGCTTGCCGCCTATATGCGCCAGTTCGACCTAGTGCTCACCTATAACTGGGGGGCGATGGACGCGGTCGGCGCCCGGCGCCTGTTCCCAAGCGGTTGTCCGCCGCTGATTCATCATGAGGATGGCTTCAACGCCGATGAGGCGGAGGGGTTAAACTGGAAGCGCAACGCCTTTCGTCGGCTCATGCTTCCCGCAGCGGCAAGGCTAGTCGTCCCGAGCCAGACACTCGAACGGATCGCCCGCACGACCTGGCACCAGCCCGCCGACCGCCTGATCCGCATTGGCAATGGCATCGACACCCAAGCCTATGCCCACCCGCCCGAGCGCGGGAGTATCCCCGGCCTGACCCCCAGTGCAGCAGATCTGGTCATCGGTACACTCGCCGGACTTCGGGCGGTCAAGAACCTGCCCCGGCTCGTCCGCGCGGTTGCGCCGCTGGGTGAGCATGTCCGGCTGGTGATCGTTGGCGAAGGGCCCGAACGCGATGCCATCCAGCGCGAGGCGCAGCGGCTCGGCATGGGTGATCGTTTGCTCCTGCCCGGATTTCTTGGGCGTCCTCAAAGCTATCTCGGCCATTTCGATATTTTTGCATTATCGTCGGACAGCGAACAATTCCCGATCTCGCTCATCGAGGCGATGGCGGCGGGCTTGGCCGTGACGGCCACAGATGTCGGCGATGTCAGGATAATCGTTTCGGAGGCCAACCGGCCGTTCGTCGTCAAACCGGGCAATGAGGCGGATCTTTCGGGGGCCCTGCGCAGGTTGTGCGGTGATCCGGCGCTACGCCGGACACTAGGTGAGTCCAACCGTGCCCTCGCCCGTTCCGCCTATGATGAGAGCTCGATGATCCGGGCCTATGCAATGCTATACGAAGCCGAAATACGGCGGCCAGCCACGCTTTTCCCGCGATAATGAAATAATCCGAGCATTTCCGCAGCGCATGATTATATGACCGAAACGGGGAACTAACAGGAGTTGGGATGTTCAAGGGTTTGAAGCCTATTGTCTATCGCGGTCGCGAAGTCTGGCCGTTGATCGAGGGCGGCAAGGGTGTCTCAGCGACCAACCATGCGAGCACTGGCGCTTGGGCGGCGGCCGGCGGGATCGGTACGGTTTCAGCGGTGAATGCCGACAGTTACGATCCGACGGGCAAGATCGTTCCCCAGGTCTATGCAAGCCGGACACGGCGGGAGCGGCATGAAGAGCTGATCCAGTACGGCATCGCCGGCGGCGTCGCGCAGGTCCAGCGTGCGTGGGAGCTTTCGGGCGGCAAGGGCGCGATCAACATCAACGTGCTGTGGGAAATGGGCGGTGCGCAGCAGATCCTCCATGGCATCCTCGAAAAGACGAGGGGCATGGTCTCGGGCGTCACATGCGGGGCAGGCATGCCCTACAAGCTGTCCGAAATAACCTCTTCCTATGGCGTCTCCTATTTGCCGATCATCAGTTCGGCCCGCGCTTTCCGGGCACTGTGGAAGCGCGCCTATTCCAAGGCGGCCGATTTTCTTTCGGCCGTCGTCTATGAAGACCCCTGGCTGGCGGGCGGACACAACGGCCTGTCCAACGCCGAAGATCCATTGAAACCTGAAGACCCCTACCCCCGCGTCAAGGCGCTGCGCGAAACCATGCGCGAAGGCGGCATTCCCGACGAAACCCCGATCGTGATGGCGGGCGGCGTCTGGAACCTCAAGGAATGGGAGCACTGGATCGACAATCCCGAGCTTGGCCAGATTGCCTTCCAGTTCGGCACGCGACCGCTGCTGACGAAGGAAAGCCCGATCCCGCAGGGGTGGAAGGACCGGCTGATGACGCTTGAGGAAGGCGATGTCCTGCTTCACCGCTTCTCACCCACCGGATTCTATTCGAGCGCCGTCCGCACTCCGTTCCTGCGCAACCTCGAAGCGCGATCCGAACGACAGATTCCCTATTCGGGCGAACAGGCGGGTGACCATACCCACCAGCTCGATGTCGGGGTGAAGGGCAAGAATTACTGGGTGACGCGCGGCGATCTGTTGCGCGCGCGCGAATGGTTCGGGCAGGGGTACACGGCGGCGCTCAAGACGCCGGACAATACGCTGGTCTTCGTGACCATCGAGGAACGCGACACGATCCGCAAGGACCAGACCGATTGCATGGGCTGCCTGTCGCATTGCGGGTTTTCGTCGTGGAAGGATCATGACGATTATACGACGGGCTATCTTGCCGATCCGCGAAGCTTCTGCATCCAGAAGACGTTGCAGGACATAGCCCATGGCGGCGATACCGAACAGAACCTGATGTTCGCAGGCCATGCCGCCTTCCGCTTCAAGAAGGACCCCTTCTATTCGAACGGCTTTGTGCCGACGGTAAAGCAACTTGTGGACCGGATCCTGACGGGGGATTGATCCGCCGCGATCAAAATGCTGAGCCTCCGGCGATCTACGTATTGTGACCCTGTCGCCATGAGAACATCCTCAACGCCTCGAAAATAGGAGGATGTCATGGCTTCAACAAGCATTGACGGACGGACGGCCACCAAGTCGCAACTCCTGCACTTCACCGTGGTCGGAGCGCTCGTGTTCGGGATCATCTTTGTCGGCTGCTGGCTCTTTGCCTTTACGCCGGTCAATGCCACGCACGCATTCATCGCGCTGTTCACCACGGCCGAAACCACGTCGCAAATCGCGTTGGTTGAGGGGCTGTGCTGGTCACTCGTTTTTGGGGCGTGGGCCGGGTTTGTGACCGCTGTTGTCAACAAGATTGTGGCGCGCGTCGGGCTTTAGTGTTCTATGACTTCAGGTGGAACCACTGCCGTGCTCCGGGCTTGACCCGGAGCACGGGGCTTGGGCTATTTGACCGGAAATCCTCCCCCCCTAAAGCCTGATAACGATCCCGCGATCGGGCGCCGTCGAGCCTTTCAGCGCCTCGACGAACGCCACCTGCGCCTCGGCCAGCCCCTGCCGTTCATCGACAGTCATGAAGCCGTCGGCGCTCGCGAGGAATTCGCGCCACGCGCCATTGTAGGAGGCCGTGAAGGCGTCGAGCCCCATTTCCTTGACCGCAGCGTTCATATGATCGGGCGCGAAGAACAGGATCGGCGCTGGCCCCGGCATCGGCGATGAGGCGCCCTGCCCGCGTGCATCGACATGGGTCGCGCCGACGAGACAGCTATATCTGAGGCCGTCGCCCAGCGCTTCGTGGATCGCGCGGAGCACACCCGAATTGCCGGCAAAATCGACCGAGACGGCATCGCGCCCGGCAAGTTTCCCGATCTCTTCATAGGTCAGGACTTCGTCATAAAGCCCGCTGCGCGTGACGAAGGCGACATTGCCCGCTGAGGTGAGCCCGATCCGCCGGACCTGCGGCGCCTTGGCGCGCGCGACATGGGCGAGCGCCAGCGCAGTCTTTGACGACGCGCTCGTCATCACCAGCGTGTCGGCGCCGAACCACTTCTCCTTTGCAAACATCGCCTCGATCAGGAAGCTCGTCCCGAACAGCGGCTGGAAGATCATCCGCTGCGCCTCGCGCGCCGGATCATGGGCGGGGTCGCCCGCAAGACGACGATACTGGTTGTAGATTGGGCTCATCGGCTGGCGGTGCGCGGCCATGTCGCTGAACGATCCCTTGGAGATGTTGCCCGGCTCGACCCGCAAATGGCTGGCCATCGGCAGATAGCCATAGACGCGTTCGCCAACCGCGATTTCGGGATGCTCCGACGCCTCGACCACGGCGTGCCCCCACATCGGCACGATCCCCCAGCCTTCGGGGGCAGGGAAGAAATTCCAATAGCCAAAGGCATCGCCGATCACGGCATAGGTGACATTGTTTGCCGTCACCGCAAAGGCCTCCACCCTGAGAAGTGCCGCCCCGGGCGAAAGCGCTGGCGCTGGTTCCGAACGCAGTTCGGTGGTGGTCAGTTCGCTCCGCTTGACGAGCACTGTCTCACGCATCGTCCTTCTCCCTGGTTTCAGCTAATTCGGTAGTAATTTGCAACCCGATCGAGCGCAAGGGCCAGCACCAGCCGCCCCGCCCGCGTGGGCCAGCCCAGTGCTTCTTCGGCCACTGGCACACTTTCGCCGGCGCACACGACGCGCCAGAGAATGTCCCCGAGCCCCGGACCAGCCGTCGCGACCGCATTGTGAAAGCGGTTGCGGGCATCGATCTGGGCGAGCGTCGAGGCCCCGGGTTGCGCGCCCCCGCGCCTTGTCTTGCCCGGCGGCGGCGTATCCCAGTTCATCACGGTCCTTTGCGGCAGCGCACCGCGTTCATAGTCCCGCCGCAACGCTTCGCCCGCAGCCAGCTGCCGTGCGCTCACCAGCCCGCGCGCGCGGAGCCAGCCCAGCGGCGATTCGGCCAGATTGACACGCACACTGCGCACCTTGCGCGCCGCTGCGTCCTCCCCGTCCTGCGGCAGGGCCCGCTCTCCCATCACGTGCATCGCGCCATCCTCCTCATCCGAATCATTCAAAAAACGGGCTTGCCATAGCGGCTCAACTGTAGGAAAGAGGAAAACCGTATCGGTTATCCTATTTTCTGAGGCCCATCATGATTACTGCCATTCGCGAAGTGCGCCGTGCCAAGGGATTGACGCTTGCAGACGTTGCCGAGCGCTGCGTTCCGCCGACAACGGCGCAGACGATCGGTCGGCTCGAAACGGGAACAAGGACTGTCTCTGTCGGCTGGCTCAACCGGATTGCCAAGGCGCTCGAAGTCGAAGCGGGAGACCTGGTCAAGCTGCCCCACCGGGCCGACCTGCCCGTTGCCGCGATTCTTGGATCGGATGGTGCCAATGCACCACGGCACCCGATTGTCGTCACGCCCCCATCGCCGACCCAGGGCGCGATTTCGATCCTGGTCGATTCGAGCGTCGGCGAATATCGTGCCGGTGATGAAATCTGGTGTGATCGCTATGCGCCGGACCAGTTCGCGCAAGCGCTCAACCGCGACGTGCTCATGCCCCGGCCGGCCGGCCGCTTCATCTTCGGCCGCCTGATCGGGCGCGAGGGCAACCGGCTCCAGATCCTCCCGCTTGGCGCCGGCGCGAAGCAGCAGATCATCGAGGACCCCGCCTGGATGGGCGTGGCGATGAAGCTGGTGCGCGGGTTATAGGGCCGGAAACCTGGTGGGCGCTGACGGGCTCGAACCGCCGACCCTCTCGGTGTAAACGAGATGCTCTACCAACTGAGCTAAGCGCCCTCTTATCAGAGAAGCGCGCCTTTGCCCGATCGGAGCGGGCGGGGCAAGCCCTTCAGAGGATCATTCCGTCCTGCCCCTGCGCGGCGACAAGGTATCCGCACATTGCCCGCGCGGCGAGGTCGGTCAGGCTGACATGGATGCGGCGACCGTCCATGGGATCGGCCTGCCGAAGGAAGAGGCCGAGATCAGTCATTGTCCGGATCCAGCGCAGCGCCGTCGTCGAAGGAACAGCAGCAGCGATGCACAGGCTTGAAACCGACACTTCCTCATCATCAAGCCGTGCCGCCATCAGGTCGAGCAGCATGTCCCAGGCCGGATCGGCGAAAAGCGTAGAATCGAAGTAGCGATTGCGCAGCCGCCTGCGCCGGATGATGCCGCGCAATTCTGCCGCCGACGGCAATCCTGAAGGCGCCAGATCCGTCGGCTCGGCAGCAAAGCCGGACTGGACATCGGCAACCTGCCATGAATGGAGTGGCAGGTTGCAGCCCTCGGAAGGCCTGTCGTTCGACAATTTTGCCAGCTTCCTGGCAATGCGGTTGACCTCTTCGGCAAGGCGGCGCAGCCGCGCATTGTCGGCCTCCGCCGAGACGTCGGATACGCCAAGTTCTGCCCTACCGCCCCAGGAGAGCGCCAGGGCCGACACGCGATCGATAAGGTCGGGCTCGCACAACAGGGTAACGGGGCCCGAATGCAATCGCGCCGCGACGCAATCGACCAGCGCAAAATTCACCGCGACAATCACGGGGCGATTGTCGCGGACGGCGATATAGCCCAGCAGGTCAAGCAACCGATCCGCCAGCGGCCCATGGTCGGCACTCAGATCGACGATCACTGCGTCGATCGCGGCCTGACGGTTGAGTCGGTCCACAGCATCCTCAAGCCCCAATCGCGCAGCGATACGGCCGCCGACGGCCCGCACGGCCTCTGATGCTGCCATCCCCCCTGCTTCACTATCGGCAAAAATAAGGGCACTTGGACCCGAATCAAAGGCGCCCGTGCCTGCAACATCTTCCGTCATACCCTACCCTTTTACGCACAATACCCTGACGGTTGTGTTGGTCGCTCATCCCCGGAACCGAAAAACTGCCACCGCAGGATCGGTTCGTCTTTGCAGGTTATCGCCAAAATGGGGTGAAATTCCAGCAATCCATCGCCAGCAATTTCCCCAATAAGGGCAATCGGAACGGCTTTACTTGAATCCCGGCAATCCCGGCGGGCAAATTTGCCTCCAATTCGGATGCGATTGCCGGGCCAGCGTTAAGAGATTGGAACGAATTTTCCCGTCAAAGTCAGCCCGCAACCCAGACGGCGTGGTCCCGGCCCGGGCTGCTGAACCTCCGGCGTCAATTCCCCTTCACGTCAGCGCCGGAGGTTCAATACCCGGAGTCAGTGCTGAAGCGCCTTGACGATATCCTCGACCATCTTCTTCGCATCGGCGAGGAGCATCATCGTCTGGTCCATGTAGAACACGTCATTGTCGACCCCAGCATAGCCAACGCCCCCCATCGAGCGCTTGATGAACATGATGGTCTTGGCCTTTTCGACGTCGAAGACGGGCATGCCGTATATCGGTGAGGTCTTGTCGGTCTTGGCCGCAGGGTTCACCACGTCGTTCGCGCCGATGATGAAGGCAACATCGGTCTGCGCGAATTCGCCGTTGATGTCCTCCAGCTCGAACACCTCATCATAGGGGACGTTCGCCTCCGCAAGAAGCACGTTCATGTGCCCCGGCATCCGGCCCGCGACCGGATGAATCGCGTATTTGACCCGGACGCCTTCCTTCTTGAGCAGATCCCCCATTTCACGCAGGACGTGCTGCGCCTGCGCGACCGCCATGCCGTAGCCGGGGATGATGATGACCTGTTCGGCCTGCTTCATGAGGAAGGCAGCATCCTCGGCCGCGCCGCGCTTCCAGGGCCGGTCGGTCTTGGCCGCATCACCGGAGCTGGCGACGGCGCCAAAGCCGCCCGCGATCACCGAAATGAAGCTGCGGTTCATCGCCCTGCACATGATGTAGGACAGGATCGCGCCCGATGATCCGACAAGCGCGCCAGTGATGATCATCGCTGTGTTGTGGAGCGTGAAGCCCATCGCTGCTGCCGCCCAGCCCGAATAGCTGTTGAGCATCGACACAACGACCGGCATGTCCGCCCCGCCGATCGGGATGATCAGGAGGAAGCCGATGAGGAAACTCAAGGCCGTGACCGTCCAGAACACCCAGGGGCTCTGGTCGGTCAGGAAATAGCCGATCAGCCCGATGATTGCGGCAAGCGTGCCGAGGTTGATCACATGGCGCAGCGGCAAAAGGATCGGCGCGCCGGACATGTTCCCATTGAGCTTGAGGAACGCGATCACAGACCCCGAGAATGTGATTGCGCCAATGGCTACGCCCAACCCCATTTCGATCCGGCTGACCTGGTGGATCAAGCCGTCCGTGCCCGCAATGCCGAACGCCTGCGGGTTCAGAAATGCCGCGGCAGCGACCAGCACCGCTGCCATGCCGACGAGCGAGTGGAATGCGGCCACAAGCTGCGGCATGGCCGTCATGGCGATCCGGCGGGCGGTGGTGAGGCCAATGACGGCACCAATGCCGATAGCCGCGAGAATCTGCGCCAAAATGATCAGGTCGTCTCTGGATGGCTGCGGAATGACCGAGCCCGGAGGTATCGGCGCCTGCGTCGCAAGCGTCGTGCCGACAGCGAGCGCCATACCCGCCATGCCGAAGCGGTTGCCACGCTGAGATGTCGCGGGCGAGGAGAGCCCCCTCAACGCAAGGATGAAGCAGATACCCGAGATCAGGTAGGCGAGCATGACCCATGCTGGTACGGCAGCGTGTTCCATGCGCCTAGCGATCCTTCTTCTTGTACATCGCCAGCATCCGCGCCGTCACCGCAAAGCCGCCGAATATGTTGACGCTGGCCATCGCCACCGCGACCAGCCCTAGCCATTTCGAAGTCGGTGATCCGGCGGCAGCCGCTGCGATCAGCGCGCCGACAATGATCACCGACGAGATCGCGTTGGTCACGGCCATCAGCGGAGTGTGCAGCGCAGGAGTGACCGACCAGACGACGTAATAGCCCACGAAACAGGCCAGCACGAAGATGGAGAGGATTGAGATGAAGTCCATTGTTTGCCTCCGTCAGCCCAGAAGGCGTTCGTTTACGACCTTCCCGCCCTTGGTAAGACGGACGGCAGCCGTGATCTCGTCGTCGTCAGGCAAAACCGGCCGCCCCGCCTCCTTGTCCCAGAAGGCCGAGAGGAAGTTGAAGAGGTTGCGGGAAAAGAGCGCGGACGTGTCCGCCGCCAGGTGCGTCGGTGTATTGGCATAGCCCATCAGCTTCACGCCATGCTTCACCGTGATCTGGTCCGCCACCGAGCCTTCGACATTGCCACCCTGTGCCACGGCGAGGTCGAAGATCACGCTGCCGGGCTTCATGCTGGCGATCTGTGCAGCCGAAACCAGGCGCGGCGCGGCGCGGCCGGGGATCAGCGCGGTGGTGATGACGATATCCTGCTTGGCGATGTGCGAGGAAACCAGTTCGGCCTGTGCCGCCTTGTATTCATCCGACATCTCGGTCGCGTAGCCGCCTGCGCCTTCGCCCTCGATGCCCGCGACATTTTCGACGAAGATCGCCTTTGCGCCCAGTGATTCGATCTGTTCCTTGGTTGCCGAACGCACATCGGTCGCCGAGACCTGTGCGCCGAGGCGCCTTGCCGTCGCAATCGCTTGAAGTCCGGCCACGCCCACGCCCATGATGAACACGCGTGCCGCGGAAACCGTTCCGGCTGCCGTCATCATCATCGGGAAGGCGCGACCATAGGCACCGGCCGCGTCGATCACCGCCTTGTATCCGGAAAGATTCGATTGGGACGAGAGAATGTCCATCGATTGCGCGCGCGTGATCCGCGGCATGAATTCCATCGCCAGCGCCTCGACGCCCGCCCTGGCATAGTCGTCGATCCGCGCCCGCTGCCCGAACGGGTCGAGCCCCGCGACAATCCACGCGCCGTCCTTCACGCCCTTCAAGGATTTGGGATCGGGGCCCTGCACGCCAAGGACGATATCCGCATCCTTGGCCGTCGCAGCCAGTGTCCCGAGCGTGGCCCCGGCCGCTTCATAGTCCGCATCGGCAATCGATGCCCCAGCCCCTGCGCCCTTTTCGACGAACAGGCTCGCACCGAGGCCGATGAACTTCTTCACAGTCTCGGGCGTGGCCGCAACGCGATTTTCGCCGCTTGCGGCTTCCGAGAGCACCGCAATTTTGACCACTCTAGCTTCCGATCAGGACGATAATGATCGCACCCAGAATGAAAATGCCAAGCGCGGTCCATCTGAAAAGATTCATCACATTCAGGTAGGTTTCGCGATGTGCCTTCATGTCGCCATTGCCAGCCATTTCTTTCCCCTTGATTCTGAGTTCGTGGCGTGAAGCCTTAACCAGCGCTGGCGGCATTCTCAACTGGCGAAATGATGCGGTGACACCCGTTCGGCGTGATCCGCGTCACAGCACTGTATTAAGTTCATATTTACTATGCCCCGTTATGGGACAGTCACATGCAGTTTTGGACACTTTGCAGATGACGCCCGGGGGCAACCGCATCCTTATGCTGGTCGATGACGAGCCAGCCCAGCAGCGCCTCATTTCTGCGCTTGCCGCACGAGCGGGGTGGCGGACAATCGTCGCCGCCGACGCTGAATCGGCCATTGCCACACTCGGTACGCACGACGGAATGCTGCTCGACGCGATCCTCGTTGATCAGGCGATTCCCGGCGGGGATACGACAACACTTATTTCTGAAATCCGTGAGCGCCGCCCCCAGCTTCCCATATTGATGCTGACGGCGCTGAGTTCGGTCGAGGTTGCAGTCGAAGCCATGCGGGCAGGTGCTACGGATTTCCTCGCCAAGCCGATTGCCCCCGACCGGCTGCTCGCAGCGCTCGATGGCGCGGTCAGCGCCAAGAGCCTGGCCGGAGAGCTGCGCCCGCTGACGGAGAAAATTACCAGCCCGCTTGGCTTCGGAGACATTGTCGGCTCGAACCCGGAATTCAGGGCCGCGCTGGCGGTGGCGGCAAAAGCTGCACGTGCGCGCATCCCCGTTCTCATCGAAGGCGAAAGCGGCGTTGGCAAGGAAGTCGTTGCAGATGCGATCCATGCAGCGTCTCCACGCGAAAAGAAGCCGTTCATTGCAATCAATTGCGGCGCAATCCCTTCAAACCTGATCGAGTCAGAGCTGTTCGGACACGAAAAAGGCGCGTTTACCGGCGCCTTCACCCGCCATATCGGGAAGTTCCAGGATGCCGATGGCGGCACGCTGTTCCTTGACGAGATTGGCGAAATGCCGCTTGATGCACAGGTCAAGCTGTTGCGCGTCATCCAGACGGGCGAAGTCCATCCGATCGGCGCGCGCGGCTTCCGCGAAGTCGATGTCCGGATCATCGCGGCGACCAACAAGACCTTGCTCGACGAAGTCGAGGCCGGACGTTTCCGCGAAGATCTCTACTACCGCCTGGCAGTTGTGCAGGTCCTGATTCCGCCGCTGCGTGACCGGCGTGGCGACATTCCGGCGCTTGCGCGCCATCTTCTCACCCGGATCGCGCGCCAGCCCGGCTTGCGCAGTCTTGGCATCACTGACGATGCGCTCGCCGTTCTTGCGAGCTACGACTGGCCCGGCAACGTCCGCCAGTTGCAGAATGCACTGTTCCGGGCCGCGGTGCTTTGCGAGGGCGACGCGCTCACTTCGCATGATTTCCCGGAAATCTCGAGCAAGTCCTCATCGATGCATGTCGCTTCGGCTGCGAGCGAGGCCGGCATCACCCTCTACGATCCCGAAGGCCATCTCCGGCCGCTTGAATCGATCGAAGCCGATGTGATCCGCCTTGCCATCGGGCATTATCGCGGGCGGATGACCGAAGTCGCACGACGGCTGGGGATCGGGCGATCGACCCTGTATCGCAAGCTGGCCGAGCTCGGCATCAGCGACGCTGCCTGAGGCTCTGTCGGGCAGACACGCTTCCATTGCCTTCAGTCCCGAATCGGCATAGCCGGTCTTCCGGTCCAACGCTTTATGACGGGTATAGGAATGCGGGGAGTTCGGCGACGGTGGATTTGATCGCGCTTGTCGAAGAAGCATTCCGCGCCGCCGTCGCGACCCTCGCCGAAAACTGTTCGGCAGATGGCAAGCTCGACCCGGACCGTCTTGATCGACATCAGACCAGCTCTTACGAACTGGCCTTTGTGGCTGCGGAACTGTTCGCCGCCCGCGAAATGCTGCACGCTGCGGCGAACCAGCGAGCCGATCCCGAGCTTGCCGAGGCCTTCCTGGCTGATGCGATGCCGAGCGTGTTGCAGCGTCTGGAGAAAGTCGGTTTCGACCTGGGTTGCAATCTTCTGCTGGAAGGCATCCGGGGGTCGGAAAGCTATATGCAACTGCTGCAGAAGGGCGGCGGCGCGACCCTTGCAAGGATCGGGGAAGCGATCATCGACGGTCGATCCGATTTTACGCGCATCGAGACCAATCCGCATGTCGACCTGATGCGCGACACGTTCTTCCGCTTCGGCCAGGATCATGTGGCCCCGCTGGCAGAGGACATCCACCGCCACGACCGCGACATCCCCGAATCGCTCCTCTCCCAACTGCGCGAGATGGGCGTTTTTGGCTTGTCTGTGCCTGCCCGCTTCGGCGGAAGTGCACCGGACGAGGGCGAAGATACGCTGGCCATGATCGCGGTGACCGAAGCCCTGTCCGAAGCCTCGCTGGGCGTGGCGGGCAGCCTGATCACGCGGCCGGAGATTCTTACACGTGCCATTCTCGCTGGCGGCACCCAAGGCCAGAAGCAGCATTGGTTGCCGAGAATCGCTGTGGGGGACCCGCTGGTCGCCATTGCCATAACCGAGCCCGATTTCGGCTCGGATGTTGCAAGCCTCGGCCTGAGAGGCCGGAAAACCGAAGGAGGATGGCGCCTCAACGGTGCCAAGACGTGGTGCACCTTCGCCGGCAAGGCGGGCCTGCTGATGGTCGTGGCGCGAACGGGCGGGGAAGCCGGACACAAGGGCCTCAGCATCCTGCTCGTGGAGAAGCCCGCCTTTGATGGCCATGCCTTCGATTATCGCCAGCCCGCCGGAGGGCGGTTGAGCGGCAAAGCCATACCCACGATCGGCTATCGCGGCATGCACAGTTTCGACCTGGCTTTCGAGGAGTTCGTCGTGCCCGACGCCAATGTGCTGGGCGAGGCAGCAGGGCTGGGCAACGGGTTCTACTATACGATGTCAGGGATGACCGGCGGCCGCATCCAGACCGCCGGTCGGGCTTGCGGACTGATGGCGGCCGCAATCAAGGCGGCCTTGCGTTATGCCCGCGATCGGCGCGTGTTCGGAAAGCCGCTCGGCACCTACCAGCTGACCCAGGCCAAAATCGCGACAATGGCGGCGCGCTACGTCGCCTGTCGCCGGCTCGCCTATGGCGTGGGCGCGACGCTCGACAAGGGCGAGGGCCAGATGGAGGCGAGTCTCGCCAAGCTCTATGCTTGCCGATCGGCCGAGCTTGTCACGCGCGAGGCGCTCCAGATCCATGGCGGGATGGGCTATGCCGAGGAGACGTCGGTCAGCCGCTATTTCGTCGACGCGCGGGTCCTGTCCATATTCGAGGGCGCCGAGGAGACACTGGCCCTGAAGGTCATTGCCCGCGAATTGCTCCAGCGCGCCCTTGATCGAAACTAGACCGGAACGGCAATCTGCTTGCCCGCGAAAACCGATTGCCAGTTCTCGATTTCCGCCACGACAATATCGTCAATCGCGTGGGCGAGATTGGCCACTTGCGCATAACGAATATGGCCGTCTGTCACGTCTTGCAGGTTTGCTATCCGCTGCTCGACTGCCTCGAGCTTTTCCGCCGTTACTTCCGAAATTGCGGCAAAGCGCTCGAAATCGCCGAAATAGCGAATGCCCGCAAAAGCGCCACCGAGCGCCGGGAGTGCCACGCCCAGGAAGGTGAAGGACTTGGATACATTATGGGCGACAGGCTCCGGGATGATGCCAAGCGCGCCCGCTGCGACCAAAGCCAGGTAGATCGCAACAGCCGCAACGGCCAGGCTGAACAGTGCCTCGGACATCTTGTCGAGATTATGGTGCACCGTCGTCAATCGCCTGGCCTTTTGGCTGTGATAGGCGCGCTGGATCCGGGCATGTTGTCCCAAGAGTTCCTCCAGCGCGGTCCGTAAATAGGCTTGGGTTACGACCAGGCGTGGCAGGGCAAGCTCCCGAAAGGCGAGGCGCGCATAATATTCGGGCCATTGCGTATCCGATCCGCGCGGCCAACGCCCCGGCGCACGCGCCACGCCGAGCAGGAGCATGATCGGGGCGTGGCGGAAATATTCGGCGACGCGCCGCGTTTCGAACCAGCGGCCATGCCAGCGCCGCTTTCGCCCGATTGTCGTAATCACGAGGATTGCCGCGAGCAGCGAAAATTCGAAGAGCGCAAAAGGCCATTTCGAATCCGCTCCCGCAAAAGGAAGGTAGGAAACGCCGCCGATAATGGCGAAAGCCGACAGCAGGAAATTGGTCACCATTCCGCCGCGATAGGCATCGGACAAATAGGTCGAAAGGCCGTCCGCCCAGGCGAAACGCTCGAGAATCTGCTTTTCGATTTTGTCGGCCAGGGCGGAATCGCCTTGCGGGAGCGTATGCGCACTGGCCATCAGCACTGCCCCCGAACCCGCCGCGATCGCCTCGGGCCGCTCATAGGCCTGGACAAGGCTGGATAGCGCGCGCCGCACACCTCCGCCGCCAAACAGCGCTTCGATCCGGCGATAGGCGTGAAAACGGCGATGGCTGCGCGCGTGCCATTGTTCGGTGTGGAAGCGGATGGCCCGCTCATTCTGGTCGGCGGACGGCGGGTTGATGATCGTTTCAATGAGGGCGGCGACTTCGTCGATTGACTGGTCCAGCCCTGCTGCATGGAGCGATTCGGGTGTCCGGAGGAGAGTCCAGCGATCAGGCGCACGTGCATCGATCCAGATCACAGGGGCGCCATGTTCAAGCGCGGCGGCAATGGTATGTCGCGTGCCGCCAACCGCGCCCGGCGTGATCCCGTCCCAGATCGCAATCAGGATGTCCGACTGCTCGATCATGATTCGCCCGGCGGCGGCCGCTCGTTCTGAGCCAATTGTCGCAAAGGCAGCGACCACCCCGGCATCATCGGGCGCCCGAAGCGCCGCGACAAAAAGGTGCGCAATCGCCTCGTCCTGTTCGGCAAGTTCGAAGCACAACGACCGTGCTGCCAATTCCTGGATATGGGCGGCGCGAGCGGCCGTTTCGGCACAGGCAGGCACATCGCCAGCGACGATCGCCATTGCGTCTTCCGCATTTTGCGGATGGGCATTGATCGCGCTGTTGAGCGACAAGCCAAACGGAAGCGGCGCAGAAACATCCCACCCCCGCTGAAACGCCTGCTCCGCCGCCATGAGATCCGCACCATGGGCAAGCAGCGCGTGGAGCCGGGTTGGCGCAATCATATCGGCCTGGCCGGCAATGACCTTGTCAATCGTGTCAAAGATCCCGCCCAGCGCCGCCTCGATTTCAGCATGGTTCCGGCTGAAGGCCGCGTTGCTGTAACGATGGCCGGTAATTCCGACACACAGGCGGGCAAGAGGCAACGCGGTTGAGCCGGGCATTCCGGCCGAGGTCGATCTCATCCGGCTATCGTAGCGGCCAAGTCTCCAGCGACAAGCCCTTCCGGGACACCCGCAGGCGCCCCGTTGCAACTAAGGCCGCATTCCCATAACCAGTGCCTTCCTTCGGACTGGAACCACACATGACCAAATATGTTGGCGCAATCGATCAAGGCACGACGAGCAGCCGCTTTATCATTTTTGACCGTAGCGGTGCGATCATATCTGTGGACCAGAAGGAGCATGAACAGATCATGCCCCGACCCGGCTGGGTCGAACACGATGCCGACGAGATCTGGCGCAATACGCAGATCGTGATCACGGGCGCATTGGCCAAGGCGGGGCTTACTCCCGCCAACCTGGCGGCGGTGGGCATCACCAACCAGCGCGAGACAAGCGTGGTGTGGAACCGGAAGACCGGGGTGCCGATCCACAATGCGCTCGTCTGGATGGATACCCGCACCGACCAGCTGGTCGCGGCGCTGAGCAAAGATGGCGGGCAGGACCGGCTGCGCGACACGACCGGGCTTCCGCTCGCCACCTATTTTTCCGGACTCAAGCTGCGCTGGCTGCTCGATACGGTGCCCGGCGCACAGGCGGCGGCCGAAGCGGGCGACCTGCTGTTCGGCAATATGGATACATGGCTGACATGGAACCTGACTGGGGGCGTTGATGGCGGCCTGCACCTGACCGATGTGACCAATGCCTCGCGCACGCAGATGATGAACCTCGAAACGCTCGATTGGGACGAGGAGATCCTCAAGCTGTTCAACGTGCCGCGTGCCTGCCTGCCCGAAATCCGTTCGTCGAGCGAAGTTTACGGCACGGCGACGGGCGTACTCGATGGCGTTCCGGTCGCGGGCATCTTGGGCGATCAGCAGGCCGCGCTGTTCGGGCAGGCCTGCCTGAAACCCGGCGAGGCCAAGAACACCTATGGCACCGGCTGCTTCATGCTGATGAACACCGGCGAAAAGCCGTTTCCATCGACCTGCGGATTGCTGACCACGCTGGGCTACAAGCTTGGCGATGCGTCGGCCATCTATGCGCTTGAAGGCTCGATCTCGATTTCGGGTGCGCTGGTGCAATGGCTGCGGGACAATCTCAACCTCATCTCGCATGCCAGCGAGATCGAAGCGCTCGCCCGCACGGTCGAGGACAATGGCGATGTCTATTTCGTCCCCGCCTTTTCCGGGCTTTATGCGCCGCACTGGAAAGACAGTGCGCGCGGTGTGATCGCGGGGCTGACCCGTTTTGCCGGCAAGGGCCATATCGCCCGCGCCGCGCTGGAGGCGACCGCGTTCCAGGCCCGTGAAGTGCTCGACGCGATGACCAAGGATTCGGGGGTCGCGATCAGCGAGTTGCGCACCGATGGCGGGATGGTCGTCAACGAACTGCTGATGCAGTTCCAGTCCGACATATTGGGTGTGCCCGTGGTGCGGCCCAAGGTAATCGAAACGACCGCGCTGGGCGCTGCCTATGCTGCGGGCCTTGCCGTCGGCTACTGGAATTCGACGCAGGACATTACCGACAATTGGGGCGTCGACAAACGCTGGCGTCCAGAAATGGATGAAGGGCGGAGAGCCAGTCTCTATGCCTCGTGGAACAAGGCGGTGGCGCGTTCGTTCGACTGGGTGGATTGATAACAACTACGGGGGGAAGCATTATGGACGCGGGTTTTCTGGGTGAATTTCTTGGCACGGCGATACTCTTGCTGTTTGGCACGGGCGTGTGCGCGAATGTGACGCTGACAAAGTCGAAGGGTCAGGGCGGAGACTGGACCGTCATTACCTCGGCCTGGGGTTTTGCCGTGTTGTTCGGGGTGTTGACCGCCGTTTCACTGGGTGCGCCGGGACATTTGAACCCCGCCGTCACTGTCGGCATGGCCATCGCGGGAAATGATTTCAGCCATGTCGGCCCTTATGTAGCGGCGCAGATGCTCGGCGCGTTTACCGGATCGACCTTGGCCTGGCTGGCATATTTGCCGCATTGGGCCGCGACCGAAGATAAAGCCGCCAAGCTTGGGATTTTTTCCACAAGCCCCGCCATTCGCAACACCCCCGCCAATCTGGTGAGCGAGATTATCGGCACCATTGCGCTCCTGTTTGTCATCGTCGCGATCGGTTCCAAGGCTGTTGCGATGCCAGGCTATCTTGGGCCCGTGGTCGTGGCACTGCTGGTCTGGGGCGTCGGCCTCTCGCTCGGCGGATCGACCGGATACGCCATCAATCCGGCACGCGATCTCGGGCCCCGTATCGCCCATGCCGTGCTGCCGATTGCAGGCAAGGGCGGATCGGACTGGGGCTATGCCTGGATCCCGGTGGTCGGGCCGCTGATCGGCAGCGCTATCGCCATTCTGGTGGCCCGCACGGCGGGGATGATCTAGACTCGATTGAAACCGTTCCCAGTCTTCAACGGGCCGGAATCACAATTTGAGTGACGCCCGAATTCCCCGTCTTCGCGTTGCGGGCAAAGATGACCAGCTTGTACCGGCCCTTTCCAGGCACCTTCAGGGCTCCGCTGAAACCGCCGGGGGATTCGACGAAGGAAAGCGTTCCAGCGGAAACCTGTCTTCCGCCCCGCCAGGCCGAGACTTCGACACCATAATCTTTGGCATCCCAGAGCCCGCCGGGCGTGATAGGACATCCGCACATCAGTTCGACCTTCGCCTTGATCGAGACGTTGCTGTCGCCGTTTGCGGGGTCCGTGCCGGTGATCGTCGCTATCGGGCTGATCGCGAGACCGGGTAATTCGACCACCCAGCCATCGCCAATATTCACAGGCTTGCCGGGCAATACCCAGCGCTGGGATATAACGCGGATGGAAGAGCCGGGTCTTGACAGCGGGCCGTTGACTTCAAGATCGACCAAGATCGGTTCGGCGATGTCGATCCGGGTGCTGAATGCCGCCGCGCCCGGCGTGGAGCGCGACGGGCTTCGTCCGCTGGCTTCCATGACCGCCTTGGTATCGCCGGTTCCGCCCATGGTGACGCCCTTGGCCAGTATCTTGCCGGTCTTTGCATTGCGCAGCACCACCTGGGCGCCGCCCATCGAATCGCCGACAAATTTGGCGTCCTGGCTGATGACACGGACGACAATTTCGGTCGGTTCCGCCGCAATCGGGACTGCGGAGCCTGCGAGGATCGTCCCCACGAAGATTTTGATGATGGTCGTCATTGTGTGTTGCCTCTGTTCTGTTCGCTGAAATCGGTCTCGACATCCCGCGACGCGCAAAATGCTCACGCGTCAGTCGGCTTGTCGAGCGCATAGTGCCCCGGCCCTCTGCAATAGATCAGGAGCAGGGCTCCCAGAATCGCCACATTCTTGAAGAGCGGTCCGACATGGCCCGGTGCGATGTGAACGGTGATCGTGATCGGGATCAGCGTCACGAACAGGATAGTCGCCGAAAGTCGGGTCATCCAGCCAAGCGCCAGGGTGATGCCCGCCACGACAAACGCCGCGCCCGATAACCAGAGCAGCCAATTGGGATCACCGACCATATTGATAGCTCCCCACCACGGCGATTCCTTCATCCGGTCGAGCATCTCGGCGTGCTGTCCGAAATGACCGAGTCCGCCGATGATGAATATGAGGCTGGTGAGTACCCGAAAGATCGGGTCTGCCAAAGCGGTGAGCTTGGGGCCGGGTGTTACCAAATTTTCGAATTTACGGATCATTTCAGGCATCCTTCGCCGTGGGGAGAATCTTGAACTATCTGAACGCCAAAGCGCTCTGCCAAAGCGTGTGGACAGCAACGACAAAGATGAGGCCCGCAAAAACCGTATTGAGGAGGCCGGTCGTCCCGGAAAGACGCTTTGCGACTTTCGTTCCAGCGAAACTCCCAAGCGCCCCACCTCCAATGAACACAAAGGCAAGCGGCCAGTCGACCAGCCCGGAATAGGCATAGTTGAGTGCTGTGGTCAGGCCGAACGCAGCGACCGCAACGAGCGAAGAGCCAACCGCTTTGAGGATCGGCATTCCCGTCGAGGCAACCAGTCCGGGCACGATCAGAAAGCCCCCGCCAATTCCGAAAAAACCCGAGAACAAACCGGTTCCCGTCCCGTATCCCAGGACTTTGGGCATGTTCTCGCGATTGCACTGGACTTCAGGATTTCCGGTATCACCGCGACCCCGCAACATTATGATGCCAACGATGATCATCACGATTGCAAACAGGAACAGGAGCTTCTGGCCGTCAAATGCCTTTCCTGCGGTAGAGCCAAGGAAAGCGCCTGCAACACCGGCACCGGCATAGATGCCGGCACAGCGCCACTTTACATTGCCGCTCCGTGCATGGCCGATCATGCCGAACGCAGCGTTTGCGGCCACCGCGAAAGCGCTTGTGCCAATTGCGATATGTGGGTCTTTCAACCCCACG
>CXWL01004497.1_pt1 | contig 19616 bp, 14 predicted proteins | sample 590931 | NCBI WGS metagenome assembly CXWL01 (sample SAMEA3498368, study PRJEB10139) | groundwater metagenome | biome: water well; material: biofilm material | place: Germany | collected 2015-04-27 | reverse complement strand
AATTAATTCAATAAATATATTGCGATAAATTTTTATAATTCCGCACTCTCGGGAAGCCTCCTAGCTGAATAAACATTATTTTACTATATATATTAGCTATTTTTTAATATAAATATAGAATAAATTATTTGTTTGTAGAAAGTTAAGGAAGTATATTAAGAAATAGCATAAACAAACATGTTTCAAGATATTGATAATAGTATAATATTTCATGTTATCAATTTCTTGTTGACTGTTATTTGGTAGATGAGCCGGAACGGGGTGTGATTAAAAGTGCGGTTTTCCAATGTATTATAGAAGCTTTATACTCTACTACGACAGAAACCGTCCTCGTCAGTTGGATTATAAAGCGGCATTGGCTCATGGCTTCCCATTGGCTCTGGGGAAATAGAAAGTGCGCACTGATATGTTATTCAGCAACGATTAAAACTACCTGGTGCATGGTGGGCTCCAGATAACGTAGATTCGATGTTGGCTTTAAGGATCATTCGAGCCAATAAAAAATGGGATGAATACTGGAATCAAAAGCGTCAAGCTGCTTGACTTCAAACCGCACTTTTAATTGCACCCGAGGTCAACGAAGGTGTCGGTGTCGTGTCATCTTCCCGGATGAAACGCTGCAATTCTCAGGCGGGCAGGTGATTGAATTGGGTGGCGGTTTTATTGACCTTGCTTTGTATGATCGAGGTCGTCGTTACGATGAGCTGGAAAGCTGCCAATTCCGCGAGGTGGATTGGTGTCCCATCGGAACCACGTTGTTTACCCGCAATATTGCTGAATGCTCCCGGTGCGCTGGTTTGGCACGACCAATATCATTTTTCAACCAAAAGCTGAAATGAAAGAGCAGTACATGCGTGACCGTTACAACGCCAAACTCATGCTGCGAAGTGTGTCCAGTTTTTACCGGTAAAATGGCCTCATCATCAAAGACGAGTATGTTTGGCGGGAAAACCAGCTCACCGGGTTGAGCAAGGAAGCACTGGTGGAAAAACTGCTGGATCCGACGGTGATCGCGCGGGAATTCAGCTAAGCTCCAAGTGAGGTATACTGATTTTCATGGAGTATAGTGGAAAACCGCTGGATATGCACTGAAACAACAGTAGCGCGTATTGACTCACGGGCAGTAAGGGCACACAACCACAGATAGGTGGTTTACTTAGATGGTAGCCTGTCCTCCACTCTGCCATTGATTCTTTCTTAATCAACCAAATTAGTCTCTTTTATTTCCTTAATGATCATGGTTGTGGTCGTGTCCGTGATCACCATCATCTTCTTTAGGCGCGAGTGGCGTAAAACGTGCTCCTTGAGTTTCATGCCCCGGAATTGCTATAAAAACAGCAATTGAAGTCTCTGGTGCAATTTTAAACTCACCTCTTGCTCTCATTATATTTCCATTAACTGGCTCGAGTATAACGGATTTCCTCTCACCATCCTTACCTACTTGAATATTTGCTTTACCTTGTCCACCCTGCACTGGAACTGGTATATCCCCATGATCTGTTATATATAATGTCAATTCACCATCCTTGGCAACTAACTCTAAATGAAAGGGACCTGCTGCACGAAGTTGGCCACCATGAGGTGCCTCAACTGTAGCTAAATAATCATCAGTATGAGCCCAAGCAAGATGTGACATTATTACCATCGTGCTTAACAAAACTGCTGTAATGATTAGTCTTGTCATCTATTTTCTCCTGGATTTTTAATTAAGATAAGGATAGTCAAAGCTATAAGAATTTTACCGCATTAGTGCACATGGTCACTGGGTGGCGGAAGAATTTCCTTTTCACTATTAAGCTGAGCGAGCTGTTGTGTTAGAAAACTTATATCTGTCCAGCCGCTTTCGTCTATAGTGGGTATCCACCTTGCACGCAAGTAGCCAAAGCGATCTATCAAAAACTCAGAGTGCTCTGGAATGACGCCTTCATTTAATATGTCCGGATTAGTAAGCGTTCTTCGAAATAAAACATAGCTATTTTTTATCTCTAATGAGCCATCTGTTACAACCGGAAAAGGAATATCCGCTGCCATATCCATGATTTCTTGTTTATCAAGATTATTCATCGGAACAGCCAGAATGATTGTATTGAGCTCACGCAGTCTATCATAAGATGCTTTCAATTCCTGTAGTCGCTCATGTGATTGCGGCCAAGTGAATAATACTATCATTACATTTTTTTTCTGACGAAAATCCTTTAGAACACCACTGGAACCGTCATGTGCAAAATATGAAAAAATGGGTGGGCCAATAGATGGTCTTTCAGGAACAACCTTGGGACTCTGCAGACGCGCCTTATAGCCACGCGACATGGCGTGCATGTAATTGACGACATCCCAGCGATCCTCTTCTGACAAATTACTGGAAAAACCAGGCATGCCCGTCCCAGCTATTCCATACGTTAACCAATGGAAGAAATCTCCAGCGGTATGTCTTGCAGTGTGTGCTTCTGTCAATAAATCAGCGGGCGGCGGATTAAATGTTTTAGCAATTATTCCATTGCCTTTACCTTGCGGACCATGGCAAGATGTACAATTCTGTGAGAACAGTATCGATCCATTGGAGATAGAAATCGCATCAAAGGGAACAGGCGTACTCTGATAAGTTTCAGGATAAGCATCCACTGCTAATGGAGGCAATGCTATTGCAAAGGATGCAACTATCAAGACAGCCGGGATTCCAGCGCGTTTTCTAATTTCCCATTTATTTTTAATACCTAACCATATTGAGCCAGCAGCTATTATGAATAATGTCACACCCATCCAGAAAAAAAGCTGAACATTTGCTTCATCCCAGGTCGCATCTATTGAAAATCTAAAAGAATACGGCCAGTTCTCAACCATGGCGTGCTTTGCTGGTATGGTATTAGCCAGGATAGTTGCAAATAATACCAAGATCAAGGCAAGTATGAATTCAACGCTTACCCACCTCCTCATTTGTTGGCCGCCACTTTGGGCTTTCTCGCCATTATTAGTCTGCGTCAACAAAGGTAACCATCTGGAACGTGCTTGATATGCGATTATTAGAATGATCGCTAATAATGTGAGTTTTATGTTTAACAGCCAGCCATACGAACTGGCAACCAGCGCATAATAGTCTTCCTCTATCATTCGGTCAGCAACGATAAGACCTGTGACCATTATTATGGCCATAACTGGCAAAGCTAACGACGAAAACTTCTTCAAGCTATCAATGCTCACCAAATCCATTGGTTTGTCTGAATCTTTCTTACTAAATATTATGAGCAGGAAAGCTGGCAAAGCTCCAAACCAAATACCCGCAAAAAGAATGTGCAGCATATAGGGAAGCATTGATACTACAGACATCTCATCTGCTGCAGAATGGCTTACAAGTGAACCCATCACCAAAGGCAGAGAAGCAACAATCGCACATAGGATGTAATGCCACCTCACCCTCTTAGCCTGCCGAATATATAGTATGATTGCTAACAAAGCCAGGGCGAATACCGCACGAGCCGCCCACATTTGCCCTACGCGGGTCTGTTGCACTACTTCCAGCCAAGCAACAGGCCGCCAGGCATTAGCAGCAATACCAGTCGCTTCGCCTGTTGTTGTCGCTAGAATAACTAGCAATCCCATTAAAATGACGCCACCCAACCATGGAAATACTCTTTCTAATCGGATTGCCCAGGAGTTTTCAAATACAGCTTTCTGTTGCCCAGCTATAGCAAGAAAAATACAGCTACCGAACAATATCAGATTAGCAATCAGCTGTGACCAACGAGCAAATGTAGCAACGATCTCAATCATCTTTTTTTGCTTTTACTTTATCTGCAATTGTAAAATTGTATTCTGAATCAACCACGTGACCGTCGACAGAAAGCACCCTGAATTTCACTGTATATCGCCCTGGTTGCATATCTGGTAATTCCAACACAACAGATTTCGGATCTTTTGAATCAACTTCTACTCTGTTATCCGTAATAGATTTTTTTTCCTCATTAAGTATCGAAAGAGACGCATACGCTGGTTCAATTTCTTCATTAAACCAGAGGCGAACTTGTGCAGGAGCCGTGGAAAGCACTGCACGACGAGCAGGTTCAGCTTTAACGAGAGAAGCATGCGCTAGTACCTGATTTGCATGCATAAGAGTCATTACTGCTACTATTACAGATATCGCTATAAATCGCTTAAAAATGGGCACTGTCCATTTTATTTTCATTCGTAAAACTCCTTTTTTAGTTTAGATATGCTGCATGCCTCAGTTCTCGAGCATCCAACAGCTATTAGATTATCTTGTGTGAGCGTAGTTCTAATTTATTTACGAACATCTATAAAATCAAGCAGCTTCTGATTTATTCTGATTTTTATTACTGTATGTTTAGAAGAATGCACCGTTGGCGGGTCAATAAAAGAACCCCTGATATAGGGTAAATTCGATTTTTCTCCTGCTCCTAATTCAACCGGAAGTCACCATACATAAATAATGATCTTTCTCAACCAATCTTACAAACTTACTTTTTTCTGGTAAACAATGCGCAAATGTTACTAATCCATTTAAATAAACTTTACGTAGTATTTGCACAAGAAAATAAATACCCTTTTTGACCCATTTAATCATTTAAAATATACATAAAGCCGGATGTTTAGTCAAACTCACTGAGGAGTAGCCGCTGGTAAAAGCCAAAGGTGCGGAGCAGTAGATTTTAGAATATGCCGAATAGCAGAAAAAAACAGATGGAAGATATGTAACCTTGGTTTAAACCCACCCCGCCAAGTTAGCGGAGTGGATGAATAAATGCTATTTTAATTTTGGGCAATCAATGTAGTTAGGGTGTGCTGTGATAATGATCGCAACACGGTGATTTTGATTGGGTGTGTTGTCAGGACCTATGGCCTCACCAAATGCTTTGATGGTTAGTTGGCTGGTTTTTGCACCTTCTTTTACCAGTCGCTGTACCACCGCATTGGCCCTGTTTTGCGACAAAGCCTGGTTGTAGGCGGGTTTGCCTACGGTATCGGTTGAAGCAGTGACCGTTGCAGTTGCATCGGGATGTTCTTGCAGCCAACGACCTACTTTACCAATGGATTCATCTTCAATTTTAAACGGTACAGCACTACCGGTGTTAAAGTAGGCCACTGTATGATGGGTCGCTTCACCTTTATGATGATTTCCTGAATGGACTTCTGTCAGCCACTTGCACATTTCTTTTTCGGATTCCAAGCGATGGTTCGCAGCCGCTCTGGCAGCATCCATCGCTTTTTGTTTTTCATTAATATTCCAGTAATGATTTTTTTCCATATGTCCCAGGATGATGTTTGCTACTTCCAGTTTTTTTTCTGAAAGCTCCTCGTGCAGCATGGCTTGACCATAGTGACCAGCTCTGGATGCATTGATTTCAGCTTTTAAATCGGCGGTGTCCATCCTGGTTGTGGTACATGCAGTCAGCAATAGAGATAGCGCTAGAACTGCAAGTGTATGGTATATATGATATTTTTTCATGACGTTATCCTCGCTATTCAATTAGTTGCAATCAGCTTATTTACTGCCACCATCCAATGGGCCGTAAGTGGTCCAATAACCAGTATAATGCAGTCCAAAATAGCGGCTGTCCTCACTAAAGCGTTCCCAGACGTAGGCAGGAGAGACAAATTCGCTCGTTGGAAATGGTGAGGTCAGAAGCACGGCCCCACCCACTAACGTACGACTAATTCCCTGCGCAGTTCCACGCAATACACCCCAAGTCATGCCTACAAAAATATTATGCTCATGGCTGATATTGATGACATTTTTAGGAATTTCGATAAAGCCGGTGGCCATATTTGTCAGGCCTTGGAATACTTTATTAGGAAAATCCGTCTGATCACTTTCCGCATGGGCAGCTGGTGCCGTGATTAAAACACCGGATAGAACGCAGGCGGATAAAAATTTATTTTTATTCATACGTAGCTCCTTTTTGATCGATTTGATACTACCCTCAAATTACCGGGGGAACGAAAAACCATGTAATTAGTCGTTTAAACCGTAACGAGTGTAGTCTTAAATAGCCAGTTTTGAAAAGCATATCAACGATGCGCCTTTCTCTTTTTTCTTTGTATATGAAAAAGAAACGCACTTTCCACTGTTATGCAATATACATAAAGCTGGATGTTTCGTCAAATTCGCAGCTAACAGTTGCAAACAGCTTGCATCATCAAGCTAACGTTTGGTTATTATACAGACCCAGTTCACAGAGCGGAAACAGAAATTTCATCGTAAAACTGACTGTCCCGCTCGGTGCTTTCTTCTTCAATCTGTGTGCCAGCGGCGAGCAGCAAAGTTACGACGACGATGCTGTAAAGCTTGTTAATTTTTTTAATGTCGTAGCTGCTCCGGCATTGGCTGGCAATCATCCGCTGGGGAGTGATTAACTTATGTTTTCAAATCAACCTTCACGCTGTTGATCTTGCCGTTAAACTCAAAGAGTCGATGATCAAACTAAACAACCACCGGCTAAAGCCTATGGCTTTGATTTACGGACTGAAAGTCTGGAGATGCGTCGACTGAACGAAGCGTCTTATTCGAGCTCCGTTTAAAATCATCATTCGGATTTGGTTCAAAGTGATGCTCTAACCCGGATATTGCATGAATTCGCACGATGATCACGCAGGATATTGGTTTCACAAGTGATTTTTCGAAGAAGCGGTGTAGTTATTCATACACCCGACTGAGATAAATCCCTTGTGGAATCAAGAGACAAGTGAGGGCGTGTGCAATTCATGCAATATCCGGGCTAAGAAACTGTTTGGAAACTCCTGCTTTAAACCAATTGCCTCAACATAATATGGATCATATTGATACATGATCAGCTTTACCGCCACTATTATCTTTATTGAAATTTAATGTATGATCATGTGGTTTTAAAATTAAGATCATTGTCTTTTGTTTTCCCGCCCTATTTTTCGAAGAAAAAAATGCCATGCATAATGCCTCCGATATTAAAGTTCTAATACTAGATGATGATACCTTTATGCTTAAGCTTCTGACACTGATGCTTACTAAACAGGGTTATACCTCAGTAAGTTCCTGTGACAATGGCCTGGATGCACTCAAAAAAATCGATGATGCCGCTAAGTGTCCTGATTTGATACTGCTTGATCTCAATATGCCTAATATGGATGGCATAGAATTTGTGCGTTATCTGGTAGATCGGCAGTATAAAGGCAGTCTTGTTTTAGTCAGCGGTGAAGACGAGCGGATGTTAAAGGTTGCCGAGAAATTGATTCATGCACATAAAATTCCGATGCTTGGTTATCTGCATAAACCAGTTAGCCCCGACAAACTGTTTGAAATAGTCGAAAAATGGGTACTACCTGGACAAAAAAATCACCAACAATCCGAAAAGAAAATTTATAGTGCGGAAGAAGTGCAATCAGCTATTTCCAATCACGAATTGATTAACTATTACCAGCCAAAGGTGGCGGTAGCAACGGGCGAAGTTATTGGTGTTGAAACACTGGTACGTTGGCATCATCCGGCGGACGGTATAATACTGCCTGATCGGTTTATTGGTATTGCAGAACAAAATGGTCTGATTAATGATTTAACATACCTGGTTCTGAAGCAAGCGTTGGCCCAGGCCAAAATATGGCATCAGAGCGGTCAAGCATTGCGCGTAGCTATTAATGTTTCGATGGATAATCTGGCATCACTGGATTTCCAGGATCTCGTGGTTAATCTTGTCACTGAGAATGGTTTGTCACCCAAAAAAATCATACTCGAAGTAACTGAAAGTCAGCTAATGGGTGCTGATACGCGAATTCCTCTTGAAATTCTGACTCGATTACGTCTTAAAAGATTTCATTTGTCGATTGATGATTTTGGTACCGGGCATTCATCACTGGCTCAATTACGGGATATTCCTTTTGATGAACTCAAAATTGACCAAGGTTTTGTTCACCGCGCTTGGACTGATGGCACCCTGCGGGCAATCTACGATGCCAGTTTATCGATGGCAAAACAACTGGGCATGGAAGTCGTGGCGGAAGGAGTTGAGGATCAGAATGACTGGGAATTTTTACGTCAAACAGGATGTGATTTAGCGCAAGGAAATTTTATTTCAGTTCCGATGCAGGCAGCCGATTTTTCACGTTGGATGGAAGAGTGGCAGAATAGGGTACGCAATGGACTGGTGTCGTGAATCAGAAATATCGAAACATAAAACGGCGTCTTCGTGCTTATCCGGTTAACACACCCGCTAGAAAAGCATGGTTATTTTTAGGCTGGAAGGGGGGCCGGCGTACCAGATTTAGATAGCCGCCGACGGCTGCTATACCGGTTCTTGTCGCGATTTCGGCCCGCAAGTGGGGCTTCCAGCCTGGCGGGTGTAACAACCGGATAAGCACGGGTTTTACTTAAAATCTCAACCATCTTTTTCATACAAAGAATCCAGATATGTTTCAACTGTAATTATTTCCGCGTCAAAACGGGGTAATAATACAGCCAATACATGCGCGTCATTCTTTTTTCCCGCTTGTTCTATTTCTGCGCACAACTCACCCAATGCAAGAGCACCCACAGAACGTGCGGATGATTTGAGTTTATGTGCGATTGAGCCTACTGTCGAAAACTGTTCCGCTTGATAAGCAAGTTGTAGTTCTGTGGCTATTTTTTCTGCATTGATGCGAAAATCCTGCAGCATTTCTTTGATCGTTGCCGGATCATTGCCTATTAATCCTTCGAGAATATGTACATTAACCGGCGGCATCACAATTTCTGCTTCAGATGCGGGCATAGTCAGCCTTGCATCTGCTTCTGTCCCTGATTCAGGCTTATTGATGAGCAGATATTTTTCTAATATTGAGCGCAAATCCTCGAGTTGTACCGGTTTGCTCAGGTAATCATACATCCCGACACTCAGACAATGTTCCTTCTCACCTTTAAGCGCATTTGCAGTTAATGCGATAATAGGAATATGCTTTTGGTCAGTTTCTTTGGAGCGAATTTCTTTTGTTAACTCATAGCCATCCATTTCAGGCATATGCAGATCTGTCAGTAACAAAGCGTAATTACAGCTCTTCAGCCGATTTAACGCTTCACGTCCATCATTTGCAATGTCTGCGGCATAACCGAGTAAGTTAAGTTGTTGTCTGATCACTTTCTGGTTGATATCGTTATCTTCAGCTACCAATATGAGTTTGCCTTGTCGTAAAGCTTCTTCTCGCGAAACTGGTACAGGTTTAGACATAAGTGCATCGGTGACCGGCGCTTTTTCTTCGCCTGCCTCTACTCTTCCGGCAGCAATGGCCATTGCTCGAAGTAAAGATTGACGATACATCACATCCCCATCCAAGGTAACGATATCGATACCTTCTATGCGCGCTTGCCGGCGACGGCCGCGTTTAATAATAATAAAGTGAGGTTCGACACTGGATTGTGGTGCGTCAGATTCAATCTTCGCAGCACGCTGTATTGAACTGGAGCGGGCACTGAATGCAGCCCGTAATTCCTCAACTGGCGGTGTTTCGTGTCCTATATCTATAACAATGAGACATAAGCCCGGCGTCAGACTTTGAATAAGTTGACGAGCCGCAGTTAGATCGGATACCCGCTCAACACTTGCACCAGCACTTCTCAAATAAATAGCCAGATCATGACTTAGCCCATCATGATCGCCCAATACCAGACAAGACAAACCGGTTAGATCATCAACCTTGCTTTCAGTGACAGAGGTGGCTGGTAAGGGCTTAAATGGCATTTGTATAAGAAAAGTGGAGCCTTGCTGAGGTTCGCTCTGTACCGTTATTTCTGCATCCATCAATTCCGCCAGATGATGAGAAATAGCCAATCCGAGTCCGGTTCCTCCGAAGCGCCGTGTCGTTGAAGGATCGCCTTGTGAAAAAGATTTAAAGAGTTTTTCTTGTGTCTCTTTATTCATACCGATACCATTATCGGTTATCTGAAATGTAATCACTATCTGGTCAGCATCAGATTCAGTCAGTAATACTTTCACCGACACCTTGCCTGATTTCTCTTGTTTGCTGGAAAATTTGATTGCGTTATTAATAATATTGACAAGCACCTGGCGAATACGTAAGGGATCTCCCAATACGTTTTCCGGAATTGCAGGATCAATAAACAGGGTCAGTTCCACCCCTTTGCTTTGTGCCAGATGCGCCAGCATACCGCAGGCGTTTTCAACAACACGAGTCAACGCCATAGGGATTTTTTCAATTTCCAGCTTGCCCGCTTCAATTTTAGAAAAATCAAGTATATCTTCAATAATAGCCAATAAGGCATAAGCTGAGTCCTGTATAAGATTGGCCATTTCCATTTGATAACCGCTGAGACTGGTTTGCCTCAGCACATCAATCATGCCAATCACACCATTCATGGGTGTACGAATCTCATGACTCATGGCGGCAAGAAAAGAAGATTTGGCCCTGTTTGCCTGTTCGGCCTCATTTCTGGCTTGATTTAAATCCTTCATCATGCGTACATGCTCACGGATATCACGCATCACTCCTGTAAAATGTCGTGCTTCTCCAACAAAATACTCGCTGACCGCAAGATATACCGGGATAAGCTCGCCATTTTTGTGCACGGCTTCCACTTCCCTGCCAAGGCCAATTACGTGTGTCCCTTTGATATAGGGACGCCCAACATATTCCTGGCCCTGCCCGGTTTTACAGTACCTTTCCATATAATAAGCATGTTGAGTTTTGTCAGGTTCAGGTACCAAGATAGCAACATTCTGTCCAATCACTTCTTCCGGAGTATAGCCAAACAGCTTTTCTATCACGGGGTTAGCGGAAAGAATAACGCCTATCTGATCCGTTGTAACCACACAATCAACCATATGTTCGACCACTGCGCGCGTTTCTTCTTCCTTGATAGCCAGTGCCGCATTGGCGTGTTCTAATTCATCGGTGCGTACGGCAACTCTGTATTCCAAATTCTGGTTGAGTTGGCGCAGTTTTATTTCAGCATTTTCCCGCTCCTGATTGCTGGTTTCCAGTCGCTCCGCAGTACTATTGAACGTCTGCGCTAACTGACCAATTTCATCCCAGCCTATCACAGGGACGCGACGGCTCAAGTTGCCGGTAGCTATATCTTGAGTACTGTAATTAAGATTTTTTAGAGGGATAACGACGCGGCGGTTAAACAAGTAAGCACCAAAAAATACGCCGACTAACGTAAGTCCCAAAATAACCAGACCATAGAGACGTACTTGATAAAGATTAGCAAAAGCTTCTTCCACATCTTTTTTTACCACAATACCCCATTTCATACGTTGCAAGTGACGCCATACCGCAACGACTTCATTGCCACGATAATCCAGGGTAATGGCACCACCCGATTGATCAGACAATGCATTTCTTAACGAAATTGAGTAAGGATTATTGAGTTGAACTTTACGTTTTAACGCCGCATCGGGATCATTATTTAATGGTGCCATTATTAATGCTGTCTGATTATCTTCAAGTCGTGCGACCACTGTTTCGCCAGTTTCACCTAATCCAACGTTGTTCGACAAAACCTTAAAAACATCTTCGCTATAAATTTGCAGAGCCAGCACCCCTTCAATTTTTCCTTTGATCACTACAGGAAATGCAATAAATGCAGCAATTGCACCATATGAGGGTTCATAAAACTCAAAATCCGATATGTCGCTTTCTAATTTGTTCAATGCATGACGAGTTACCTTGCCAAGACCCGTATCCCGGTAGGGCCCTGTTATCAGGTTGGTGGCAAAATCGGATTCATGAGCTTGGGTATAAACGACATCGCCTTTCACGGATATCAGAAATAGATCGTAATAACTTGCAACTTCTACAAAACGCTTAAAATGATCCCTGTACTTTTCATAAACTCGACGGTAGGCATCTGAATCTACTCCATCTTCATCAAAAATAACCGTAAATTCAAGTATTGCGTTATGTGTCTCAATCGCATCATGCAACAAACTGGCATCAAGTAAGCGTTCGTTAAAATAAGTGTTAATCTGTTCAACTTTCTTATCAGCGATCGCTGACAGACTCTGGATGGCCGTCTTTTTAATTTCGCTCTCAAAAGTATGCAAGAAGCTGTTACCAATCATTATGATTGGTAACAAAGAAACCAGCGCAAACCAGATCGCAAAACGTTGTGTAAGTGAAGTAAATTTCACCGGCTCTCCTCGCAGCAACTGCAACAAAGTTTTTTTCAGGCTTGTTGACTCATCAATCTTTACCCCTGATATTTCATAAACTTACATAATGATCATGTATGACTTTGATTGATAAGAAAGTTTTGTAAAAGAGTAATGTGGCGATTCATACATCCGATTGAGTAAAATATCTCCTATCAATCAAAGGACAAGTGAGCGTGCGTGCCAATCTATGAAATATCCGGGTTACCTTAACTCTAATTAAATCAACTATTTCATTAACTATACTCTTTAAACTAAAGTTTAGGAGTTCATTTTACTCTTAAAGTATTTTTTTGTAGTTCATCCGGCAAGTGCGTACTTAGTTCATGTCCATAAATAAGTTGCACAGCTCAATAGCTGAAGACAATCTTATAAGGCTATTTATTAGCAGAAGTTGTACAAGTTATTTGTGGACAAATACTTGCCGGATAAACCAGAGTTTTCTTTGTAAATTTATGAAATATCCTGGTAACCAGTATGATTATATGAAAGTTTAAGAAAACATACTTCTAAGCCAAACTTCAAGTTTTCTGGTAGCAATGACATCATCACGGTTATAACTAAGTATCTCTGTTTTTAGTTTTTGTTTTTCAGTTAAATCTGTTTCTGACTGGAAACGATTGCATTGCACCACGGACCATTGTGAACCTGATTCTTGATTTTCCCATTGAAAGTTAACCAAATCTGGATGTTTGCAAATATCCTTCAGACCATATCCCTGCAGTGGTAAGACCAGACAATCCAGAACGGGTTTTTGCATGTCAAACAGGGGGCTATCATGACCGAGTAACCATGTCACAGTGGAATGATTTTCCATTGCATAGCGTTCTGCATATTTCTTGATGGTGGCTTTTTCGTGGTTCGAGTAATGTGCAAGTACTAATGGAAAATATTGTGAGCGGTATGCTTCAATTTTTTGCAAGAAACCCATCCAGCCTTCATAATCACTGGTTTCATCATCTGTCCACACATATTCAAAGTTTTCCCTGGCATACGCAGGCACCAGAAATCCCCAAAGATATACATGCCGTTCACGGGCTGGAGTTAATGGATTATCTTCAATATCAAAATGAATCCAAGTGCCTTCCGGCAGCACTGCTTTATTAAGCTGAAATATTTTATCAGTCAGAAATGATTTGGCCTGCAGGATAGCACGATGTTTTCTTTTGTTGCCTTTGAGATAAGATACATCAGGTAAGGATTCCACTTCACTCAGGGCAAGCTGTGTAATTGTTGTAATGCCGGCTTCTGCCAGATGGTTGGCTGCATTACCATGAATACCATAAAGTAATGATATATCTTCTTTTGCGTCAAATTCCGGGCGGCAATGGGACTGATACGGACAAATGCGGCATTTACTGTGGCTATAACGAGCGACAGGTTGTTGCTGCGTGTTAAGTAGTGACCTCATGTCTGTTATAAAGGTATCAACCAGTGGATCGACTTCATTACCAAGCAGTGCTGTGCGTCCATCTCCAAGAAAAATAATAGCGGGTAGTTCAGTGGACAGCAATCGGCGATATATCCCCAGTTGTATTTGAATCGCCTTTTTCTTTTCACTTAATGAAAGTTTGGCATCGGCAGGCTGGTATTGACCACTTTCATGGCGAATCAAAAAGTCGGGATAACCAACCAAACCTTCTTGTTCATCCAGAAGCCGCCCCTGATAAATAACAGGAGCGCCTTGTTGCATCAAGGTGCGTGTGTGATCAAAAGAGTTTGCTTTACTGACAGGATATTGGTTCTCCAGTTTGGCTAACATGGCTGCTTCATGTTCAAGTCCAAGATCTATTAGTAACTGATTAAACGCATCTATTTCAAATTCTGTTGCTTGATGTTTGTCCAACCATGCACGACGAATGCATGAAATCCACGATATGGCATCACTCGGTTTGATCAGGTTTCTGGTAGATTGGTTAACAGTCATAACTTTAATTTAGCCTGAAGTTAACCCGGATATTGCATGAATTCGCACGATGATCTCGCATGATATTGGTTTCACAAGGGATTTTTCGAAGAAGCGGTGTAGTTATTCATACACCCGACTGAGANNAAATCCCTTGTGGAATCAAGAGACAAGTGAGGGCGTGTGCAATTCATGCAATATCCGGGCTAAATATAACCAATTCTATAGGATTCACCTGGTGAATGAGTGCGGGATGTCCACAGCATTGATTCTCAGTATCTGAATTTTTAGAGGCATCTCAATAAAAATGGACGAAAGGATATCTCTCAATTATTTTAACCGTAGATATTTTCTTTAAACTGTTGTTGAATCAACTCAACTTTATTTTTGTTTTCAATCAATGCATTAACACAATCAATATCCAGTTTTTCACCGGCAAGCTGTTTGAGTGTGTCAAATGCTTTATCATTGCTCCAAGCATCCTTGTAGGGGCGATGGGATGTTAATGCGTCAAATACATCAGCGACTGCAATGATACGGGCTTCAAGTGGAATTTCATCATAAAGCCTGCCGGCTGGATAACCACTGCCATTGACAGCCTCATGATGAAATTCGGCGATATTTTTTAAAATATCAATGTTATTAATACTATCGAGTCCAAAGTTTAAGACAATATCATCAATCATTTCTCTACCTTTAAGCGCATGGGTATTCATAATTAATCTTTCTTCTTCATCCAGAGGTCCCGGCTTTAACAGAATACTGTCTGGTATTGTAATTTTTCCAATATCATGTAAAGGGGAGAACATAAAAATATGTTCAATATACGCATCATCCAGCGCATATTTGTCGGCTAGTGACTCGGCGATAAGGCGGCTGTAACGTGACATACGATCAACATGACTACCCGTTTCAGGGTCGCGCAGATGTGTAATGTTGCTGGTCGTTTTCAGAGCAGCGCTCATAATTTTTAACGTAGAAAGCTCATTAATGATCATGAGTGATATCAGATGACCATAAATATCGAGGATACTTAAAGCTTTTTCAGTGAACACATCACTTTCATGGGAGTTAAAGAATAAAAAACCAATAAATTCACCGGCTTGAAAAATTGGCATGGTGTAGCTCGCTGCATAACCTTGGCGTCCGATTCTTTGGGTGTGTTCATGAGTGCCTTTTTCAAAAGTGACTAAATTATTGACGACACGTGGGTGGCTTTTAGAAAGAATTTCCTTTAATGATGGTGCATTATCCAAAGGAGATTGATAATGCACCAGTGGCGTGTCTTCTCCGCTGCTGTCGAGATAAGTTTTTAGTATCTGGGCATCAGGATCATACAGCGTGATAGCGATACGTGAGATAAACGGAAATCTTTTTTGAATGGAACGGTGAGCACTAATAATTTTATCTTTCAAGGGTAATTGCGTATTTAAATCTTCAAGTAAGTCGCGATGATGAAACATAGTCTAAAATCTTATAAGAAATAGTAAGTTAACGATTATATCAGATTTGAGGTTTATTTCTTTTATCAAGCAAGTACTAATCAGGGTTAATTTGTTCTGATTACTAATACTTTCAAAAACATAATGTTACGTTGACTTCCGATTAGCACCGAAAAATCACTAATAAACTCTGATGAAACTTATTAAAATCAATAGCATATAATTTTAAGGTTATCCGAAAATGCTGAGTTTCTTAGTTTCTGGGGTTAGAACAAATTTACCGTGAAGTACTAATTTCTGGTTTAGTGTTAGCAACCAATAGATTGCACGGGTGTTTTATATTTTAAGGCGCTTTGCCCAATGATAGGATAATGAATAATTTGATGACCAAATTGGAGTAATCAATCATGTACTGGTATACTGCCGAAACTTTTACACTACATTACTTTTTTAAAGTTATAGTGCTAATCTTAAGTTGACTGGTCGTACGCTGGACGGAGTTGTTTACCAGGCGCGCCATTCAATCAGCAGATGGCGAAGTATTGCATTTAACTGATTGATAATGGACTGGTTGTTAGTGCATGTCCATAAATAAGTTGTACAGTTCAATAGCTGAAAACAATCTTCTAAGGCTATTAATATTAGCAGAAGTTGTACAAGTTATTTGTGGACAGATACTTAGAGTTATAAACTTTTTTATGGCGGGCCTCCCCGCATTGCAAGATGGTGAATCTGGTCAGGTCCGGAAGGAAGCAGCCACAGCTATTTATTGCGAGTGCCGGGGGTTTGGCTCGCCACCCAACACTGTTTTGGTGTCTGATTTTTCAGACTATTTGCTGGTTTAGTATGATCTAATTCGTTTTTCCAATTCAATCAAAAAAACGTGTCTCAAACACAAGTCCTTGCGCGAAAGTGGCGCCCAAGAAATTTCTCAGAGTTGACTGGACAGGAACATGTGGTCAGGGCGCTGACTAATGCGCTTGAACAAAACAGGCTGCACCATGCTTATTTGCTGACCGGTACGCGCGGTGTAGGTAAAACAACGATTGCCCGCATATTGGCCAAGTCGCTTAATTGTGAAATAGGCGTAACAGCAGCGCCATGTGGCACTTGCTCAGCATGTATGCAAATTGATGCCGGAAGTTTTATTGATTTAATCGAATTGGATGCGGCTTCGAATACCCAGGTGGATAATATGCGTGAACTGCTGGAAAACGCACTTTATGCACCTACCTGTGCCCGCTACAAGATTTATATCATTGATGAAGTTCACATGCTTTCCAAATCTGCTTTTAATGCTATGCTGAAGACATTGGAAGAACCTCCGGCACATGTCAAGTTCGTATTGGCTACAACGGATCCACAGAAAATCCCCATTACGGTTTTGTCACGTTGTCTGCAATTTAATCTGAAACAAATTCCCCAAATACAAATTGCTGATCACCTCAAAAGGATATTGGTACAAGAAAAAATTCAAAGTGACATTCTGTCCTTACAATTCATTGCCCGCGCTGCGCAAGGCAGTATGCGTGATGCCTTAAGCTTGCTGGATCAGGCCATTGCCTTTGGTCAGGGTAAAGTTGAGGAAGCAGGTGTACGGGATATGTTAGGTGTCATTGATCAGAGTTATCTGTTTGATCTACTGGAATCTTTAGCACAAAAGGATGGATTAAAGCTATTATCATTGGCGGATGAGATGGAAGTGCAGTGTCTTTCGTTTGATATAGCCTTACAGGATCTGGCTGCTTTATTGCATCGTATCGCTCTGGCTCAAACTGTTCCACAGGCGATCAGTGAGGATACCCCCGAATATACACGTATTTTCGCACTGGCGAAGACCTTTGCACCAGACGATATCCAGTTGTTTTATCAGATTTCATTGCACGGACGAAGTGATCTAAGCCTGGCACCCGATGAATATGCCGGCTTTACCATGACATTAATGCGAATGTTGACTTTCATACCGGATGATTTGTCATCAGATATTCAGCCACTGCAAGCTGTGCCAGTTCAAAACAAACAACCCGATAAGGCCGATACTAAACAGCAAACAAAATCAGAGCAGACTGTACAATACTTAACCAATACTGCCAGTGTTAATCACTCCAATCTTGATTGGCCTGAATTGATTCAGCAATTAAAGTTGACAGGAATGGCTAAAATGTTGGCTCAACATAGTGAAGCCAAACTTCTTTCAGCAGAAAATATAGAACTGTGTGTACCAACCGCACATAAGCATCTGTTGGAGAAGAAATATCAGGACAAAATTCAATCAGCGCTGAATACTTATTTTGGGAAACCTGTTGTGCTTAATTATTCTGTAGGAAATCTAACAGGACTAACACCTGTTGTACTACAGCAGCGTGAAGAAGAAGAGAAACAGGCAAAAGCCATTGCTGCTATTGAGAAAGATCCCATTGTGCAAGAGCTGATTGAAAGTTTTGATGCAAGATTAGTAGTTTCTTCGATTAAACCTATTCAAACATAAGGGAGGTAACAGGAATGAGAGGCAATATAGGGAATATGATGAAGCAAGCACAACTCGTGCAGGAAAACATGAAACAAATGCAGGAAAAACTGGCCACTATAGAAGTGGAAGGTCAATCCGGAGCCGGCCTGGTGAAGGTCGTGATGACCTGTCGTCATGATATCAAGAGCGTCAGTATTGATGATAGTCTTGTGGGCGATGACAAAGAAATGCTGGAGGATCTCGTAACAGCGGCTTTTAATGACGCTGTGCGTCGTGTGGAAGCAACCACACAAGAGAAAATGGCTGAACTTACCAGTGGTATGGGTTTGCCACCTGGAATCAAATTGCCCTTTTAAGCAAGTTTAAAAGATTTGTCAGTTTGCTAACATGGCAACAGATAACTTCTGAGATAAAGACTAATATTTCAATGAAAGTAAACAGGCCGATCAGACCAATAAAGAAAAAAGTATCTGTTTCTCAAGAGGATTCAGCAGCACATGCGGCAGTACCTTCCAGTAGACTAACAGCCACCACTTTTAAGTTACAGAAGCTTCTCGCACAAAAGGGACTGGGTTCGCGGCGAGAAATGGAGACACTGATTGCTTCCGGTGAAGTCAGCGTGAATGGAAAAACTGCGGTGGTAGGCGATCGGGTTGGGCCGGAAGATGTCGTACGCATCGGCAAGCGTGTTATTCGCTTAAATCTGGAAGAAAGTTTACCCAAAATTTTGCTTTATCATAAACCCGAAGGGGAGATTGTCAGTCGACATGACCCACAAGGTCGTCCTTCGGTATTCGATAAATTACCTCATCTTCGATCTTCTAAATGGGTTGCGATTGGGCGACTGGATTTTAATACCAGTGGCTTGCTTATTTTTACGACCGATGGTGCATTGGCCAATCGATTAATGCATCCACGTTTTGAAGTGGAACGTGAGTATGCGGTGCGAGTATTAGGAGAATTGACTCCCGAGCAGATGACGCAATTAACTACTGGCGTTGAGTTAGCCGATGGTCAAGCGGCTTTTTCGTACTTGGCCGAGCAGGGGGGTGAAGGCATCAATCACTGGTATCGTGTTATCCTGAAAGAAGGCAAGAATCGTGAGGTGCGGCGCATGTTTGAGGCGATTGGGTTGACAGTAAGCCGTCTGATGCGGGTGCGATTTGGCCCTGTCAATCTGCCCCCACGGATTAAACGGGGGCAATGGTTGGAATTGGAGGAAAAAGAAATCAGGCGTTTGCTGAACCTGGTTTCATAACTAACGGAATCGCGACTGAGCCGTATTGAACCTGAATATTTTACCCGTGTGCTTAATTTCTATCTGCAACCTTTGTTAGCAACAAATCACGGTAAATTTGTTCCAACCCCAGAAACTAAGAAATTCAGCATTTTCGGATAACCTTAAAATTATATGCTATTGATTTTAATAAGTTTAATCAGAGTTTATTAGTGATTTTTCGGTGCTAATCGGAAGTCAACGTAACATTATGTTTTTGAAAGTATTAGTAATCAGAACAAATTAACCCTGACCATGAAACGGGTGTGATTAAAAGTGCGGGGATATGATAACAACATTATGCAGCTACAGCGGTGGTCAGATTTTCCCAATATTTAGCCCAGCCATCATTAGCTCTTACGACGCGTAGCGCTAGCATCGGTTCAACATTAGC
>CXWL01001649.1_pt1 | contig 19631 bp, 24 predicted proteins | sample 590931 | NCBI WGS metagenome assembly CXWL01 (sample SAMEA3498368, study PRJEB10139) | groundwater metagenome | biome: water well; material: biofilm material | place: Germany | collected 2015-04-27 | reverse complement strand
GTACTGACGCAGGCCCCGTGCGCGTGCGTGGTGCCCGACAAGGTAAACGTGCAAATCGGCTCGCCCGTCGTGGCCGTCACGCCGCTCGTCAACCCGCCGTAGATGATCTGCGTCTGCGCGACCGCGCCCGTGCCATCGACCGAGCCGTAGAACGTCTTGGTGACGGTCGGGACCGTCACCGGGGCCGTCGTAGTATCCGTCGTGACCGCCGAGGCCATCGTGGTACTGCGGACCGCGCCGCCCATGCTCGTCACCTTCCGCGCCCCGGCGACCTCATCCCAATCGGAGACGATGGTATCGTCGCTCTGCCGGATCTTGGGCGATGACGGGCTCATCGAATCGTACAGTTCGCCGGCGGTCCCCACGCCGGCCAGACACCCCCACACCAGCACCAACACTGCCAGGCTCAAGCCAATCCGCAGACGTGTCATTTGCGATTCTCCTTTGTTGCGCCCGTCACCATTCAAACCCACGCGCCCAGAAATGATTGACTGTGCCATCAGCCCAGATCGTCACTCCCTGATACTCCAACAGTAGCCAGTGCGCAGGAGACGTGGGCGAGACGACGAACGCCGTCGCAGGATAGAATCCCGTCCCACGCACATGATCCACGGTACTGGGATCGCCGAGTATTTCCGTGATATGTCCGGCGGCCCCCCGATTGCCCGCGCCTGTATTGTTGGCGTTCGCCACCGCGACGGAACAGGGCACCGGGGGCATCAGTCCAGCGAGCGAGGTCAACACGGAGACCGCCGAGGATTGTGAGCCGATCTTCCACTCAGGCCCCGCCACGGACACGCAGCGGTCCCGTGCGGCGCACGGCTTCAGATTGCTACTCCCGTTGTTATGGACATAGCCGATCTTCGCCGATTGCGTGTAGCCGCTCGGCAACGTGAGCGCCACCTCGTTGCGGGTGATGTAGAGCTGGAAGAGAAAATCGTCGTCGGTGTCGGCGGTCCAGGTTGTGCCGTCATAGGCGGCTTTAGAGCCGTTGGCATAGGTCGCCGCCGTGGTATCAGCCCGCCAGGCCATATGATTCGTCCCGCTGACTGTAAAATTGCCCTGTAACACGAGATGGTATTGCGTGGCCGCAGACAGTGAGGCGGGGGTGCGAAAGGGCAGCCTGACCCAGGTGGCCGTGGTTGTCAGGCGGCTCACGTCATATTTGTCGGACGTGGCCAAGACTGTCCCGCTCGGGACGCCTCCGCTGTTACTTTCGAGCGTGAACCAATAGACCCCCGTCGGCGCGCCGGCCTTCACGAGCTTGACATCGACAAATTCACACAGCCCCGCCGTATCGACCTTGAACCCTTGCGCGAGCTTCGTCCGCGCCGTCGCGTCCCGGAGGAGATGCTGGCCGTCTTCCGTGGTGCCGCCCGATTGATCCCAACTTTCGTCGAGAAAATAATCCTTCGCCCGATGCAGCACGCCTTTTTTATTCGTGCCGTCGTAGATCGCCCAGAGCTCGTACCAGGTCGAGGCGGCTTCCGCGCCGGTATCCAGCCCGTTGACGCCCGAGGCCGCGAGATCGACGGCGATGTTCGTCCAGTCGCGGACCTCCTCGCCATCGTCCAGCACAATCGCCGAGGCGCTGAAGAGCACCTGCGACGCCGCTTTATCGGCGTCGGGGTGCGTCTGCACCGACAGGCCGCGAAAACTCTGCGAGAGCGATTTCGTCGAGAGCCCGTCCCACATGGCCTTCGTAATGCCGAGCACCATTTTGTAGGTCTTGCCGGCGACGTTTTTGACACTGGCCGTCGTGCTCTCATGCGCCCGGACCACCGTGAGGGTGTCACCCGTGCGGGCCGTCACCTTGACGATTTCGCGGTTCGGATCGTCCGCCGCATCGCTATAGGTCGAGGCGTCCCACCAGGTGAGCGGAAAAGAAAACGTGCTCGGCAGCCGCGAGCCGTGTCCCGTGCTGAGCGCGATCGCGGTCGCGACCGCGTCGTAGCCCGTACTGACGGTGACTTTCCCGAAATTCGTAATTGGGGTGCCCATACGCTCTCCTCGTCGCTACCAGCGGATTTCTACGCGCCCATCCTGTCCACCCGTCGGCTCCACGCCGGGATCGACGCCAGCCTGGCCACCCACCACGCCCCCGCCGACCGAGACCGCATCGCCGATGCCACTACCGACCGCGCCGTTGCTCCCGCCGTCGAGGCCACGGGCGCCCCCGGCACCACGACTGCCTTGACACCGCACCACACTACTCAGGAGCACCTGCGAATGGCCCCCGTCGGCGCCGGCGACGCCGGTCACCGACGCCGCGCAGAAGGTGCCGTTCACACCGTTCACTCCCCCTATCCCAGCAGCACCCACGACCACGTCCAGCACCTGCCCGGACACCACATCCAGGATCGTCACCGCGCGCCCGCTCGCCCCGCCAGTGCCGCCGGACTTGTAGGCATCGAGCTCGCAGTGTGGAGGCGGCCCTATATCGATCGGGATGTACGTGAGGTGGCCACCGCCGCCGGCGCCACTGCCTCCGATGCACGTCAACTCCACCGTCTCGACCCCTGCCGGTACCGTCCACGTCGTCGCACCTGGCGTATTAAACGCCTCGAGATTATTCATAATCGAACCAGGAACCTGCACGGTGACTGTGCCGCCGCCCACGATTTTCAACCAGGATTCATACGCCCGCTGCTGCAGACTGGAATTCGTCAACTCGAGGTCGTGAAAGAGCAGCGTGCCGAGTTCCTCTCGGATCGTCACGCGCTGCACCGCAAACGTCCCCGAGAGGCCGAACGTCGGCAGCTCGACCGTGGCCATCTGCCCGGCGCGAAAGCCGTAGCCGCGCGCCCGACAGCGCGCCGTGGTGCGCGGCGTGCCGTTGGTCGCCAATCGCAGCCGGGCATAGCTGATGCCGAGCAGGGCGATCTCCACCCCATCGTTACTCGTGGGGTGCGTGATGTCCTCGACCTCTTCATAGATTCCGCTCCCGCCTTCAATCGCCTGCCGGGCCGCAATCTGATCGGCATTGCGCCGTTCCTGCACCGTCTCCAACGGGTCCTGATTCTTGACTCGCGGCGTGCCCGTCACCAGCACCCGCTGCACGTTGCGATAGGTCTCCCGGTCGGTCGTGACCTGCGTGCCGTCTAACAACACCGTCGTTTCGTTGAGCACCAACGGGGCCACGGGCACCAGCGTGCTGCGCATTTCGATCGAACGCTCGAACGACAAATAGAAGGTCTGCCCGGTGGCCGCCGCCATGTCGCGGCAGACATCCAGCGCTTTCCCGCTGCGCGAATCCACCAGCGGCAGCGTGGCCCGGCTTTCGATCGTCCCGATCGTGAGCGCCTCATCGATGAGTTCGTTGTCCAGCAGCGAATCGAGCACGTTTTGAATCGGCGCGTACGTGAAATTCCGCTGCACTTTGCGGCGCATCAGCGTTTGGGTCCAGTCGAGACAGTCCACCTGATATTCAAAGGTCTGGAGATCCGGCGAGACTTTCTGTACGCGATCCATTGTGCCGGCAAAGATCAGCTGTGAGTGATAGAAAATCCGCACCTTGTCACCGACGACCGGCGGCGCCGTCGGATTGACGATCGCAAACGATGCCGTGACCGGCTGGCCGAGCGTGTCCTGGATCCGCAGACTGCCGACGCGGATGAGCTGCCGCGCATCCACGCCGTTCAGCTCAGTGAGAATCGGCCGCAGGCTCGTCGGATCGACGATCGCACCGGGATCCTGCATCACCGACCCGAGGCTGACACTCCCGCATGCACCGGCGCCGAATTGCATTAGAACGCCCCCATGGTCCGCAGCGCCCCCGGCTGCGCATCGCTGATGGCCAGCGCCATCTCACGCCCGTTCAAATGCACGTGCGTATGAATCGTCTGCTGCTCTCGCCCGCCGCGCCCGAACGCCGACTGCATAAACGCCGCGCCGCGGCTGTTGAGCGGAATGATCGCTTCCGGCCCATGCAAGGTGGCTGGGGTGCCGGAACCGAAATCGCCGATGCCGCCATCCTTGAACCCGAGGTTCCCCGTGGCCGCCAAGGCCGCCGCAATCGCCACGACCCCCAGCAGAATCGCGCCGGCGAACGGAATGCCAAACACCGTGGCCGTGAGGGCGCTCGCGATCGCACTCAACACGCCCATGACAAATGCGCCGACCGCCACGACCGCCGGGACCAGCACTTCAAGGAACATCAATTTCAGAGCGCTGCCGACCGTGGCGAACATGCCGAGAATCGTGGCTTGCGCCCCCAGCATAATGCCCTGCTCCTGAATGGCTTCGGCCTGCGTGACGGCCACGCGCGCTTCAGCCCCCGCGATGGCCGCCGCCGTCTGCGCGGCCTCCGAGGTCGCCTTCAGCCCAAACTTCGCCGCCTCTTTCGCCGTGAGAATCCCCATCTCCACCGAGGCCTGCAACGCCCATTGCGCCGCGAGCTGCACGCCGGTATTGAGCACGCCTTGCAGGATCGCCACCTGCGTGGATTGCCAGGCGGCCTTCACGAAATTCCCGCCCGTGACGACGGCATTCGCCAGGCCGCTGGTCCAGGTGCTCACGATCTGTCCAACCGAAAACGCGTTGCTCGCCACGAGCGCGGACATCTGCTGCTCAAAGAACGAGGGAAACGAGGCAATCGCCTGCCGCCGCCTGGCATCGACCTGCTCCTCAAGATTCAAGATCGCCTGCGCCTTGCGGGACTCGCCCGCAATCGTCTGCTCGATCACCACGCGCTGCCGGTCGGCCTCCGCATCGATCAGGGCAAACCGCACGCGCCGCGCGGCATCGGATGCGCCGAACAGCGCGCCTTCCGTCGCAAACAGCTGCGCCTGCGCCGCCTCGAGCGCCGCGTATTTCGCAACCTCATCGTCCAGCGGCTGTAACCGGGTCGCCTTCGCGGCGGCCAGGACCGCGGCGCCCGACTGAATGCGCGTGGTATCCGCCGCCACGGTGGCGACGGCCAACTGATTCGCGAGATCGAGTTGCCGCTGCGCCGCCTCGACGGTAAATTTCGCGCGATCCGCCGCGCCCTTGTCGTCGGCCGTGAAGAGCTTCGCCTTCGCGGCCACAAACGCCTCATAGTTCGAGAGCTGCCGCCGTAAACTTTCGACGGTGAACCCGTCCATCTCGGCGAGCGCGGACTGCCGCGCCGTCGCCACCTCGTCGTCGGTCCGAATTCCGGCGGCCTGCGCGGCCTCTAGAGTCGCCAGCCAATTCGCCAGCCGCGCCTGTTGTAACGCCGCCTCTTGCTTAAATCCGGCGTCGCTGGCTTTGATCTGCGCATCGATCAGCGCTTGTTGCTGCTGCGAGAGCTTGGCCGTATCGATCACGGCCGGCGGCGGGGCCCGCAACTCCGGTGGCGCGCCGATCGCGTCGATGGCCCGGCGCTTTGCGATGAGCTTGGCCGCCTCGGCATCGATGAGCCGCAAATTCTCCGCCGTCTGTTTCCAGGCATCTCCGGACAAGACCGAAGAGGAGAAGAGCACCGACACGACTTCCTCCGCCGCGAGGCCAACATGCAGCAGACGAATGGCCAGCGTGTCCGCCGCCACATTCAGCGCGCGAAACACGTGTGAACCGATCGCCAGCAGAGCCGTCAGCGCGTTCGACACGGCCTCAACCGCCGGCGCGACGAACGCCCCAACCTGTTGGCCGAACCGCTTCCAGGCGATGCCCAGATCGTCGACCGCCGTATCCATCGTGCTCAGCACGCCGAGCTGAAAGGCGGACAGGGTGTCGCCGAGCTGCCGAGAGGCCCGCGCAGCCGCGTCGATAGCCTGCGAGCCGCCCTCAAACACGGGCGCCAGCTTGGTCCATGATTTCCCGATCAGCTCGCTGCCGATCGCCGCTTTGTCGGTCCCGTTCGCCATCTGCGCCATCGCGTCGGCAATTTTCCGAATGAGGTCGTCGGTGCCGGAGATTTTTGTGATGTCGATGCCGAGCTGCCGAAAGCGGTCCGCCGCGTGGCCGGTGCCGGTCTTGGCCTCTTCGACATTGCGTGACAACGTTTTCATCATCACGGCCACATCGTCGACCGAGCCGCCGACCCGGCTTAACAACACATCATATTCTTGGAGGGTGTCGGTATTGATCCCCGTGAGGTCGCTGAGCTGTTCAAGCTCTTCCGCTTGCCGCGCCGTGGAGAGCGCGAGCGCGGTCCCCGCCGCCGCCGCCGCCACAAACGCACCGGCCAGCACCCCGGCTGCCGCGGCTCCGCCGCCAGCCAGACCGCGAAAGGCGCTCAAGGCCCGATTGATCCCGCCGCCGAGTGTCTGTCCCGCCTCGCCCGCCGCGCGTGTAAATTGATCGACCTGCGCCTGTGCGGCTTGCAGGCCCTTGATGAGACTGTTGGCATCGGCAATCAGTTGTAGAGTGAGGGCACTCACGACGGCCTCCGGAACATCCGTGAGAGCGCGGCGTGAATCTCCGCCGGCGGCATGGCGGGCGTGCGCGCCGGGACCGTGCCGAACGTCGGCAGAAAGTCCGCCGGCTTAAAGGAGTGCCCCTTCCGCGCATGGATGTTCGCCATGGTGCTCGCCACAATCCCCGCCTGCACATCGCCGCGCGCAGGCCCGAACGGGTTGATCTGATAAAACGCCGCCCACTCCAGCAATTCCTCTGACGAAATCGCGTCGAGCAATTCGCTGACGGTGCGCCCTAGGGCGAGGGCGAGGGTGAAGACGAATTGCCGGGCTGGGCGGCTGCGGAGTTTTTTAGCTTGTCGTCCAAATCTTCCGGGCGCAACGCCGAGAGCCGCTGCGCCACCTGAAACACGCGATCCAACGCCGCCGCATCCTTCTCGCCCAACGCCGCAATGTCCTCTTCGGTAAACAGCCGCGTGCCCTGCGCATCGCACACGGTGAGCGCGAGGAGCCGGGCCCGCGTGTTGTCGTGGACCATTTCCACCTTGTTGTTTTCTTTAATCCGAATACGCGAGCCCTCGAACGCGTCCCGCCCCTTGCCGCTCAAGCTACGCACGTAGACCAGCCCGCCCCATTCCGGCACGAACACGGCTTCTATTCGCAGATCGCTCGTCCCGAGAATCTGCGCCCGCGTCAATCCTGTCTGTGTCATCGCATCCTCGCTGTAAGTCGCATCAGGCGATGAGCCCGCTCACCGCCGGACCGAAAGTGAATGGCGTCCTCGCACTTAGCCGGGAATCCGAATCACGGCATAGTCCATCGTCGAGGCCGAGGATTGCAGAAAGAACTTCCCCGCCTGATCCCAGCCCACGATGTTCCCCACCCAGAAACAGGCGAACTCCCCGGCACTCAGTGAATAGGCCGTCACATCCTGCGAGCGCCCTTGCGGGTCCGCGGCACTGGACAGCGTGACGGTCAAGGCGCCCGCGGTCGAATTGCGCACAATGAGCAACTCTCGCCCGGTGAGCGCGAACTCATCAAAATTCACGCTGTCGGCCGTGGTAAACACAAAATCCAGCGCGTTGGCGGCCACCACGCCGGGATACGGACCCTTCGGACTGATCACCGGAATCGTCTTTCGTGCCATGATTTACTCCTCCATTCGCAATGAGATCAGAGAACCGTGGACGGCCACCGTTACGCCGGGAACGTCGGCGCGCCGCTCAGGGTCAAGGTGAGATCCGCTTCTAGCACGCCTTCAATTTCCGCCTTCGCGCTGAACTGGCTGATGAAACAATTATTAAACGTCCACTCCGTCAACCCAGGATCGGAAAACACGATTTTGTAATTCACGAGCGCCCGCGTGACGAAATCTAACAGCAACGCCTTATGTCCGGCGGACGCCGGCACGAGATTGATCGGAAAGGACACTTCTCCAGGATCGATCAGACTCGGCCGCTTCTCCCGCCACGCCCCCGCGGCCGCAGAGCTGTGCGTAGTGACATCCAACACATCGACCGACATCCCCGGCCCGGTCATGCTCTTCACTTCCGCGACCGTCACGAACGTCCCGCTGCCGGACGAGGTCTCCCGCTTCAGTAGTGTTCCGTAGGCTGAAATTGCCGCACTGGTCATCATGCCCTCCTTGCGTTATCGTCAGACTGCTGCCCGACTGTGGTGACAGATCCAGCGTTGCACGCACTGCGCATGCGGGTTCGCGATCGTCGTGCCTTCATCGCTACTCAGACTCTCCAGCACCAGCTTCCATCCAGCCGCGCCTAATCCTCGCTGAACCGTCAGCATCGTCTCGTACACATCCTCAATGACGGCATCGAGCACCGCCCGCGTATCGTCCTCGTCCCGCACGTAGAGGACGAGCAGCACCACCATTTGAAACTCGCGCGCGGTCAACGTGAGCGCGCCGGGCGATTCATCCGAGACCACCACGCAATAGGTCGGAAACCGCTTGCACTCCTGCGCCGTCAGATAATTCTGACTGATATCGTACGTCCGCATGCGCACCTGCGGATCCGTGAGTCGCCCGCGCAGCGCCTGCACCACCGCATCCCGCACAACCGTGCGCGTACTGATCGCGCCGCTCATCGCCCCACCTCGCGCAGCACCTGGTCGAACTCCTCGCGTGCCACCGCGTCCATCGCCCGCTGGCCCGGCCCCACGACCGGCCGCGCCTGCAACATCCCGCGGCCAGACTTCAATGTCGCCCCGCCCTCAAAGATATTCAGCAGCCGCGGCAACGGCGTCACCTGCCCCTTGATCTCATCAGCCCTCACACTCACTTTCACTTGCATCCTCCGAGATTGCCGACGCAGAAATCCGGTGCGCACCGAGAATTCACTCGCGATTTTCTGCCGGGCTTCTTTCCGTCCGACGTTCAGCACCCGGCGCATCGCTTTGCGAATGCGCTGGACGGCCGCCTTGCCTTCCTTGGCATAGTTCAGGAGGCCCACCCCATGCAGCTTCAGGCGCACCGCCATCAGGCCACCCCCGTATGCAGGCGGTACTGGCTCACAATGTCGTCCACGAGGCTCCCCCAACCCAGATTCACGTATTGCACATTCCCGTCGGCCACAGACCGCGACCGCACGCCCACGAGATTGTTTACGCCCTTCTCTCGCGCAGCCCACACCAGTTCGATGGCGGCCTGCTCCAGATCCGTCGGGATCGTGGCAAAGCCGCCGACATAAGTGAGCTTGATGTTCCGGATGCCTTTGCTGAACGTGATGCCGTCGAGGCGAATGATCCCCGCCTCGGCGTCGTCCATCACATAACCGGAGGCCGCCAGCGGCGTGGCGTACACGCGCAGCGGATCGTCCCAGAGATTCGTGATGCTGATGAGCGGCGGACGGGCCACGATCAGTAGATCACGCCAGTCGTCCCCGTGGAAGTATTCCGTCACGGTCGCCTGCTCAAAGGTGCGTTCACATTCCAGCTCCAGAAACGCCTGCACCGCATCGATCAGCCGCGCGAGTTCAGCGTCATGCTCCCGATTATCGCCGGGAATGCCGCGAAACGCTTTGCAGGCTGGGACGGTGGTGAGGGCCATGGGTCGAGTCCATCCTCTCGCTGATTACTTGATGCAGGTGCCGAGACCCGCCTCTTCACGCGCCCGCGCGATGGATTCCTTGAGCGAAATCACGTCGCCCGGCGCATACGAGAAATTCTCGCCAGCCCAACTGACGCCGTTCTTGAACTGCGTCATCTTGTCTTTTTCGTCCTCCATGACACCCTCCTTCAGTGAGACCCGTTCCGTTTACAGCGCCGGAAGGCCGAGACCTCCCGGCGGCCACGATCACCACGCGAACAGCACGGAGCTATGTCGCGCTGTTGGCGTAATACTTGACCGGGTTCGTCCCGGCGTCGATCAGGTTGCCGTCCACGCGGGCGAAGGCGAAGAACCCGACCTGTAAGTTGTCCGCATACCGCTCGGTTAACCGCATCAGGGTGACGCCGCGCACCCGGCGGACCTTGTACTTATTGAGCGCCCCGAACACGATGCTCTTCGCGTTGGCGGCCATGACCGCCACATCGTTGTTCGTGACGACCGGATAGCCCAGCAGGGTGTCTGGCTGTCCGGCCTGCACCGACGGCTCCCAGAGCGGACGGTTTTGCGAATCCTTCAATTTGCGCACGACCTTGATGGAGGCATCGTTGGCCATCCACTTCGAGCCGCGACGGTAGGCGGAATCGACGCTGTGAATGAGATCGATGAGATCGTCGTAGATCACGCTGGTGGTTTGCCCGGCGATCCCAACTTTACCGGAGGCCGCGGCCACAACAATGCCCTTCGGCAGCGTGGTGCCGGCCCCGACCGTAAAGTCGGTGTTCCAGATACGTCCCAGCCGCTGGCCGGCCAGATCCGCGACGAGATTGTCGACGTTCAAAAAGCTGTCCTGCATGAGCTGCAAGGAGACGGCGATCAGTTTCGAGGTGTACATGAACGCATTGAGTGTGACGCTGCTGAACGTCACGTCCTGCGCGCCGAGCGTCGTATTCTCCGCGAGTAGCGCCCCCACCTGCGTCGTGTCGTTCACGGTCGGCCACGGGATCGGTGCGCCGCTATCAGTTTCGATGATCTCGGCATTCTCCATCATGCCGCTATAAAACTTGAGCGCCACCTCCAGGCGATCGCTGAACGACTGCGGGACCAAAAATCCACCCGCCGTGGTCGTGCCGACGCCCTGCGCGGCCTGAATGACGGGCGCGGACCGGCACTGCATGAAGGCGCGCTCCGTGTCCGACAGATCCTGCATGCCGCCCAAGAGCCACTTCTTAAAGATGCCACTTTCCTTCTCCGCCTGATCTTTCGCGTCGGCAATCGAGAGGCCGTCACGGCCCGCGCGCTGCTCCACGCGAGACCCCAGCTCGTGCTCGGCGGCCAGTGCCCGTTCGCGCCGGTCGATCTCCGCCTTCTTCGCATCGACCTCCAGCATGAGCGCGTCGAACTTCTGCTCATCCGCCGGGGTCATCGTCTCTTTCTTCAGAATGGCCTGCGCATCCGTCACGAGTTTGAAGCGCTCTTCCCGCAAAGCCTTAATCTTCTGTAATGACATGGGACTCCTCCTTGGTTATTGTGACCGCTCGCCGCGCGCGACGAGCGCCAGCCGGTTGCGCATGAGTGCCGCCTGTCGCACACTATCTGCATCTGGGGTGGTGGATGATGGGGCGAGAGGGGCCGTGAGAGCGGCCGGCACTTTGGCGTAGCCCGACAGATCGAACCGGGCCTGCGCCCCTGCGCTCGCCTCGATCCGCTGCACGGCATCGGCCAATCCAGCCGCCTGCGCCTCCTCCGCCGTAAACCAGGTCTCGGTATCCATCCAGGCTTGCGCCTGTTCTGTCGATGTCTTGGCGCGCACGGCATATATCCCAGCGAGACTGCCCCCGATCTTGTCGAGAAGGGCGGCCATCTGGCGCAGATCCGCCGCATTCCCAATGGACACGGCCCAGGGGTTATGAATCATCATGAAGGCCGACTCGCCCATGGTGATGGTGTGCCCAGCCATCGCAATGATGCTGCCGATACTGGCGGCAATGCCGTCCACCTTGACGTGGATCTGTGCCCCGTGATCTTTGAGACTGTTGAAAATGGCGAGGCCGTCGAACACGTCGCCGCCCGGCGTATTGATCCGCACGGTGATGGTCTTGGCGGTGATCGCTTTCAGTGCAGCGACAAAATCGGCCGCCGTGACGCCGCCCCAACCGATGTAGTCATAGATCATGATTTCGGCGTGGTCAGACTCGGCTTTCGACTGAATAGAAAACCATGACCGCGCGTGCGCCGCAATGGCCTGCCGTCGGATAGACTTTAGCATCGGTCGCTCCAGGTGAGTTTCGGCGCAATCGCAGACCAGTCGTCCTCGATCGCCGCGAGTTCATTGCGCGGCCTGCCCGGTGCCGGGACACCCCCGCTGAGAAGTTGCTGCATCGGGGCCAGATTGGTTTGCACAAAGAGGGTGTCGCCACCCGGCACCGGCGGCAGATCTTCGGCCTTCCGGATTTCGTTCGTGGTGAGCCAGCCGTTCTGATGCCCGCTGGAATAGTAATCCGACCGCGCCTTCGAGTCCCCGCGCATGAGGCCCTGCACTTTGAACTGCGCATAGAACGGCGAACGCGGAAAGAGTTTGCGATTCAATTCCTGCTCGAAGCGCGTGAGCCAGGGAATCACGGTGAAAATCAAATATCCGAGGGTGTTCTGCTCGACGCCGGTCCCCCAGCTCGTCTGCTTATCGGTATGGCCGATCATGTGTGGCGGGACGCCGAAAAACCGGGCGATGTCTTCGACTTGGAAGCGGCGTGTTTCGAGGAACTGAGCATCTTCGCTGGTCATGCTGATATTCGTCACGTCGAGGCCTTCTTCCAAGATCATCGATTTGAAGGCGTTCGACAAGCCGCCCTGCTGTTGATCGAACTGCTGCTTCAGCCGAATCTGTGCGTCACGGCTCAGGGTCTTCGGGTGCTTCATGACCACACCCAGACGGGCGCCGTTCGAAAACAATTTCGAGCCGTGCTGCTCGGTCGCGAGGGCAAGTCCCACGGCTTGCCGAGCAGCGCAGGTGATGATCGACAAGCCCTTCACGCCGTCGAACATAGACCCCGGCACATGGATCATGTCGGATTGATCGATGGTTTCCGTCTTGCTGCCGCCCACGTCGACAACATATTTGTTGCGACCGCCGATCAGCTTCGGGGTCACGAGATTGTGATGAACAGGAAACAGATCGATGACTTGATTGGCTTGGTTGCGCCCGATGGCCGCATAGGAGTTGCCCCCGAGCAGCACGTTCGCCGCGAGAAATTCCCGCCAGACGCAGGAGGTCATGGCCGGATTCGGTTCGTCGTGCAGGAGGTAGTACGGGAGCGTGTCGGGGACTTCGACGGATTCGCCGTCGGCTTTCCGACGGTAGACCTTCAACGGCAGGGAGCCGATGGTTTTGGCAATAAGATTGACGCAGGCATAGACCGCGCTGGTCTTCATGCTGCTGGATTCCGTGACGGTGACGCCCGCGTCGGTTGATCCGCCGAATAGATCGGCGAGCCACGAGGCGGGATTCGAGAGAAGGGTGCTCGGATTCTCCGGTGACGCGTCAACAATCGCCGGAGCCGCGTGGCGCTGCCAGAATTTCCAGTTCATCGAGATCCCATCGCGCTGAACCTCCAGAAAGAGCCCGTGCAGGCATGGATGTATCAGGAACGCGAGGGACCAGCTACGTCACTTTGTCTCACTTTGTCTCACTTTGTCTCTGTTTGTCGCGGGAAGGTAGGGTTTGTCGCAGAAAAGTTACGAGGGGTCGTTATCATCAGGACAGCCAGTAGCCCATGCAGGATTAACGTCTTCCCCGCCCTAAAGGGCGAGGATTTCTTCAGCAAGAGGGCGACGTTCCGCCCCAGCAAGGAGATTACACGCCGCGTTGGTATCACGATTATGCAACACCAAACACAACCCACATTTCCACTGCCTAATTCGCAGCCCCTTCAGTCCTTTCGGACCGCGTCGTGTCTGACACGAAGAACAGGTCTGGGTACTGAATCGCTCGTCGGCTTCCTCGAAGACTGCCTGTGCCTGCTGGCACTTGTACCGCAGCATCGCTCGAAACGCAGACCATCCGGCATCGTAGACGGACTTTGCCATCGATGTTTTCCCCAGACTGGACGCGCTCACATTGTCAACGACAATTTTCTTGAACTGTCGAACCAACCGCGTCGAGTATTCGTGCAGCACGTGCTTTCGTCTGTTGGAGATCTTGGCGTGGATCGATTTCACACGTTGAGGTTGTCTCGCTCGTTGGGCCACGGCCAACCGATCCTCCAAGGATCTGAACCAGCGCGGGTTCTCCAGTGTGGTGCCATTGGACAAACCCGCAAAGTCTTTAAGTCCCAAATCAATGCCGACCGCCCCTACCCCAGTCCCGTTCACAGAGGCAACCTCTGCCGTAAGGCAGAGGTACCAGCGGCCCCTGGCATCCTGCGCAAATGCGCCCGTTTTGATCTTCAGAGGGAACGGGCGGGACAGCCAGACGCGGTAGTTCACCCCGATATACCGCGTCTATCACCTTTGATTTTCACCGCTCGACCGAGAAAGGGAATCCAGCCGAGGGATTTTCTTCCACGATGCTTCGGGCATCGCTTGTGGGTATCCCGCGAGGAGGTGAACACGCGACACACTTCCGCCAGAGTATCCGAGTGCAAGCCTATTTCCTGGCTGCGTCCTACGAAGCGCCTCGCACAATTAAACCGATGCCCGCCTGGCAGGTTGGGGCCGATCTCCGCATAGTGTCCTCGACGGACCCATTCCGAGAGAACGAGACTGTTCCAGGCTTCGTTAACCGTTCGCGCACGGGCCGTGAGTCCGGCAATACGAGAGGCGTCCTTGACTCTGTACTTAGAAGATCCACTGTACGAAAGTGTGCGCCATGCAAGGAGCCTTGCTCGACGCCTGCGACGGGGAAGACGACCACTTGCATCTACTCGTCAATTATCCGCCGACCCTCTCCGTCTCTGTTCTGGTCAACGCGCTCAAGGGATCAAGCAGCAGGCTCTTGCGCGTGGAATTCCCCGCGATCTCAAAGCGGTATTGGAAAGGAGCGTTATGGACCCCCAGCTATTTTGCGGCATCAACGGGTGGTGTCACGTTGGAGACCATCAAGAAGTACGTCGAAGAACAACGCGCTTCCTCCCCGTCCTGAACGACGGGGTTGCCGCACTGGTGACGCGATGATCTATGCGGAGCTTGACATCGTGCATCGTGCGCTCCTTTACAGATACTTCTTCACACTCTCCGTCAACGGCCTCCGCTGGCCGCCCGGCGTCGACTTGAATTCGAGCTTCCCCGCAGTCATGTACCGATCGACGGTCCGCTGACTGACCTCCAAGAGAAAGGCCGCCTCTTCTCTCCGCAGTTTCGTCTTCCGCAGCAACTCATTCGGGTCATACATCTGTCCGGCCTTCCGTGTCCGGCGTATCGCCATTGGAGGAACCTCCCAGGGTGAGTAGCCCCCGTGACTCATACACCGAGGTGGTCGTGATGTGTCGCATCGCGCGATCGAGCGCAAGCAGAAGGCCGATGATGCCGTCGATCTTCCCCTGGCTGCTCGCTTTGTCTGGTTTCAAATTCCCCGCCGGGTCTTCGCGCACGGCGACGTTGCTGGCCATCCACTTGAGCACAGGATGGCCGCCATGATGCAATTGTTTTTCGAGGAGCCGCCGCTCGAATTCTTTGCACGGTCCCGCCATGCTCATGTAGCCCATCCCGCAGGCCGCGACGGTGAGTCCCTCATCGGCCAATTGCATCGAGAGCTGATAGCCCTGGAACAGGCGGTCGACGGCGACCTCTTCCAACTGAAACATCTGCGCATCGGCCAGGATCTGCGCTTTGATTGCGTCGTAGTCGATCGCGTTGCCCGGCGTGGTGAGGAGCCAGCCGTCGCGATGCCAGGCCTGGTATTGATCCGCATACGGATTGCGCCGGCGGTCCGGGGCATCCTCGTCGGCCTCTTTATTCAGCCGCGCCTCCGGGCACCAGAGGCGCGGGAGGATCGTCAGGCGGTCTTGCACAACCGGATCAGGAAACACCAGCACCCAGGCCGTGAGGTCGGAGACGCTAGACAAGTCGAGCCCGCCATAGCACTTCCGTCCGCGCAGCGTCTCTTCGTCGATCGGCGGCCCCGCGTTGGCGTCCCAGAGCAGCATGTCGATCCACCGGCTGACTTGCTGCGTCCACTTGTTCAGATCGAGCCTGAGAAAGCTATTGAGCTTCGCCGGCATGTTCTTGGCCTTCCGGGCCTGATCCCGCATGTAGTCGAGCTTCTTACTCACGCCCAGGTTCGGGTTCGCCTTGTACCAGCTCCGCTCGTCTTGCCAGTCGTCTCCCTCATCCATCGAGGCAATGAACGCAAAGTAGCTGTCATCCGAGATGATCTTTCGCAGGACCTGCTCGGCATAGACATGCTGCTCCCAGCAGACGCTGGTCTCCGACTGATCGCTCCCAGCCGTGGTGATGGCAAAGAGCATCGGCTGCCGGCGGGCACTGGTCCCCGTCTCCATCAGATCGAAGACGCCGCGGGTCTTGTGTGCGTGCAGCTCGTCGACAATCGCCCCATGGACGTTCAAGCCGTCGAGCGTATCCTCGTCAGCGCCGAGCGGTTCATACTTCTGATACTTCTCCAGCCGGCTCAGATTGTTTCTGAAGATCTGGATCCTCGACGAAAGGTCGGGCGTCGCTCGGACCATGCGCATCGCCTCGCTCCAGACGATCAGGGCCTGGTCGTGCTTAGTGGCGGCGCTATAGACTTCGGCGCCGTCTTCCCCGTCAGCAAAGGCGAGTTTCAGCCCCACGCCGGCCGCCTTCGTTGACTTCCCGTTCTTCCGAGGCACCTCTTCATAGACCGTGCGGAATCGCCGGTACCCGGAGACGTTGAGCCAGCCGAACGAGACCCAGATCGTGAACATTTGCCAGGGCTCCAGCCGAAATTCCTGGCCAGCCCACTCGCCCTTGCTGTGCTTGAGGTAGAAAAAGAACTCGACGGCCTGCTCGGCCAAAGCCGGATCGAACCGCAACCCTCGGCTCGGCCCTTCGCGGAGATCGTCGACATGCCGCTGCACGGCCAGCCGAATCAGCTCGCCCGCGATCACCGTTCCGCTGAGCACGCCATCGATATAGCCCTGCACCGTCTGCGCAATCGGCGACAACGGCGGAGGCGGCGGAGGCACACTCTTCCGGCGCCGGCGGGGGGTCGATGGCTCGGTCGTCACAGTCTTCACGCTCGGTCTAATTCCTCTCTACACACGTCTGCGCTCATCGCGGCCACTCCCGAACGCGCAGACCGATCGGCCACTCGGCCATATCACGGCCATGCCTGTCTTTCGCGTGAATGCCTCCGCAATCGTCCATGACGGCCGAGGCACCTAACGCCGACCACTCCTGTGCATCTCGACTCCCCTCGATCACGAACGGCTTACGCCCCAGCTGCTTCACGAAACACGGCACCCCCGCCGCCTGGCATTGCTGGACGATGGAACGGATGTGCCCAATGTCACAGGGCCGCGCTCCCGGTCCGCTCTCGCCACCGACAATTATCCAGTCGAGGCGAGGACTACGTGCTTCCAGGTCTTTCCGTTGACAATATTCTGCACCGTTTGTTGCTTGATCCCGAACCGCTCGCCTATTTGACGTTGGCTCATAGCTCTCGCCTTCCAGAGTGCGCGTATCTCTGCAACTTGCCCCTCGTTCAACCGTGCCGCTGGATTCTCTGTCCCTGGCCTCGCCTTTCGTTTCTTCCCCAACACATGAATCGCATGTTTTACGTTCTCCGATCTCGTCACTAGCTCCAGATTGCCCGGATGGTTGCGGCTTTTGTCCCCATCTTCGTGCTTGTGATTGATCTCCATCGAATCGGGGATGTCGGCCTTGTTTGCCACCATCCACACAATGCGGTGCGCATGCACTTTGAGTCTCTTCCCCTGGTGCCAAAATAGTACTCGTGGGTAACCGTCCTGCTTGGACTTGCTGCGTTCTGCTCTCGTTGAATTGATCCGCTTCAGACTCGGTGTCCCTCCTCCTGTAAATTTGATCATTCGCCAAATCGTGCCGTCGCCCTTGACCAGAAACCATCCGAGTGCCACCTGCGCAAGAAAGGCCTGTTCTTCCGGCTTCACCTAGATACCTCCTTATGTCAACGATCCCAAGAATTGGCTCGATCGATACAAATTTCACCGCCGCCGGCGTTTGCAGCAGGATCGGGATACGCTCGTCCGCTGTCGATTGATCTTCGATCGAGACGCCGAGATGGACGTGAGGGAGCGGCCAGTCTATATATGCCTCCAAGTCCTGCGAGTGCAGATTGCCGAGATCGCCCTTTTCTTCATCTCGTACCGAGCGGCAATCACTGAAATCTTTTCCCCGCTCGCTCTCAGCCGACGAATTTCTATAACATCCGCTTCTATTATCTTCGTCTTTGGATGCAAGGAGCCCTTCGGTCTGTTTCTGTTGACGTTTAGAACATCCAGCGCGTGCCGCCTGTTCTCTGAGTACGTCGCCAACTCCAGATTCAATGGTCGATTGTCGGGCTTGATTCCGTTCTTGTGATTGATCGTCATCCCATCCGGAATGGGACCGTTGAAGTGAGTCCACACTATGCGATGCGCGCCCGTTGCAATCCTCTTCCCTTCGATCAGCACTGCCACCAAGAGGTAGCCTTGCCTCTCCGGGTACTCGGCTCGTACCCTCTCGCACGGATATATCTTGAAGCCCTTCAGATACTCCCCGTTCGATCCGCGCAATCCGCCCTTTCGTTTCGCTATCCGCCAGATTCGGCCTTCTTCGTCGATCTCTAATTATCCGGACTTCAAGAGCAACAATATCGCTTCTTCTTTTTGCATTCAGATACTCCTTCATCCGTTCAGGCCGTTTGGTTAATACCTGGAACTGATGCTGTCGAGTCAATGCTATCACTGCGAAGACCCGGTCAATGAAATCATCCGGCACATCCTCGTGAAACAAATCACTCATCGAGTTCACGAAGATCCGACGCGGCTTCTTCCAATGAAGAGGCGCATCGAGCACGTCCTCGACCAGCTGAATCTTTCAGGTCCACCGTGGCCCATGCGGGCCCAGCTCCGTCAATCCTTCGTATGCCCGTCCTGTCCCGCTGAACCGATGGGCCTGCTTCATCGCGTAGCAGTTCGCGCACCCCGCCGACACCAGCGAGCAGCCCCGCACCGGGTTCCAACTCACGTCCGTCCATTCGATCGAGGTGGTGCTCATCAACATGCTCCAAAATAATCTAAGCACAGCCGATCGAAGTGCTTCAGTTGTTTCTCTGTCCACGCCCCTCGCCAATTTCTCAGCGACTCCAAAAACTCCGCGTTAAAATCGCTCAAGTCCTCGCGCTGGAAAAGAATACGAAGGGCGTCACGATCCTCGAAATTAGGACGAAGTGAGTTCATGAATTTCCCCTCTGCGTCACGCTTGGCACCTCCAGCAACTCCCCCTCCATCCTCCACTCATCGTAGACCGTCCGCTCGGCCTGGCCATGATCGGCCCGCCCGCGCATGGTCGACATCAGCAGGACGATCCCCCGGTTGTACCAATCCAACTGCGCCGCGCTGAGGGATGGCTGCACATGCTTAAATTCGATGCGGTTCACGGGCCGCACCGGCACGCCGTAGCCGATGTCTCGTTTCCATGTGTGGTCAAAGCCAATCGACCAGCCCATCCCATCACCTCCCTAGCCCAACATCCGAGCAATCCCAGGCAGCTCAGGCTGCGACTCTCCGGGCAGTTTCTTCACCCGCGTATGCGCTACCGGCGACGCGCCCAGCTCAGCGAGCGCCTGGTGATAGGCCCGCATAGAGCGACCGAGAATCCCAACCGCTGGATGCTCCCGAATCATGCGGCCTGACTTCCCCGTCGTTTCATAAAATTCGCTCCCGTTCGCATTGATCGCCGCCTTTGCTCGCTGGATCTGGCTAAACGTCTCGGCCGCTATCAGCACCATGCCAGCCGACGCCGGCGAGAGAATCGGCGCGAGCGTCGAGACGAGCCGGTTCCATTCCTTCGTGGCGTACTCATCGAGGCCCTTCGGTTTCTTGAGCTTCGCGCAGACAAACGGCGCATCCGAGTCGAGCGCCTGCGCTGAGCGCTTGCCGGGATTCCCGGTCAATAATTTCATGGCGACATCCTTCGGCTTTCTTCCCTTCATCCGCCACCTCCCAACACCCCACCGGGAGCAACCGTTTCACCGCTGTTCATCATTCTTCCAGCATCTTTTTGTTTTCCAATTTCGCGGCGGCATATCG
>CXWL01012203.1_pt1 | contig 19639 bp, 21 predicted proteins | sample 590931 | NCBI WGS metagenome assembly CXWL01 (sample SAMEA3498368, study PRJEB10139) | groundwater metagenome | biome: water well; material: biofilm material | place: Germany | collected 2015-04-27 | reverse complement strand
AATCACGGTATCGAGCGCTTCCTGCGCGCTCTCGACGTAATACTGAATCCAGCCGGTGTCGCGCTGCGACAGGCTGTCGGTCTGGTCCGGCCAAAACGCCCACGGCGAGGCCACGGTGCGGTTGATGTTGGCCATCACGATCGGCGCGCGCGCGCCGCTGGCATAGTGCAGCAACTCGTGCATCAGCAGCAAACCCTGCGAGGCGGTGGCGGTGAAGACCCGCATGCCCACCAAGGACGCTGGAATGCAGGCCGACATGACGGAATGTTCGGATTCTGGGGTGATAATTTCGGCATCAAAATGGCCCTCGGCCTGAAACGCGGTGAGTTGCTCCAGCACCGGCGTCTGAGGGGTGATCGGGTACACCGGCACCACCTTGGGCCGCGCCAGGCGCGCGCCCCAGGCCACCGCCTGATTGCCGGTCAACAAGACAGCCTGATTCACCATGGCTTGGTTTGTCCCGCTCATCGCAATTCCTCCTGCATCGTCATGGAACCGGTCGGGCACTCCTTGACGCACACCCCGCAACCCTTGCAGTAGTCGGTCAACACGATGTAGCCGTCGCCCACGCGTTTGACCGCCATGTCGGGGCAATACACCACGCAGTTGTCGCAGTTGATGCAGGTGCCACACGAGAAGCAGCGCTCGCTCTCGGCCAGTGCCTGCTCAATATCCAGGCCCAACTGCACTTCGGCATCACGCTGCAGGCGCTCAGCGGCGTCCAGCAGCTCGGTTCGGGCGCGCTCGCGGGTGGGGTGGTAGAAGGTGCTGATGGCCGCCAGGGGCACCAGCGGCTCGTTGTCGTAGTGCCCGGCAGGCGCGCTGCTGGCGCCCAACTCGCGCCGTTGCAATTCGTGGGCAATGGCGTGCACCGCGCGTTTGCCCATGCCGATGGCCTCGGTGACAAAACGCGCCATGCTGGTCATGTCGCCACCGGCGTAAATGCCCGCAGTACTGGTGGCCAATTGGGCATCGGTTGACAGCAGGCCACCCGCGGCGGCGAATCCTTCGCCAAGTACCGAGAGGTCCGGGTCTTGCCCGATGGAGGTGACGATGGCATCGGCGCCGATTGCAAAGGCGCTGCCCTGGATTGGTGTGAGCGTGAACTGCCCGCGTTGCGCGCCAGGGACAAACGCCACGCGTGTGCAGTTCAAGGTCAAACCCGTGGCGCCACCGTCCAGCACGCCGTCCAGTCGCGCGCCGTCCACCAGGGTGATGCCCTCTTCCAGCGCCTCGACCACTTCTTCAATTTGAGCCGGCATCTGAGCGCGCTGCTCCAGCGCCAGCAGCGTGACCTCGTGACCAAGTCGGCGCGCGCTGCGGGCCGCATCGAGCGCGGCGCTGCCGCCACCAATCACCACCAGCCGCTTGCCCAAGGCAAGCGGTCGACCGGCGTTGGCACCCGCCAGATACGCGGCGCCATCGCACAGCCAAGGCTGGCTGTAGTCCAGGGTCGGCAGGCGCTTGTTGCGGGCCGCGCCCAGCGCCAGGTAGAGCGCGTCGTGTTGCGCGCGCAAACCGGTGAAGCCGTCGGGGCCGTCGATGCGGTGCTTGCAGTGCACGGTGACGCCCATCGCGATGATGCGGGCAATTTCGCCATCCAGCACCGCGCGTGACAGACGGTAGGCGGGAATGCCGTAGCGCATCAGCCCACCCAGTTCTGGCTGCGCTTCATAGAGCGTCACGGCATAACCCAGGCGGCGCAATTGGTATGCGGCGGACAGACCCGAGGGACCGCCGCCGACGATGGCGACGTGGCCGGCCCGTGGAACCGGCGCGGACTCGAAAGCCCAACCCTGTGCCAAGGCCTGGTCACCCACGAAGCGCTCCAGCTTGCAGATCGACAGGGCCTCGTCGTAGCCCGCCCGATTGCACGCCATCTCGCACGGGTGGTGGCAGATACGCCCAGCAATCGAGGGGAAGGGATTGTGGCGCGCCAGCACCTGCCAGGACGCACGGAAATCACGCGCCCGCGCCAGGCCAATCCACTCGGCGATGTCGCCATTGACCGGACAGGCGCCGTGGCACGGGGCCGGGGCCTTGATATGCTTGGCCAGCGAGGCGCGCCAGGTGCCGGTTTTGATGGCGTCGGTNNGGGGTGTGGTCGCTTGGCTCATGCCGCACTCCCCAGCAGTTGCCGTTCGGCGCTGCGGAATCCTTCAACGCAGGCGGCGACGTTTTCGTTGTGTTGTTTGGGCGCGTTGTCCACCAAGACCTGCGACAGAATCGCCAGGGTCGGCGCCTGAATCACCCGGGCCAGGGCGCCGAGCAGGGCCGAGTTGACAATGCGGCCCAGCCCCTGCTGGCGCGAGATCGTCAGCGCATCAATCGGAATCACGCGCCTGCCGGGCAGCGCTTGCGCAAATTCCGCCGCGCTGCGCGCCGAGTTGACAACGATCAAGGTGTTGGCGTCCGCCGTGGCCAACAATCGGCCTTCGAGCAGACTGGCGTCAAAACACAGGATGGCGTCGGCGCGTTCGATATCGCAGCGCACGCGCACCGGCCGTTGGTCGGCCCGAATGTAGGAATTCACCGGCGTGCCGCGACGCGCGCCGCCATAGCTGGCAAAACATTGCACATGCAGCCCCTGTGCATGGAAAGCGCCAGCCAGCAGATTGCCGGCAGTCTGTGCACCCTGACCGCCACGGCCCTGGATGATGATCTCAAGCACCTTGTCTTCTCCTGGTCGGAAGCCGGCCACGCCGTCAAACACGTAGCAGACTTCCAGTTGTTATGTTGTCCGTAGGGACTTGTCTCCAACGCAATGTAGGCGGTTTGATCGCATTCGTCGAATTGATTCTTCAAATCCGCTACATTCACCAAACGAATACTAGAGTGAGGACGTGGTGAACTTCCGGCAGCTTGATTTGAATTTGTTGCGGGTGCTGTGCGCGGTATACCGACTCGGCTCGGTGACCGAGGCTGCCCGCCAATTGGCGCTGTCGCAGCCGGCCACCAGCAATGCCCTGGCGCGACTGCGGGCCTTCTTCGACGACGAGCTGTTCGTGCGCTCGCCACGCGGCTTGCATCCGACGCGACGCGCGCAGCGCATCGTGCCCGCGGTGATCGCCCAGTTGCAGGCACTGGAGTCCTCGGTCATGAGCAGCGAGGGGTTTGAGCCCATCCGTGCCAGCGTGCACTGGCGCCTGTCGCTGTCGGACCTGGGCGAGATGATGTTTCTGCCACCACTGGCGCAGGCGCTGCGCGACCAGTCGCCGCGCAGCCAGGTGTCCAATGTGTCGGTGGATGCACTGCACGTCGGTGCGGCGCTGAACGCCCACGACGTGGACCTGGCAATTGGCATTCTCGGGCCCAGCCACCAGTCGATTGCCAGCGAACGCCTGTTTCAAGAACACTTTGTGGCCATCACGGCCAAGGATTGGCGTCCGAGCCAGGGGCGCGTGGGCAGCAGCCTGAGCGCCCGGCAACTCAGCGCTGCCTCATTGGCGGTGGCCTCCCCGGCCGCCACCTACCATGGCAGTGTTGACCTGATGCTGACCAAGCTCAAGCTCAACGAGCGCATCGTGCTGCGCGCGCGGCACTACGGCGCCCTGCCGGAACTGGTGACCCGCAGCGACCTGATGGCCATCGTGCCGCTGATGTATGCCAACTCCCTGGCGCCGCGCTATGACGTGCGCCTGTGGGAACTGCCCGACCACGGGCCGCGCTATGACGTCAGCATGGTGTGGCACCAGACCGCCACGCCCGACCCGGCACACACCTGGCTGCGCGAAGTGGTACGAAAGCTGTTTCAACGGCCTGCGACCGGAGCCCTTGGCGGGCAGGTCAGAAGCGCAGGCGTACCCGCGTGAAGGCGTTGGTGCCGAACAGGCGGTTCATCGCCGGTGTGAAATACAGCTCATCGGCGAAGACATAACTGTTGTATTTGCTGTCAACCTCGGCCCCGGTGACCAGTGTGGCGATTGAACACAAAGCCGAGTTGATTTGGCCGCTGCCGATGCCGATTCCGGCTCCCGAGTCGATCGAGGTGCACACGGGTGTGGTCGCGTCGCTCAGCCCGACGAGGGACGGCGCGGTGACAGCCGCACCGGCGTAGTTGTACAGATCGACATACAAGACCTGATTGCCCAGGTCCACGATCGCCAACAACAGCGCTTCATTGAACTTGACGCTCGCCTCGGTCAGCATGGTGGCTTTGCCGACCCGGGTCGCCCAAGGCGTTTGGCCCAGGTTGCTTGCCCCAACGACCAACAGGTGTTTGGCGCCCTGCTGGACCAAGCGACGTACTTGAGCCCCCATGTTGGCGCCGGCCTGCTTGACGTTGGTGATCATGTTCGCCTCGGTGAGGGTGCCGGCAATGACTGCGGAGGCCTGAGTCACGATGTCGCTGACACCGCCGTTGATCAGGATCAGGTCGTTCACCTCCGGTTTGTTGCCAAGCAGAAAGGCATCAATCTGCTCGGTCAACGTCAGGGTCGAGGTGGCCCCGGCCGCATCGGGCTTCGCCGTGATGCGTGCGTTGCCGCGCGCGTAACCCATGCCACCGGCACTCGATGGCGTGATCGTCAGCGCATAACCGGTCGCCAGTTGTTCGACCCAGGTATTGACAGTCGCATCGTTGACGGTGTACTTGGACGTTATGCCGCTGTTGCCAATGTCGCTGAAGGCGTCCCCAAACGACACCAGACGCGTCGGCGTGAGCGCGCCTTCGGTGGTGCCGCCGCCACAGGCGACCAGCCACACGGCGGGCACGCAAACGGCGACCAGCGCAACGCGGCGCAACAAGTTTCCAATCATTCGAATCTCCAATAGTGCGTGGGGTAGTTTAACGACCCCAAGGGCCAGGACGGTTCAGACGGCCGCGGCACGTTGCAGCCGGTCTCTGACGCCTTCCCATTCAGGTTCCTCGGGCGGTGTTTCGACCCAGATCAATTGGGCGCCCTGCGCGTCAAACTCTCGCAACACGGCAAACAACTGCTGGGCGGTTGCGCCAGCGTCGTCGGGCATGCGCCGGCGTATCACCTTGCCGGAGCGACTGCGCANNACGCATCCATCAAACGAAGCTTGGCGCGCGGAGCGTAATGGGACTCCAAAGTACCCGGGGCGCGCGGTGCCGGCGCTGCGTTGGCTGTCGTGGCGGCGGTGGATCGCGGGCTGGAGCAGGCCGCTTCCTCCACTTGGTCCCGACTGATCGCGCCGGGGCGCAGCACCAGCGGCGTGCCCCGGGTGCAATCAACAATGGTGGACTCGATCCCGACTGAGCAGGCGCCGCCATCCAGAATCAGCAAGGGCTCGCCGAACTCACTTTGCACGTGTGCGGCGGTGGTCGGGCTGACACGCCCAAATTGGTTCGCACTCGGCGCTGCCAGACCCCAAACCGGCGCGCCCTCGCCGCTTGCGCCAGCATCCTGACAAGCCCTGAGCACCGCTTGCGCCACCGGGTGAGCCGGGCAACGCAAACCGATGGTGGCCTGCCCCCCCGCCGCGGCGGCGGCCGCACCAGCGCGGCGCGGCAGGATCACGGTCAGTGGCCCCGGCCAGAAGGCTCGCATCAGCGCATGTGCAAAGTCCGGCACATCCTGGGCAAAGTGGGCCACTTGCGATTCGCCCAGAACGTGAACGATCAAGGGATGGTCAGTCGGACGGCCCTTGGCCTGGAAGATCTTGGCAACCGCCTGCGCGTCGTTCGCGTCGGCCGCCAGGCCATACACGGTTTCGGTGGGCAGGCCGACCAGTTCGCCGGCACGTAGCAGGCGCACCGCCGCTGCAATGGACTGTGGCGCGAGTCCCTCCACTATCATCATTCGGTCCCGATTCAGGTAGGCGCCAGGCCCAGCAAACGCGCCGCCTGTTGGGCCGTGGCGCGAACCTGATCAATGGTGGCGCCGGTAACAGTCAGATGCCCCATCTTGCGACCCGTACTGGCCCTGAGTTTGCCGTACAGGTTGAGGTGCGTGCCCGGCAAGGCCAACACCGCAGCCCAAGGGGGTGTCACGGGCTCGGCGCCCTGCGCCAACCACAGGTCGCCCAGCAGATTGAGCATGATGGCGGGGCTGTGCTGGCGCGGCTGCGTCAAGGGCAAGCCGGCCAGGGTGCGCACTTGCAAATCAAACTGGGACTGGTCACACGCGTGCAGGCTGTAGTGGCCGCTGTTGTGCGGTCGCGGCGCCATCTCGTTGACGACCAGGGAATCATCGTCGAGCACGAAAAACTCGACGCACAAGACGCCCACATACTCAAGCTGCGCGGCAATGGCCTTGGTGGCCTCGATGGCCTGTTCGCACAGCGCGGCGGGCAGTACACCGTCAAACACTTCGGTCACCGCCAGAATCCCGTCGCGGTGCTGGTTGCGCTGCACCGGAAAATTCACCATGCTCCCATCGCGACCGCGCGCAACGATGACCGAACACTCGGCCTTCAACGGCAACATTTTCTCGAGCACGCAGCGCACGTGCTTGAGCGCGCCCCAGGCCGCTTGCAGTTCGCCGCGCGTGGCCACACGAATTTGCCCCTTGCCGTCGTACCCCAATTGGGCGGTCTTGAGGATGCCGGGCAACAGGGCCACGTCGACTGCCGCCAGGGCCGGCTCGGAGTCAATCACCGCATAGGGCGCACAGGTCACGCCGCAGCGCGCAAAATGCGCTTTCTCACTGACACGGTCCTGGGCAATCCGCACCGCATCCGCGCCAGGCGCCACCGGACGATGCGCGCCCAAGGTCAACAAGGCGCCAGCGGGCACGTTCTCGAACTCGGTCGTCACGGCGGCGCAGCGCTGCGTCAACTGAGCCAGGCCGGCTTGGTCCAGGTAATCGGTTTGAATGTGGTAGTGGCTTATGAGGCCGGCCGGGCTGGTGACATCGGGGTCCAGCACGGCGGTGAAGTAGCCCATGGCTTGGGCCGCCTGGACAAACATGCGCCCGAGCTGGCCCCCACCCATGACGCCCAAAGTCGCCTGTTGCCCGGCCTGCAAACTGCCGGGCAGAATGGTTGCTGCGCTCATAGCAAAGGAGGTACCGTCATGCCGCGCGCGGTTTCGGTCTGTTCTGCTCGGAAAGCGTCCAGTTTGGCACGCAAGGCCGGATCCTCGTTGGCCAGCATCGCCACTGCAAACAGGGCCGCATTGGCCGCGCCAGCCGCGCCAATGGCGAACGCCGCCACCGGCACGCCTTTGGGCATTTGTACGATGCTGTGCAAGGAATCCACGCCCGACAGGTGCTTGCTTGGCACCGGCACGCCCAGCACTGGCACCACCGTCTTGGCCGCCAACATGCCCGGCAAATGGGCTGCGCCGCCAGCCCCGGCGATGATGGCCTTGAGGCCTCGTCCGGCGGCACTTTCTGCATAGGCAAACATGTCGTCGGGCATGCGGTGCGCGGACACCACTCGCGCCTCGTGGCTGACGCCGAACTGCTGCAGGATGTGGACCGCGTGTTGCATAGTGTCCCAGTCGGAGCTGGAGCCCATCAGCACGCCAATGTGTATGTTTTTCATGAGTTGGGGGCCGCTGCCCACGGCCAAGCAGTGGAACGAATGCGGTGGTCTGACTCCCGAGGGATTAATATTGGATTTTACTTGCCTGCCCCCATTCCCAACCTGATCTCTGGACGACCACGCTGTCACCGATGCAGCGGCGGCCCGTTCCACAAAAATTCCATGATGAACGTCACCTTAGAAAATTTCGATGCCGAAGTTGTTGCCGCGTCCGCCGCGATTCCCGTCCTGGTCGATTTCTGGGCGCCCTGGTGTGGCCCATGCAAAGTGATTGGCCCCCTGCTGGAGAAACTCGAAACCGAGTACGCCGGACGCTTCAAGCTGGTCAAGATCGATTCCGATCAAGAGCAGGAGTTAAGCCAGGCCTTCGGTGTGCGCAGCATCCCCACCTGTGTATTGATGAAGGACGGCAAGCCGCTGGATGGCTTCATGGGCGCCTTGCCTGAGGGACAGATCAAGGCGTTCCTGGACAAACACGTACCCAGCGAAGCTGCCGTGGCGGCTGAAAGCGAGGAAGACCAAGCACTCGGGGCACTGGCCGCGGGCGACGTGGACGCCGCGTTGGAAAAGCTACGCAACGCGCTCGACACCGACCCGGCCAACGACGACACACGCTTTGACTACGTCAAATTGCTGCTTCAGCTTGACCGCACCGACGATGCCAAGGTGGCCTTTGCGCCGGTCATTGGAAAGGTCGGACAGGTGCGTCGCCTGGACTCGCTGCAGCGCTGGATGAATGCAATTGATTTTGCGCAAACCCAGGTGCGGGCTGGCGTCGACGCGGCGAGCTTTGAGACTCGACTGAGTGCCAACAAGCGCGATTTCGATGCCCGCTTCGGCAAGGCGCAGTGGCTGATGGCGCAACAAGTTTGGACCGACGCAATGGATGAGCTGCTGGAGATCCTGATGCGCGACAAATCCTGGTCCAATGATCTGGCCCGAAAGACCCTTATCGCGATCCTGGACATCATCGAACCGCCCAAGGTCAAAGTGGCGGACGGGCAAATTCCACCGCTTGATCCAACCGTGGCGAGCTACCGCCGGCGCCTCAGCAGCATCGTCTTGAGCTAGGCAGTCAGACGCTCCAATGCCTCGCGGTATTTGGCGGCGGTCTTGGCAATGACCTCTTGCGGAATACGCGGCGCCGGCGGGGTCTTGTCCCAAGCTTTGCCGTTGATCTGCACCTGTTCCAGCCAATCACGCACAAACTGCTTGTCGTAGCTCGGCGGGTTGGTACCTTCCTGGTAACTCTCGGCCGGCCAAAAGCGTGAGGAATCCGGTGTCAGCACTTCATCCATCAGGGTCAAGGTGCCGTTGGCATCGAGTCCAAACTCGAACTTGGTGTCCGCAATGATGATGCCCTTCTCCAGGGCAATGCGACAAGCCGTCTTGTAGATCGCCAGACTGATGGCGCGGATACGCGTGGCCAGATCCAGGCCGATCATTTCGGCGGTCTGCTCGAACGTGATGTTCTCGTCGTGGTCGCCAACGGCTGCCTTGGCGGCGGGTGTGTAGATCGGTTCGGACAGTTTCGAAGCGTTCTTCAGGCCTGCAGGTAGCGCCACGCCACACACCGCCTGCGTTGCCTGGTACTCCTTCCAGCCGCTGCCCGCCAGATAGCCGCGCACCACCGCCTCAATCGGCAATGGCTTCAGACGCTTGACCAGCATGGAGCGACCCCGCACCTGCGCCACTTCATCGGGCGCCACCACGCTCTCGGGCGCCTCGCCGGTCAGATGATTCGGGCAGAGGTTGGCGCCGGTGGCCCCCAGCTTGTCGAACCAATACAAGGCCATTTGGGTCAACAAGGCGCCCTTGCCTGGGATCGGCTCGCCCATGATCACATCGAAGGCACTCAAGCGGTCGCTGGCAACCATCAGGATACGGTCCTGGCCAACGGCGTAGTTGTCGCGCACCTTGCCGCGAGCCACCAAGGGCAAGGAATGCAGGGCGGACGTGTGGAGAGCTTCGGTCATGTCGAGTCGTTGAAAGAGAGGCAAGGGCAGGGGCCATGCCGCCAAAATAGAAAAACCCAGCCAGGCCACCGGCCAAGCTGGGCTCCATTATCGCAACGTCGCTCAGGTGACGATCTGCGCCAGTTCGCCCGCGGCATACTGCGCCGCGACCACCGCCAGACTGCGCCCCTTGATCTTGCCGGCCTGGCCTTCGCAGCCGAACTCCAGGTAACGCTGCTTGCAGATCTGCTTGGCCGCTTCGCGCGCCGGTTTGAGCCACTCACGGGCATCGAACTTGTCGGGGTTCTCGGCCAGGAACTTGCGCACCGCGGCGGTCATGGCCAGACGAATGTCGGTATCGATGTTGATCTTGCGCACGCCAAACTGGATTGCCTTCTGGATCTCTTCCACCGGCACGCCATAGGTTTCTTTCATCTTGCCGCCAAACTGGTTGATGATGGCCAGCAAGTCCTGCGGAACACTGCTGGAGCCGTGCATCACCAGGTGCGTATTGGGAATGCGCCGGTTGATCTCTTTAACGCGTTCGATTGCCAGAATGTCGCCAGTGGGCTTGCGGGTGAACTTGTAGGCGCCATGACTGGTGCCAATGGCGATGGCCAGGGCATCGAGCTGGGTGCGTTGGACGAAGTCGGCCGCCTGCTCGGGGTCGGTCAACAACTGCTCGCGTGTCATGGTGGCCTCGGTGCCATGGCCGTCTTCCTTGTCGCCCTTCATGGTTTCCAGTGAACCGAGACAGCCGAGTTCGCCCTCGACCGTGACACCCAGCTTGTGCGCCGTGTCCACCACTTTTCGGGTGACCTGCACGTTGTAGTCGTAACTGGCGATGGTCTTGCCATCGGCTTCCAGGCTGCCGTCCATCATGACCGATGAGAAACCGAGATTCATGGCCCCCTGGCACACGTCGGGGCTCTGCCCGTGGTCCTGGTGCATAACCAAGGGGATTTGCGGATAGGCTTCGACCGCGGCGAGGATCAGGTGTTTGATGAAGGCTTCGCCGGCGTATTTGCGGGCACCGGCGCTGGCCTGCAGGATCACTGGCGCGCCGACCTCCTTGGCGGCCTCCATGACGGCCTGAACNNGGGGGCGTCGGGGCCTAACCCACCTTGCATATCTTGAGCATGTTGGTGCCGCCCGGAGCACCCATCGGCTCACCACACGTGATGGCATAGATATCACCCGATTGGACGATGCCACGGCTCTTCAGGTGACTCTCGGCATCCGACAGCGCCGTATCGCGGTCGGCGCTGGTGTCCATCAACAAGGGGCGCACATTTCGGTACAGGGCCATCTTGCGCTGGGTCGCCACCTTGGGCGTCAGGGCGTAAATGGGCACGTGGATCAGATGCCGACTCATCCAAAGCGCGGTCGAGCCACTGTCGGTCATGGCGACAATCGCCTTGGCACCCAAATGATGCGCGGTGAACAAGGCGCCCATGGCGATGGTCTGATCGATGCGCACAAAGTTCTTGCCGGTGAAGTCGGCGTCGAGCTTGACGTTCTCGGCGCGTTCGGCGGCCAGACAGATCTTGGCCATCTCGATCACGGTCTCCAGCGGGTACTTGCCGGCCGCCGTTTCGGCCGACAGCATGACGGCGTCGGTACCATCGAGCACCGCGTTGGCCACGTCGCTGACCTCGGCACGGGTGGGCACCGGGTTGCTGATCATGGACTCCATCATTTGCGTGGCCGTGATCACGAACTTGTCGTGCTCGCGCGCCAGCTTGATCATGCGTTTTTGCAGCGCGGGCACCGTTGCGTTACCGACCTCCACCGCCAGGTCGCCTCGCGCGACCATGATGCCGTCGCTGGCCAACAGGATTTCTTCCAGCTTGGGGATCGCCTCGGCACGCTCGATCTTGGCGATCAAGCCTGGCTTGTGATCGTATTCAGCCGCCGCCACGTTGCACAGTTGGCGCGCCATCTCCATGTCGGTGGCGTTCTTGGGGAAACTCACCGCCACATAGTCGGCCTGAAAACTCATCGCGGTGCGAATGTCTTCCATGTCCTTGCCGGTGAGCGCCGGGGCGGTCAGACCGCCACCCTGCTTGTTGATGCCCTTGTTATTGGAGAGTTCGCCACCGATTTTGACCGTGGTGTGAACCGCCTCGCCGCGAACTTCGTCCACCGTGATGACGATCATGCCGTCATTGAGCAGCAATACGTCGCCGGCCTTGACCTCGCGCGGCAACGCCTTGTAGTCCAGCCCCACGGCATCAATATCACCGAGCTCAGTCCGCGCGGCGTCGAGGACAAATTTCTGCCCGGTCTCCAACATCACTTTACCGTCGGCAAATCGTCCGACGCGGATCTTGGGACCCTGCAGGTCGGCCATGATCGCGACCTCGCGTCCGGCTCGCTGGGCGGCTTGGCGCACCAGAAGGGCGCGATCAATATGGTCCTTGGCCGTGCCGTGGCTGAAGTTCAGACGCACCACATTGACCCCCGCGCGAATCATCTGCTCCAGCAACGCTGGTTCACTGGATGCGGGGCCGAGGGTGGCAACTATCTTGGTGGCGCGACGATGCATGAACCAGTCTCCTTGTAACTAAGTTCCAATTTTGACATGGATTGAGTTACCGCCGCGTTACGTTCGTGGCACGCCAACAGCAGGTAACCCGCGCTGGAATTACTTCAGCGCGGCCTCGATCTTGGCTTTGACTGCTTCAAACTTCGGTGGCTTGATGATGTAACCCAGTATCCCCAAGGGCAAGGCCTCACCCAGTGTCTCCTTGCTGGCATCGGCGCTCATGAAGATGACCTTGGTTGCACTGGTGCGCGGATTGGCGCTGGCGCGCAACTTGCGGACAAACTCCAGTCCACTCATGGGCTGCATATGGATGTCGGAGAGGATCAAGTCCGGACGAAACTTGACCGCCGCCAACAGTCCCGCCGCCCCGTCATCGCACTCTTGAACGTCTTGTACGCCCAGTCGGCTCAGAATGTCGGCAACGAAGGCGCGCATCAATCGGTCGTCATCCACCACCAGCACTCGGGCTTTTGCGATATTCATACTTTCATTCCCGCATCATCCAGTGGCGTTCGATCCGGATGCGATCACGTCACCCCGGACACACTGCTCAATCCCGTCAAGTGCCGTCCGATCTCGCCACGCCACTGACTGAGCGCCGGCATCAGGTCCAGGTAGACCTGCCGAACCTGCTCGATCAGGTCGGTCTTGCTGGAACGCTCCACGTCCGCTATCTGCGCCGAGAGTGTTTCACCACAGAAAATCGGTGCAAACCCCTTGATGCCATGTAATAGGCGGCTGGCCTCTTTCAGGTCACCGCCCCGCAGTAGCTCCTCTATCTTCACAATATCGGTGGTCAAGCTATCAAGCGCCATCTGCAAGACTTTGCGGAAACTCTGCTCGCTGCCAAACATGGTCAGCGCTCGCGCGGGGTCAAAGTACTCAAACGCTGACTCAGCGCTGGCGCCAGGGGGAGTCATTGAAGTCATGGCCCGTTAGACACGGTTAAGTCGTACCCGAGTCGGCGGCCCGTTTGGACAAGATCTCGAAAGCGGGCAGGGTCTTGCCCTCCAGAACTTCGAGAAACGCGCCACCGCCCGTGGAGATGTAACCAATTCGCTTCTCAATCCCATACTTCGCAATGGCGGCCAAGGTATCCCCCCCGCCCGCGATGGAGAATGCGCTGGACTCCGCAATTGCGTGGGCAATCACGCGGGTGCCGTTTTCAAACGCGGCAAATTCAAACACCCCCACTGGGCCGTTCCAGACAATGGTGCCGGCCAACTTGAGTTGCTTGGCCAAGGCGGCTGCGGTCTCAGGGCCGATATCGAGAATCAGGTCATCATCGGCCACGTCCCGGGCGGCCTTGACGCTGGCCACCGCGTCGGCTGCAAAGGTCTTGGCGGTCACCACGTCGACCGGGATCGGCACGGCCGCACCACGCGCCTTCATGGCTTCGATCACCGCGAGCGCCTGCGCCAGCAAGTCGGGCTCGGCCAGGCTCTTGCCAATGTTCAGGCCAGCGGCCAGCATGAAGGTGTTGGCGATGCCCCCACCCACGATCAGTTGATCGACCTTGCCCGCCAAGCTCTTGAGAATGGTCAGCTTGGTCGACACCTTGGAGCCCGCCACGATGGCCACCAGGGGCCGCTTGGGTTGCGCCAAGGCCAAGGTGATGGCGTCCATTTCCGCCGCCAGCAGGGGACCGGCACAGGCGACCTTGGCGAACTGCGCGATGCCATAGGTGGAAGCTTCGGCGCGGTGCGCCGTGCCAAAGGCATCATGCACAAAGATGTCGCACAAGGCGGCCATTTTTCTTGCCAAGGCTTCGTTATTCTTCTTTTCTCCGGGATTGACGCGGCAGTTTTCCAGCAACACCACCTGACCCGGCTGCACGCTGACGCCGTCCACCCAATCCGCCAGTAGCGGCACCTCGCGCCCCATCAACTCGGCCAATCGCCGCGCCACCGGCGCCAGCGAATCAGCAGGCTTGAACTGCCCCTCGGTCGGACGACCCAGGTGCGAGGTGACCATCACCGCCGCACCGGCATCCAAAGCCATCTGAATGCAGGGGATGGAGGCCCGAATGCGGGTGTCCTCGGTGATCCGGCCGGCGTCATCCTGCGGCACATTGAGATCGGCGCGAATAAAGACACGCTTGCCTCTAACTTGACCTTGACTGCACAGATCCGAAAAGCGAATGACGTTCATGAGACTCCCGATGAAGAAAAGCTGGAAACCTGAATTGTAGAAGCGCCCCTACCATCCCAGTCCCAGGTGCAAGGGCAAATAGACCGCCATGCCCGCCACAATCGTGCCAAGCACGGCTTGGCCGGCACCCCTGCGCCAGAAAAAATACGCAGCCCCTGTGGCGGCGGCGAACAGGCGCGCGTCACGCCAAGTCTCGACCAGACCACCCTGCGCCATGACAATCTCCGGCACGATCACGGCGGCCAGGGCGGCAATGGGCGCGTATTGCAGGCCGCGCTGCGCCCAGTGCGGCAACGCCCAGTCGCGGCTGGAAATAAGGAAGAAAGAACGCGCCAGCACCGTCACCAGGGTCAACCCCACAATGGTGGCCACCGTCCACAAATCGGTTTCATTCATGGCCGGCTCCGGTAGGCCAGTGGCGTCTTCTCCAACACCAGGCACATGGCTACCGCCGCCGCAATCGCCACCAGAATGTTGAGTTTCAGTGGCAAGGCAAAGGCGGCCACTGCCGCCGTCGCCGCAACGCCAGCGGCGACCACACGCAAGCGACTGGATGCCAACGAACAGGTGATGCCGATCAAAGCCAGAATGCCCGCGAAACCCAAACCCCAAGTGGTCGGCACCAGGCTCGACAGCAGCACCCCGGCCACGCTGGCACCCACCCAGGCAATCCAATTCAGACCACAGTTGCCCGCGAGGTAGGCCTGCTGGGCGCGCACCTGGGCGCTGTCGCCACCGTGCTTGGGGAAACGTTTGACGAACAGCACATAGCTCAGGTCGCCAGTCAGGTAGCCGCAAACCAGTCGCTGAGACAAAGGCAAATGCATCACATAGGGTCGCATGTGGGCACTGAAGACCACGAAACGCAAGTTGACACACAACGCAGTGGCCAGGATCACCCACATTGGCGCGGAGGAACTGATCAGGGGCAACGCCGCCAGTTGGGCGCTGCCGGCAAACACCAGCACACTCATCAGCAAAGCCTCGACCGTGCTCAAGCCGGACTTGACCATGGCAACGCCCGTCATCAAGCCCCAGGCCGCGATGCCCGGCGCGACCGCAAATTGATCCCGCAGGCCCTGCCGGAACTCGGGATGTCGGTAGTTTTCAGGGAGGTAAAACATCGGTCCGTCTCAGCGTGCGGCGCCGCCTGACTTGGCCGCTTGCGGGTCGGGGTCAAGGGGTCCGGTCAGTTTCATCCCGGCTTGAATGGGCATGCCGCGCAGGCATTCGACCAGCGCCATGCGCTTGGCACCCGCACGCTGCAGTTCGGTCAAAAGTACCGTCGAATTCAGTGCCGCGACGGCAATACCAGCGTCACTGATCTGGGTGATGGTGCCAGGCGGCACGCTGGCGTCCGCCGGCCCAGGCGCCACCCGCGCGTCCCACACTTTGACCGTCTCCCCCTGACAACGCGTCGCCGCGACCGGAAACGGGTTGAACGCGTGCACGCGCCGCACGATGGCCTCGGCGGTTTGGGCCCAGTCAATCCAGGCCTCGGCCTTGTCCAGCTTGGCGGCGTAGCTGACGCCCTGCTGGGGCTGCGGAGTCGGCTTGAGTTCGCCGCTGGCCGCCTGCATCAAGGCCCGCACAATCAATGACCCACCGATGTCGGCCAGGCGATCATGGAGCAGCGCCGTGGTGTCGGTCGGTGCTATGGGTGTGCTCTGCCACAACAGCATGTCGCCGGTATCCAGTCCCGCATCCATCTGCATGATGGTGACGCCGGTCGCCGCGTCGCCCGCCTCGATGGCGCGGTGAATCGGCGCCGCGCCGCGCCAGCGAGGCAGCAAGGACGCATGAATATTCAAGCAGCCCAGCTTGGCAAGTGGCACGCTGGCGGGGTCAGCGGCGCCCGCCGCCCCAGACCCGGCCGACCCCATCACGTCAAGCAACCATTGCGGCAAGATCAGCCCGTACGCCGCCACCACCATGGCCTGCGCCTGAGCCTGCTCGATCACCAGGCGCGCCTGCGCGGCGTCATCCGCGAATTTGCCATCCAACCGAAGGCTGCGAGGTTGCAGCACCGGAAGATGCAAGGCCAGGGCCGCCTGCTTGACGGCCGAGGCGTGCAACTTCATGCCGCGACCGGCGGGTCGATCCGGTTGCGTCAAAACCAAGGCGATCTCGTGGCCGGCTTCCACCAGACTCGTCAAGGCGACCCGCGCGAACTCGGGCGTCCCCGCGAAGATCAGCCTCAACGCAACTCCTCCCGCTGGGCTTTCAGCATTTTCTTCTTGATCCGATTGCGCTTGAGTGGCGACAAATACTCCACGAACACCTTGCCCATCAAGTGATCCATTTCGTGTTGAACGCAAACCGCCAACAGCCCATCGGCCTCGATGATTCGACTAACCCCCGCGCCATCTTGGGCACTCACCTTGACCTCGTCGAAGCGCTCCACACCGTCATAGATGCCGGGCACCGACAGGCAACCTTCTTCGTTGAGATGCTTCTCGGGGCTGCTCCAGACCAACTGAGGATTGATCAACACCAGCGGCTGGTCGCGCTCCTCGGAAACGTCGATGACGATCAAACGCTCGTGCACGTCAATCTGTGTCGCGGCCAGGCCAATGCCCTTGGCGTCGTACATGGTCTGTAGCATGTCCGCAATCAGGGTCTTGATGCGGGCGTCCACCGCCTGGACTGGCGTGGCGACGGTGTGCAGTCGCGGGTCGGGATAACAAAGAATGGGTAGTAGGGCCATGGGATATGAATGGTCATTGCCAGCACGACACTGCGGCGGGGCTGCCGCTGTCGATCATGCCAAGTCGTCCAGATGTCGTTATTTTCCCCACTTTTTGCCGTTGCGTGCGCGGCACGGTCTGGAAAACGTTGCCGAATCAATGGCTTGGGAGCAAAATCGCGCGTGAATTATCAAGATTTTCCACGGGGACGCTGCACCAAACCCAGCATTCTCGAACTGCCGTGAGGCCTCCATAATGCAGCAAGACACGACTCAACACATGATGGTGACACCGAAATTGGCGCTGACCGCCCTGTTCGCTGCGGGCGCGCTGGCCAGCACGATGGTGACATCCGCCGCTTTTGCGCAAAACCTCACAGTCACGCCGGCTCAACAGGCCACAGCCGAACACGTGGCGCAAGCCGGCGTACCGCTGAGTGAGCTGTCCGCCAACGCGCCGGACGAGTACACCATCAAGCGCGGCGATACGCTGTGGGCGATTTCCGGCCTATTCTTGAAAAGCCCGTGGCGCTGGCCCGAGCTGTGGGGAATGAACCGCCAGGACATCAAGAATCCGCACCGCATCTACCCCGGCCAGAAACTCTACCTCGAAAAGAAGGACGGACGCGCGACCCTTCGCACCAGCCGCTCTGCAAGCACCGGCGATGTCGCGGCAGACACCCCCAACGACACCGTCCGCGTCTCGCCCCGCACCCGTTTTGAAAGCCTGGCGGACAGCGCCGTGCCAACCCTCAAGCCCAACCTGATCGAACCCTTTCTCACTGAGCCGATGGTGGTCGACCAGAACGAGTTGAACAGCGCGCCACGGATCGTGGCCACGCAAGAGAACCGCGTTTTGCTGACGCGAGGCGACCGCGCCTATGCACGCGGGCAAGGTGGCAAGCCGCTGATCGATGCGGGTGGCAAGCAACAGGTCTACCGCGTGTTTCACAACGCCACACCCTTGAAGGACCCGGTCAGCGGCGAGATCCTCGGCTACGAGGCGGAATATGCCGGCAAGGCCTTGCTGGCGCAGAGCGAGACCACGCTCGGCAGCACCGACAAAGATGGCAAGACCAGCTCCGAGATCGTTCCAGCGGTGATCGATATCGTCGCGGCCAAGGAAGAAATGCAGGTGGGCGACCGTTTGGTACCGGAGCCCGAGCGGCAACTGCTGAGTTACGCCCCCAGGGCTCCATCGGGCGCGGTCGACGGCCGGATCGTATCGGTCTACGGCAACGCGGTGGTCAATGCCGGACAGAATCAGGTCGTTGCGATCAATCTGGGCAGCAAACACGGCATCGAAAGTGGCCACGTGCTGGCGATCCTCAAGGCCGGTGCCCGCGTGGTCGACAAAACCGACCCGGCGTGGCCGAACATCAAGCTGCCGGACGAGCGCAATGGCTTGTTGATGGTGTTTAGGACCTTCGAGAAAGTCTCCTATGCCCTGATACTGGATATCCGGGACGGCGTGCGCATTGGTGACCGCCTGGTGTCGCCGCGTTGAACCCTCACGCGAGCCAGCGCTCGATGGGTCGGATCGGGGCCGCGATGCCGCGCCCGCTTCACGTCAACCCTGTCGGTTAAGCGGGCCCGCCAAATGGAGCGTAGCGAACTCGAGGGGTGGCTTCGCCTGAGCTTGACCGAAGGGGTCGGTAATGCTGCCGCGCGCAAATTGCTGGCCGCGTTCGGCGCGCCACAAGCTGTTTTCCAACAAACCGAGCTGGCGCTGTGCCAGGTAGTCAGCCCGGCGCGGGCCGCGGCGATCACCCAGATGCCAGCAGGCTTGCACGCGCTGTTGGAGACCACATGGGCTTGGCTGGGCGACGACAGCGGCGCTTACCATCAAATCGCGGTTCTCGGGGCGGTCAATTACCCGCCGTCCTTGTTAACCATGGAAGACCCGCCATTAATGCTCTACCTGATGGGGGGTCCGCCACCTCAGGTTTCGCTGGAGTCAGGCTGTCAGGAAGAACCGGCTGTGATGTCCGATTGGCTGGCGCAGGGGCTGCGCGACTGCATTGCGATTGTGGGCAGTCGCAACCCGACCCCTCAAGGCGCCGCCAATGCTCGGAGCTTTGGACACGCCCTGGTCGGCGCTGGTCTGACCGTGGTCTCGGGACTGGCGCATGGCGTCGACGGTGCGGCCCATGAGGGTGCACTGGAAGGTCTGTTCGGCGCCTCACCCCGGCTGGTCACGATTGCGGTGGTGGGCACCGGCCTGGACCGCGTTTACCCCAAAGAACACCGTGCGCTGGCGCATCGTATTGCGCGCAATGGATTGATCTTGAGCGAGTACCCACTCGGGACCCCGCCACTGGCAGCCAACTTCCCCAGGCGCAACCGCCTCATTGCAGGGCTGGCACACGGCACGCTGGTGGTTGAGGCAGCCTTGAAGTCGGGCTCCTTGATCACGGCGCGGCTCGCCGCCGAGCAAGGCAAAGAGGTCTTTGCCATTCCCGGATCGATCCACGCCACGCAGTCACGTGGTTGTCACGCCCTGATCAAACAAGGTGCCAAGCTGGTCGAGTCGGCCCAAGACGTGATCGAGGAACTCAGGCTCGATCTTGGCACGTCGCCGCCGGGCGACACAGCGCACGATGCGCCCCACCCTGACATCGGCGCCGACCAGGTGTTAACCGATGCTCTGGGGTTTGACCCAGTGGGACTGGACGCCCTGCAGGCCCGCTGTGGCCTGGAAACCGCCACCTTGCAAGCCCAACTCATGACGCTGGAACTGGATGGTCATGTGGCGCGCCTGCCCGGCGGACTGTATCAACGGGTCGTGTGAATGAGTCGATCAGTTGAGGACAGAGCGTCGCTTTGCGCCGGTCTGTCCCGCAAGGC
>CXWL01048600.1_pt1 | contig 19640 bp, 25 predicted proteins | sample 590931 | NCBI WGS metagenome assembly CXWL01 (sample SAMEA3498368, study PRJEB10139) | groundwater metagenome | biome: water well; material: biofilm material | place: Germany | collected 2015-04-27 | reverse complement strand
GTGTTCAACAGTAATTGAGCGATATGCTTCAGTCGAAACTGAAGCAGTGTCATGTAAGAAGTGTGGTGCCGATGCCAAACGTCTATTCCCCAATATCGGGAGTAAGCAAGTAACAGAACTCGTAGACCCGTTCTTAAATGTGCGTCATGAGGAAGATAATAGAAAACGATTAGAAGATCGTCGTATAGAACACTTTTGGGATGTAGAAGTTCCAAGACTAATCCAGACCTACTCAACAGAGACCTGTCTAGAAGAAGGTTGGCTTAAGTACAATGAGAAAGGCGAATTGGTAATTGGAAAACCCCAGAAAAAATCTAAATGAAAACTTGTACTCAGTGTAAGCAATCTAAAGACTTAGAAGATTTTCCACGTTCAAAAGCTGAACGAACTGGTTATAAGCCAAGTTGTAAAACTTGCAAAAAACTAGAAAAGGCTAATTGGTACAAACAGAATATAGGTTTGGCAAAGGCTCAAACTTCAGCTTATCAGAAGAAGAATCGAAAAGCTAGAACAGCGTATGTTAAACTGTGGCGCTTTACTAATATCTACGGGATTGCCCAGGAACAGCATGATCAACTCTTCTTGCAGCAAGAAGGTAAGTGCGCTATTTGTAGTAAACGCCGAGATGAACTAGATAGAGATCTTTGTGTAGACCACGACCATAAGACTGATAAAGTTCGCGGTTTGCTTTGCTACCCGTGCAATGTTGCTTTAGGATATATGAAGGATAGCGTTGCCTCTTTATTGAGCGCAGTCAAATATCTGGAGACAGCTAATGCGTCTTCTGTCGATTGATATCGAGAATTTTCTTAGTATTGAAAAAGCCCACGTGGACTTTGATGATATAGGTTTACTTTTACTTGAAGGTTGGAACTTCGATGTAGATAGAGCAAATGGTGCGGGCAAGACAGCTATTCTCAATGCTATTTCCTTTGGGCTTTATGATAAAGTTCCGCGAAAAATAACAGCTTCAGAATTCTTAAGACGCGGAACGAAAAAAGGGTCTGTTTCCATCCGACTTGAAGTCGGAGGCGAGATTTATGGGGTGCAACGATCAAGACCTAAGGGAGTTACATTTACGCATGAAGTCAATAGTTCGCCTGAGGTACTCTCGATAACCCAAGAAGAATGGGAAGCAAAATTACGTCTGTCTTATAATCAATTTATTGTTGCAATGTATTGCTCACAAACAACCCAAAGCTCTCCTCCTCGATTTTTACTTTTAAATGATTCTGATAAAAAACAGTTCTTATTACAGTTACTTAGTTTAAGTGAGTTCAATTTATGTAAGAAACAGTGTGATGATATCATTACAAAAACACAATCTAAGTTTGACGGTTTTCGGCAGAAAATGTCGGAATTGCAAGTAAAAATCGATGCTTACAATGAATCTGTCATCGACGAGTCTGTGTATATATTAATGATATCCACAAAGGAAAATAAAAGGGATTCTTTTGTAAAGGCTTTAATTGATTCACAGAATGTTATCAAACCTGATCTAGCTAAATATAGCAAGCTCGAGGAAAATATTCTTATTAAAAAGACTAATTTCACAGAAGCTCGCGCTCGACGAGAGGTGCTTCTTTCTCAATGGGAACGTTTAGGAAAGAAGATCAAACCGTTCAATGCCGCTGATTCCTGTCCTACCTGTGGTGCAGAAGTTAATAATTCTTATGTCGAACTTGCCCACAACGCTGAGGTGGAACGCATCAAACAGGAACGTCTCTCAATCAAAGAACAGATTGATGAGATCGATTCTCTTCTAACTAACGAGGCTCAAGTAAATACTTTACATACCAAACTTAAGGAGCGCAAGAGAAAAGAATCTGCTGAGTACGAGCAGGCTCAGATTACTCAGATTGAGTTAAACTCTCACATTAACTCAGTAGACGCGGAAATTTCGAATTTGAATGAAAAGTTAAAAAATAATGCTCAATTAGTGGAGAAGATCAATGCGCTACACAGTCAGCGGAGTATTCTTAATACTGAATGGCTCGAGTTGGCGGCAGAACTTGAACTTCAGAAGACGGTTGCAGCGATCTATTCTCCAACTGGTGCGCAGGCCTATGTTTTGGATTCCGCTGTAGCCCTATTCAACGAACACGTGGCTAAGTACGTTGAAATGCTCTGGCCTAATCTAACTTATGAACTACAGAGTTATAAGGAAAATAACAAGGGCGAGGTCACTGCGAAGTTCTCTGAGTCAATCGTGATGGATGGAAAGTCTATCTCTATAGGAAGCCTGTCGGGTGGAGAATTAAAGGCGCTGTCGATTTGTGCAGACATGGCTCTTCTTGGGATTCTGGAACAACAGTTTGGCATACACATGTCTCCTGTCATTTTTGATGAGGCCTTTGATGGTTTGGATGCCTCTGGCAAAGAGTTTGCACTAGAGCTGATCCAGGGCTTGTCTCAGGACCGTCAGGTAGTGGTCATCGACCATGCTTCAGAGATGCGAGCCTCCTTCGATAAGATCCTAAGAGTCGAAAAGCGGAATGGAATTTCCACTGTTAGTGCCACAGTTTGATATAATGTGGTGATGGATGAACTCCACGAAAAGACCGAGGCACTCCTTAAGTCCTTGCTTTCTATCAAGACTGGGGCTAGTAAGGACCTCATGGTTCCGGCACTTAAGGCACCGTCACTTAATGTGCCTAAAGCTTCTATCAAGCAATTCGCTGTAAATAAGATTCCAAGTGGCCTTCCTCCTTCTTCTAAGAAGGATCCGGTTAAAGTTGCCGAGCAACTCAAAAACCCAAATCCCGGAAAGGTGAATGTTGAGGTTCTTAAGGTTGAGAAGAATGGGCAATGGTCCCTTGAAAAGGGAGTTCTTGATCCAAGTCATGGGATTAACTTTGTTCATGAGCATCACGACTTAGGTGGAGTAGGTGACATGACCCATATTAAGGCGGTTCACCCAGTTCATGGTGTAGTGGGAGAAACTGTTCTTGAACATCAAGCAGATGGTTCTCTCAAACCTTCTGATGTGAATGTTTCTCCAAATCACCGTCGGATGGGAATTGCATCGGCGATGTACACTCATGGTGAGTCTCTTACCGGTAAGAAGATTAAGGCCTCAACTGCGCAAACAGATCTAGGCGCTGCCCTTTGGAGTGGTAATAAGGGAAACAAGCAGTTCGGGTAAAATTTTCTCACATGGCAAAAACTTGGAACCAGGAAGCGGCAATTCGCGGTGCTCTTCGACGAACCTTCTCTAGATCGCCTATTATTCGGGAAGTTTTATTCCGAGTTCGTAGGGAAATACCCAAATACAATAAAGATGGTGGCCGTTCGAAGAAAGATGCTGTCCAATACCAGTGCAATGTTTGTCAGAATTATGTTGGCTCTACTAAAGTTAGCGTTGATCACATTAACCCCGTCGTATCGGTTAATGAAGGCTTTATTGACTTTAATACGTTCATTAACCGCTTATTTTGTGATGCACTTAATCTTCAAGTGATCTGCGATTCCTGCCATAATGTAAAAACTCAAACCGAGCGAATCAGTCGTCTCTTGCTTCAATATGGAAAAGAGTTGGATGAGCTCGAACTTAATGTGAAGACCCATACTATTGATAAAATAGAGGCGTCGAAAATATTAAAGAAGTATATCTCGAAGAAAAAGACTCCGGGATTAGCTCCCATAGTACAGAGAGCTCAAAACATTAAGGACGGGTTATGAGAGCATTAGTTTTAAGTGGTGGTGGCGTGAAAGGCGCGTTTGAGGCTGGCGTTATTTTAGCTTTAACAGAACGTGGTTTTACATGGGATGTTATGGCAGGCGTTTCGGCTGGAGCAATCAATGCTGCCTTTATGGCACAGTTCGCTCCTGCTGATCAACATTTCGGCGCAACTGAATTAGTCTTGCTATGGAGTTCTATCACTGATAAGGACATTAAGAAGCGTTGGTTCCCATTCGGTAAGCTTCATGCACTATCAAAAGGTGGATTATTCAACACCAAGCCTTTGCATAATTTACTTAAAAAGCATTTGAGCAAAGATAAGCTTGCCACATCAGGCGTGATTTTAGCTATTGGTGCTGTATCGCTGAATACCGGTGAATATAGATATGTTGATAGCAGCATGAAAGAAATCGATAAATGGATTATGGCATCAGCAGCCTTTCCTATAGCCTTTCCACCTGTAGAAATTGATGGTGAACTATGGGTCGATGGCGGTATTAGAGACTCAACGCCGATTACGGATGTCTTAGCTCAAACTCCACAAGAAGTAGATGTAATCTTAGCAAGTCCACTAGAAGCAAGTCTTGGTGTAATTGATACAGGGAAGGATCCTCTTAAAATTGCCCTACGATGTGCTGGTATTATGGCAGATGAGATTTTTAATACTGACCTTGATAAGGTGTTTAAAAACAATCTACGAGTCTATCAACCTAAGTTGGATACAAAGTTACCAGAAGACGTACTTACTTTTGATCCAAAAGTGATCATGTCGTTGATTAACTTAGGCTATGAAGTAGGTAAAACCCTTCCTGTGAACGCGTCGGTATAATCTTGATTGTCCATCGAAGATTTTTCTAACCATTTAAAGGAGTTGGACCCATGAGTGATTCAAAGCTAAGTCAGTCGTTTGTTGATAACGCGGAAGATCTAAATGAGAGTGAGGCCACTGCTTTGCTGGTCGAGTCCGAGCAGAAGATGCGCCTGATTAAGGAAGAGCGAGACGCAGATGAAAAGCTCTCTGCTGCCAAGGGCATTGTTAAGGACCTTAGTGCAGGTTATAATAGTGCTCTGAATTACGAGAAGGCTAAGATTTCCTTCTTACTAGATAAGATTCAAGAATTCCAGGATGGTTCGGTGAACCCTCACTCTGGATCAGCTAAAATTTAAGGAGTAGTTCATGTCATTAAGAGACCAATATTTTGAAGGCGTAACGGGTTTAACTCAGAAACTAGATGCAGCACATGACGCCGGCGTTGCTCTTGTGGGCACTGGTACTGGTGTGGGTCAGTGGGATGCTATTACTGCTGGTCTTCAGTCCAACGCTGCTGCTGGTCTCAAGACGTTTACTGTGACGATCCCAACAACTTATCTTCCTGCCACCCTTCGGGGCAATAAGGGAGACAACCTCATCTTGAAGGCTTACCTCAGTGGTATTGTTGAGCAACTTTCAAATCAAGGTATCTATGATTTCGAGTGCACTCCTAAACTAAATACCAGCGACACAGTTGATACTAAGATTGATCTAAATTTTGCGTTCTCATAAAAATGCATATGTGGAGCGACAAAGACTTTGACTGGAAACAGCTATATGAGTCTATCGAAAAGATAGACTCATATATGCGTTTCTGGGGACGAATTGGAGTCATTTCAAAAGAAAAATTCGGTACGGCTCGAATTTGTGTAACCTTCTGGGATGGCACTCTTCACGGACTGCTATATCCTGGTTACTTCTTTTCGCAATTTCCTCGGTGGCTTTGGTCTTTTGATCTTAGGTTTATAAGTCCATTTACACATTGGGTTGGATTATCTAAATTGGTTAATTGGTATCAAAAAAAGATTTATGCGATGGCTTATAGTCGAGCAATCAAGGCCTTTCCAAAAATCAAAATTGAATTAGTGATAGCCGCTGATTTTGAAGAGCTCATCAAAGAATATCCAGCTATCATAACTATGCATCGCTTTCGTCGTGTTGTAAAAACACTTCTTAGCCGGTAGAATCCCAACATGAAAACTTTCTTTACTAGTGACCTTCACCTAGGTCACGCACTCATTATTGAGCTGTGTTCTCGTCCTTTTGCAGATATTGGGGCAATGAATGAGGCCTTGATCCAAAAATGGAACGCCGCAGTTGATCCAGGAGACACCGTTTACGTTCTCGGAGACTTCTTTATGGGCCCTCGAGAGACCGTCTTCCTACGTAAGTGCCTGAATGGCAAGATCATTCTCGTCAAGGGTAACCACGACAAGAAAGATGCTCTTCTCAAAGAAGCAGGCATTGATGAGATCCATCGCAAGCTTGAGATTGAGATAGATGGACATAGACTGTATCTGGCCCATATTCCAATTCATCTCCTTGATCCGACTGAACGGTTTTATTCGCCGGACCTGACGTCTGATCCTCCGGAGAACTATGATTACTTCCTCTGTGGTCACGTCCATGGGCAATGGAAACGGCAGGGTAATACGATTAACGTTGGTGTGGATCAATGGGAAATGACCCCACGTACGCTCTCAGAATTGTTAACTGCGAAGGATCCAAGCTGATGCCTCATTTTGATCCAGAAAAGCTAAAGCAAGCGCGCAAGCTTACTACCAAAAGCATGCAGATAAGATTAAAGAGAAGTCAAAGAGATATTGCTCTTGGATTACCTAAATTTGTTCCAATTAAAGAAACATTGGAAGGGATATAAGAATGCCCAACTTCAAACCAGTAGTGCAACTACATAACCATTCAAAGTATAGTCTGCTCGACGCTGTTCCTTCTCCTCAAGATTGGGTTCGTTGGTGTTTGGAAACAGGAACACCGGGTTTAGCAATTACTGATCATGGTACGGCGATTAGTATGTACGATGCAATCCGTACGCCGGACCTTATTAAAAATATCAACAAAGAAAATAAAGAGTGGAATAAGGAGAATCCTAAGGAAACTCCTCGTCCCGAGTATCCTACTAATAGCGCTCGCTTGATTCCTGGCGTTGAACTTTATGTAAAGTTGAATGCTGAAGACGAAGGGCATTATCACATTACGGCATGGGCTTGTTCAAATGAAGGTTATCACAATCTCATGAAGTTAGCATCATTAGCTTACAACGATACGGTAAATTACTACGGATCGCTTAAAGCGAGAGTCACTTATGAACAAATTAAACAGTACAAGAAAGGCCTGATGTTTGGGACTGGGTGTATTGTTTCACCGATCGGTCAGGCCATTATGAAGGCGAAGGATAAGAAACTCGCCGAAGAGCGGTTCCTTATGTACAAGGAACTGTTCGGTGATGATCTTCTGATTGAATTCCACGTGGGAGACATTACGCATGACTTTAATAAGAAGACTGGAGGGTTCGATGCCTTCCCTATCGAAGAAGGAAAAGCTGATCAATGCGTTTGTGATAACAATAAACAGCGAGGTTACAATCTCTTCCTCAAAGAGATGGTTGATAAACACGGGGGTCGGTGTATTCCAGTTACGGATGCCCACTTCGTGTATCCAGAGGACAAAGTCATCCAGGATTGCCTCTTAAAGAACGGCAATTCGAACGGTTGGTACTTCTATGAGAGCTATCATCAGATCATGGCCGAGGATATGTTCAAGAAGCTCCAAGTTCATCTTGGTGAAGAATGGATGACTGAAGAGCGGTTTGCCGAGTGGATCGATAACACCTATATCCCGCTAGAACGGTCTAAGAGCATCGAGTTTAAGTTTGAGTATCACCTTCCGAAGATTCAGATCCCCGAGCATATTCGGGCGAAGGCACCGGATGACTATGATCAGCAAACTTATTGGTACATGATGGAGCGTGTCAAGGTTCATGGTCGCTGGAACAGTGATCCGGTGTACGTCCAACGGTTCAAGACCGAATTAGACGTCATCATGAAGAACGAGAAGCTCAACTTTCTTCCGTACTTCCTTGTGTATGAAGATATTGGCACCTTCGCGCGGTCGAAGGGCATTCTTCAGAACCTGGCTCGTGGTTCAGCAGGCGGATCCCTAATCTCCTTCTATTTAAAGATCATTCATCTTGATCCTATTAAGGCCAACCTTCCGTTTGAGAGATTCTTGTCTCATGCCCGTATTCGCGCAGGATCATTCCCTGATATCGACGGCGATTTCGGCGATCGCGATCGTGGTCTTATTGTGAAGTATTTGCAAGAAAAGTATGGATTGGGCTTTGCTCAGATCGCGACCTTCCAGAAGATGAAGACTAAGAATGCAATCAAAGATGCAATGTATTCTATCTATGGGAAGAAAGGTAATGACCCGGAAGTGATGGCTATTTGCGAGACCATTCCAGATTCTCCACAGGGTGTTGACGAGCATGACTTTCTTTATGGATACACAGACCAAGAAGGTAACTATAATCATGGGATTGTAGAGCTCAATAAGACTCTAGCTAAGTTTTTTCAGATTCACCCAGATATTCAGACAATGGTGAATAAGCTTCTTGGCGCAGTTCGTGGATGGGGCCGACATGCATCAGCGTTCGTTATCTCTACCGTGGACTTGTCGGCCGATCGTGTCCCTACTATGACCCTTCTAGACAAAGACCTTGGTATGACTATCCAGGTTACTCAGTATGACGCAGGCATGGTTGAGAAGAGTGGCTTAGTCAAAGCAGATATTCTTGGGCTGTCGACTCTAACGGCAGTCTCTGACTGTGTTGAACTGATGAAGGCGAAGGGAATTGACTACCTTGAAGAAGAGAACGGTGTTCCACTAATCTATCGTCTTCCTGAAGACCCACAGGTGTATGGGGACTTCTATAACAAAGACACGGACTCATCGTTTCAGTTCAATACAGACCTCATTAAGGGTATGGTGCAAGAGTTTTGTCCGCTCAATCGTCAAGCTTTAGCCGACTTTACTGCTTTGGCTCGACCAGGTGCACTGGACGCAAAAATGGCTATTGATGCTGTTTATGTGATTGAATATGAAGACGGTTCAAGAGAGAACTTGTCTCCAAGGGAATATCACGAATGGCAAAAGAGTTTAAGCAAATCAACGAATTAGAGTTAGTTCAATTTTATGAACAAAATGAAATTTCTGTGCGTAATTTAAGTTTGAAGTTATTGAATTTGGGATTTATTACTTTTGATAAAAGCAAAGGAAGGTTAAATTGGAACAGTTTCGAAGAAATGGTAAACAAATTAAAAGTATAAAATTTTTAGAACCAGATCCAGATATGATTGGAGTTACTGCCGCCCAATATTACATGGATGTGCGAAATGGAGCAAAGGATTTAATCTTTTTACATGATGACCTAAAGCCTATCCTTGAAGAAACTAATGGTGTTTTCGTTTATCAAGAAAGTGTCATGAAGTTTTTAGTAGAAGTCGCGGGATATACTTGGGAAGAATCCGATATCGTTCGATCCGCAATTGCAAAGAAAAAGACGGAAGTTATTATGAATACCTTTACAAGAATAAGACAATCCTGTAAACTTCGGGGATGGAGTGACGACGCAGTAGAAACTGTCTGTCAGCAGATTTTGGCATTCTCTCGCTATTCATTCAATCGGTCTCACTCCTATGCGTACGGAGAGCTCGGATATATTACAATGTATCTAAAGCATCACCATCCGCTTGAGTGGTGGGCATCAATGCTAAACCTTGATCTTAAAGAGGATAAGCTCCGGCGCTACATTTCTAAGCTAGGTGAAACTGTACGTGCCCCTTCATTGAAACATCCAACATCTAGATTCGTAGTTCGCAAGGATGAGAACGATAAGGGCTATATTGTTGCTCCGCTATCGGTTATCAAAGGAATTGGTCCTAGGGTAGTTCAGGAACTATGTAATAAAGGTCCATTCTGGTCACTTGAAGACTTTGTGGCACGCATCGATCACGCTAAGTGTAATACCGGCGGTATCTCAGCTCTCATTAAAGGTCGAGCGGCGGATGATATGATGGATATGTCGATCCCCAATTATCCTGATCGTCGAAAGAAGTTCATTGAGGACTTTAAGAAGCTCCGCAAGAAGCCAATTAAACTGCAGGAAGACGTATTCAAGTTTGATCCGCTGTCGATCTTTCTCCAGGAGAAAGAGGCTAATAAGGTCTTCAATAAGACACTTCTCAGCAATCCTGACATCATGGAGCTTGTCAAGAAATACCATACAGACGAGGCCTCTTTAGAGCTGAATTCTTTAGAAGAGACTGGTAAGGAAGCTGTTCCATTTAAGATGGGGAGTGTGCCGATTTTGGCTAATATAAAAGTTGCTGAAGGTTTTTGCGGAAAGGTTGATAAAGATGTGGGTTTGATTCTTTTATATGAGTCATCTGCTTTCACTAGCGGTCTTTCAAAGAAGAGTGGTCGACCTTGGTCTAAGGTAGCAATTCACCTTTCAGATGGTTTTACTACGATTGAGTGCGTTGACTGGAAAGCTAAGAAGGCGCTTGGTTGGAGTAAGAACGCTATCGTTTACGTGAAGGGCGAATTGAAACCAGGTTGGAAGACTCCAATTTGCTTAGACGTACATGAAATTCAGCGCCTTTCAAACGATTAATTAGAAAGTATAATCTTTCAAACGGGAGATTTTAATGTCAAAGTATACGATTGCAACAGTCGCTCCAAGTATTCTAAGAAAGGGTGAAATTGTTTTACAGCAACCTGATTTCTTAGAAGAAATCAGGGCTTGTGCTCATAAGGCCGCTAAGAAGAATATTACCGGAGTTAATCATCTACGTGACATTCTTAATACTATTCGGCAGAAGTTTGATCCAGATCTTAATATTTTTAAGGTCCCACTTTCTCAGTATGAAGGTCTACCTTTTCAGAATGAGAAGGATCTTAGTCGAATTATTGTCCGCCTGCTAAAAAAAGAATGTCCCGATGTTTTTGAGAAGGTTTTGGAGTATAATATAAAGAATCGACCTCATGGTTCGAAGTTGATTTATTATGTCGGTAACTTCAGTGATACCAGCCCTTTTACTAAGAATGGTATTGATTTTATTGAAGAAAAAGATGTTGATGAATACCTTGGACTAAAACCCAAGAAAATTGTTGGAAAGCCTGCTGTGACCAAGGAGCAATCTGAGGAATCAGCTAGCTGATTTTGAAGATACCCTTTGACTAAAAGAGAGAGAATATAACCTATGAATACCAATACTAAAATCAAGTTGAATATGGATGCACTCAAGACTAACAAGGAGTGGATCCGCCATAAGGTGAAGAATGGCAGCAATATCTTCCGCATCCTTCCGCCGTTCGGGGACAATTCAAACGGCTATCCCTATCGCAAGTGGCAGATTATCTGGGGCCTAACTGACCCTGCAAGCGGTCGCGTTCGTCCGTTTGCCAGCTCACTGATGAGCGAGAAGCGGGATCCTGTCGTTGAGTTTGTTGACGGACTCCGTGGTCGTCTTGACCAGATGGAAGGTGATCTCAAGGCGCGTGGCCTTGATGATAAGGCAGTACAGAAGCATCCTAAGTTTGCGCGTCTCGCGAAGTTTATCCGCGACGTGTCTCCTAAGACCACGTATCTCTACAATGCTGCTGATAAGGCAGGTACGATTGGCCTTCTTGAGCTTAAGGCAACTGCTCATAAGGACATGAAGGAGAAGATGAACAAGTACATTCGAGACTACAATCAGGATCCCACCTCGCTAAACAGCGCAGATGATGATTCCGGCGTGTGGTTCGATGTAACTCGTTCTGGCGAAGGTTTTAGCACGGAGTACGCAGTGAATGTCGTTCAGACTACAGTGAAGGTGAACGGCAAAATTATGAAGGAAGACGATCGTTCGACTCTTCCTGAGTCTGTCGTGCAGAACTTTGACAATCTTGCGTATGACCTAAGCTCGGTCTATAAGGCGAATTCGTACGATGATCTCAATGAGATTCTTCAAGCGAATCTCGATACATTCTATAAGGTTTGCCCTGAGGCGGATCTCACTGTTGCGGTCGATCTGGATGCAGAAGATGACGCAGGTGAGGCTGCAGCGGGACCTGCAGTTGCAGGCAAGACGGCCTCTAATAAAGTAGTAACCATGGCCACGTCACCTGCTAAGCCTGTGACGGGCAAAGCACCTGTTGCTCTAAAGCTTCAGGATTCAGACGATGAAGAGGTAGCACCTGCTCCGAAGGCAGCTAAGAAGGCGGCACCGGTAGTTGACGATGACGAGTTCATGGCTCAAGCGGACGCAATTCTAAAGGGCTAATAAATGAGTGACCTACCTGAAAAGGTAATGGACATCACTCAACTAGCCGAATATACAAATAAAGTCGAGGAGCTGTCATCTGTTTCAAAGATGATGGCTCCCGTTTATCTACGAGACTTTATTATTGGCCAAGATGTAGCAACGAACTTATTAGCTAAAGCTGTTCGTGTTGATGCAAAAGCCAAGGCACGTCTTGAGTATGTGGAGTCCATTGCCTATCTTGAAAACGCAAAAGCATACCTTGACTCTAAGGGTATTAAGGATACATCGGAAGCTCGTAAGCAGTACGTAAACATTGATCCTGACGTTGTCGAAGCAAAAGACAGAAAGGCAATGACTGAAGCAATGGTTATTTTGCTTAAGGGAAAATGTTCTGAACTGCGCATGGCTCACGATGATCTTAAGAAGATTACTTATGGAGATACGAATATGACTCCATATGAAGGCATGTAATGAGAAAGTGTCCTTGTTGCAATAACGACAGAGAAGAGTCAGATTTCAAGTCTGATCCTAGATGTCGTTATTGCAACAATGCTAGGACAAAGAGATATAAGAAAGACAATCCACAAAAAGTTAATAACTCCAACCGGATTGCAAGATACAAGAAGTTTGGTCTAACTAAAGAAGCTTATGAAAAGCTTTTAAAAGACCAAGGCGGAAAATGTGCGGTGTGTAAGAAAGTAGAAACAGAAACAGATTCTAAAGGCAAAATAAGATCGTTAGCTGTAGATCACTGTCATGTAACTAATCGAGTACGAGGTTTGTTATGTGCAGCTTGTAATAAAGCTGAAGGTTTACTTGAAGGTGATATACAGCGAATTTTGGCTTTAGTTGACTATTTAAAGAGAGAGTATACCCTATGAATACAAATGAAACCCAAGAAGACTGTACTTTTAGCAAGAAAAGTAAGCATGACAAGATGACTACGGCTAATCTCAAAGAATTGACGCGTAACGGCGTCATGATCGTTGACGCCTATGGAAATATGCGTCGCCCCGATACTCTTTGGAAGGGTGATAAATTCATCCTTTCGATTGGTGGTTATGATTGCGTTTGGGAAGTAAATCGCGATGGTGAATCCGCCCGTACCCACGGCTTCCCTTTTCGTAAGCCGGCAGTGGGACGCCCGGCGCGTCGGAAAGCTGCCCTAAAAGGAAGGATTGTCTAATGGCTAACAAGTGGCTGTCTAAACTAACAGCAGATTTTGGGCAAGTTGCAGCTAAGATGCCCAGACCGACTGATTCGGTTATTCAGCTACCGTCTCCTTCACTAAATTGGGCCATTGGCAACAATGGCCTTATTGAAGGAAAGGCTATCTGCTTTTACGGTGGTGAATCAGGTGGTAAGAGTTTACTCATGCAACTCTGTCTTATCGAGATTCAACGGAAACATCCTGAGGGTATCTGCATTCTTTTCGATGCCGAATACGCCTTCAATCCCGATTGGTTCGAGAAGCTTGGTGGAGATCTAGAACGTCTTATCGTTCGTCAGTCCAACGACCCCACGAAGATTTTCGACTATATCAAAGGAGAGATGTTAGAGCTCATTCAAGAGGAATGTCCTATCAAAGCCATCGCAATTGACTCAGTTAAGTCGATCAAGTACCCTAAGGATGAGAAGAAGGTTACTACCGATCTAAACATGGGTGGTGCAGGTGCAAGTTATCTTGGGTCTGCTCTTAAACACGTCACCCCGGTCATTCGGGAACACATGGTGACCTGTATCCTTGTTCAACAGGTGTACGAAGAGATGGACCAATACAAGAAGATGCGTAATCCCTACATCGTTCCTGATGGTCGTGCCCTAAAGCACTTCTGCGATTACATGGCTCAAGTTGATAAGCTAGAGACCAAGGATAACATTATTGAATCGGGCAAGGACCTTACGGGTGCATCACCTGCTCAAATTGGTCACAAGGTCAAAGTTAAGTTCAAGAAGAATCGCTGTGGTGCACCTTATCGAGTTGCTCAGTTTACATTAAATTACACTCACGGCATCGTAGATAAGGAGAGTGAGATCTTTGATTTAGCTAAATCGATCGGAGTAATTTATCACCCGCTTAACAGTGAAACCGGTAGGCCAAATAATATGTTTTGGAAATTTGGCAACTATGAGCAAATTAAAGGTGAAGACAACATGAAGGCTTGGGTAGTTGCATCTAAGGCTATTCAAGCAGAAATCATGACTGCGTGTAACCAGCATCGAGATGCTCCGGTACAGTTAGATGTAACAGGAACAGTTGTTGACGAGATGGTTGGTATTAGTCTTGACAACGACTAATTACAAATATTACCTGGCGACAGGGGAATGCATGCAGTATTCCCTGTCGCCAGGTTGTAGTTTGCTTGACGTTGTGGACAGACTTGCGTTGGATTATTACAATGCGCGCAAGAGTCTGTCTCCGTATGAAATGTCGATGCAACCTGGACTTGTACATGCTTTGAATGTCGAATGCACCTCAAGGTTTGCGACCGTGGTAGGGAATTTACAAAATCCGACTGGTTATCAGGTCATGAGATTACAGACAGTTGCTGGCGCAGTAATAATTGTGGCTAGACCAAACCTTGAATTGCCTATCTTCATCGGGTCCGAAGAAGAACTAAAGGATAATAGCTTCAATACTTCCATGGAGGAAATCCTTTGCGAGTAGTTTGTATTGGCGACCCACATTTACGGATTAACAAGTTTTCTCTAGCGACCCAGTTTCTCTCTTGGATTAATAAGTTCATCGAAGACGAGAAGCCAGATCTAGTCGTAAATCTAGGTGATGCACTAGATACTCATGCTGTTATTCGCTCTGAGGCCATCAATGAATTGATGAGCCACATTTACCACGTTATTGACTGTGGTGTTCCTTATGTTTATATCAAGGGCAATCACGATCAATTTTCTCCTAAGGATTCTAAATATCACGCTCTTCTTCCATTTAAGAATAGGATTGCGAATCTACACATCGTAGATGAGCCCCAGGATCTGTTTGGGATGACGTTTGTTCCGTATCTCGTGGATGGGAATACCTTCCCCAAAATCACGAAGCCAATATGTTTTGCGCACCAGACCTTCCTAGGTGCTGATTACGGTCCAATTAATGCTTTTGAAGGTATAGATGCCAATACCATCAGTGCAGAGATTATCATTTCGGGACATATCCATAAGAAGCATAACTTAGGAAAAGTAGTTTATGTAGGTTCTCCATATAGTCAGGATGCTTCCGATGCTAACCAAATTAAGGGTATTAGTACCTTCGACACAGACACGTTTAAGTTTTCTTTCACTCAAACACCTATGCCTACATGGAAGTCCTTTAAATTTGAAATATCGAGCACAGCCACGTCTAGCGAGCTTCACGCATCTATTGAGGAAGCTACGTCTGGCAAATCTAGAAATGACCATTACCTCTTCGAACTCACTGGTCCTAAAGCCGAAGTAGTTGCATATGTTGAATCACCTAAGTATTTAAAGTTAGTGAAGGGTCTTAGTATAAGGCTTAAGACAGTGTTTACAGATAAGGAACGAAAGAAGGTTTCTATCAATGCCGTTTCAATGGAGCAAATTCTTTCTGAGTTTGTGGGCAAAGTTTATAACGGAAGTTTGGATAAAGATAAGGTGTTACAGAAAGCTAAAGAGGTTTTGGAGCAAGTAAAGTCCCAAAGTACCTGATATAATATACGAGTAAAATATGGAAAACACTGATATCGCAAAGTTAATGGACTCTGACCGTTGGTTACTCAACAACGGGTTGGTGTCCGATAATGTTAAGAATCAGTTGTTCTTCTGTGGATCGATCGTTCATAAAGACGTTCAGGCAGTAGAAGTTAAAATTCGACCAGAAGTTAAATTGGTAGATTACATCGTATACGTTACTCCTGAGCTAATTAAGAAGATCGCTCTATATGATAAACTGTCCATGTCTAAGTCATTGTTTGGTATGTGGAGATTTAAGCGACTCCTGCAAAAGGAAGGGTGTCTTGACCTTCAAAAGGTTCTTAACTCATTCGTAACAGACTATTGTGGCCCTAAGTGGGTTGCAAAAGCTAGCATCATCAGCTTCGACTCATATGTAGACAGTTTGTCTAGTGATACTGAGAGTCAGATTGATGTTGCCCAATAGTACTCACGAAATAGTTTATAAGATCGCCAATCTGATCGATCACTTGACAACGGATAATGATGAGCGTCAAGAGCTTTGGGTACACTATTTAGAGAATAGTGACATATCCGCCTTGTCTGATTATTTAACCCAAATTAGAGAACAATACAATGAAGACGAGCTTCTGCAGATTACTGTTTGGAAGAAACTTGACGACCCCTCCGACTTTAATTTACAGTGGATATTTGATCACTTTACTGACTTAGAACAATCAGTTATTCAATTACTTGTCTTGGGTGTTTCGCTTCAGGATATTTCGTGTATAAAGACTATTGGCTTAATGCGCTTACGTCACATTATTGCTATTATTCGCGAAAATCCAGCATGGAGAGAACTAGATGGCGTTAAAAACATCACTTACTGATCAGGAGAAGTACGGTCTTTCTGAGGAAGAGATTAAGTTAGCTACTAGATGGCTTCGTGCCCACAAGACAGCAGGCGCCATTCCTGATCTTGAAGCAGCTAAGCTATTTGAACTTTATCTTCTCGGCGAGCCTTTTGTAAAATTGGCACAGAATTTTCCCCAATATCCACTTGGCCAGATTGCTTTCACTGCGGCCTATAAGCGTTGGCCTTCAGATCGCGATCGAATGATGTCTACTCTTAAAGATAGGGTTCAAGCTAAAGTAGTTAAGAGTGTTCTTGATCAAGTAGACTTTCTAACTAGTATGATGGCAGTAGCCAATGCAGAGCATCTCAATACTATGGCAAATTACATTCGTGACCCAGCTAATACACCTAAACCGACTCTGCGCATTACTTCAATCAAAGATTATAAAGACATTACGGAGACTCTTTTAAAGATCGTTACGGGAGCTACCGGAAGCGGAGGCGACAAGAACAAGTCTCCAATGATCGCAGCTTTATCTTCACATGACCGACGGTCTTTGCCCGCTCCGAAAGAGGAAGCTAGAGAAGTAACTATTATGGACATGGATCAGAATGGGTAGACCTCGAATTAATATCGGAGTTTGTTCACGTTGTCAAGAGTTCCTTTCATGGATGAAACAGTTGTATCGTCGATGCCATAAAGTTGACTATTATGCTTCTAATCGAGACGCTGAAAGTGAAAAGCGCCGACTTCATAACCAAAAATCTCTTAAACGGATTTGCTTAAAAGCAGCAACGTCAGAAAGAAGATATAAGTTACAAACTTGCTAATGCGCTTAGAAGTAGACTTAATGGAGCTATTAAAAATAGTCAAAAGGTTGGATCGGCTGTTTCAGATCTAGGTTGTTCAGTTTAAAGAAACATGTCATTATATAGTAATTTACCGCCCTTGTGGGCAGAAGAAAATTTAAAGAAGGGAGATATGTATGCCCGTTAAAAAGAAAAATGCTTTTGAGCAATTAACTTTTGAACAAAAAAAGAAGATTCTTTTAACTCCCTGTAAGACTAAACAAGAAGTAAAACAGTGGGTTAAGCACTTTTTAAATCTCGACCTTCCTGATTACACTGTGTCGCGTCATGCAGACACTAATCCTTTGAATGTTATCTGGGAGATTTATAACATTTGTGTTAATAAGGACAACCCCGAGAAGATTCAAGAGTTACTCTACGTAGCATCTCGAGGTTCTGGAAAGACTCTTGGTGCTGCTATTGCAGAGTTTATGATTATGCTTCATGACCAGCGAGATATCGCTCACGTTGGAGCAATCATGCAGCAAGCAGAGCGTGCATATGAGTACATTCAGCAGTTTTGTGTAGCACCTAATGTTAAAGCTATCATTGATCCGCCAGGCGTGCCTGAGAGCGAAAAGATTCTTCAGAAGAACACGATGTCCAAGAGCGTCTTCGAAGTAAACGGCACAAAGTGTGCCATGGAAATTCTTCCGACGACAATGAAGGCGCTTAACGGCGTTCACTGTTCTCTCGTTTCCTGCGACGAGCTAGATACGCTTCAAGGTGAAGGTCTCAAGGCAATTAAAGAAGTTGCTGGTATGTTGGATACCAAGAAGGGCAAGAAGCCTCTTCGTATTGGTATTTCAACTCGTAAGTCACGCGCAGGTCTCATGAACGAGATGATGGAAAACGCCATCAATAAGAGAGGCGAGCGAGTACGTTATATTCGATGTTGGACCGCGCTGGAATTCACTGAGAAGTGTTTAGATGAGCGTTCTGGGACATTCCCCACGGAATATTGGATCAATGTGGAAAAGGGTGAGGTTCTCACTGCTGAACAATATAGCAAGCTAGAGACTTCTAAACAGAAAGATTATTTTCTTGAACAGGGAATGTTTGATAAGTGTAAGGCTTGTCCTGTAGCTGTCTTTTGTCGAGGTGATGCTAAGAAGCAAGTTTCTAAGTCAAACATGCTTAAGAGTATTGATGAGCTCAATCAGAAGATCCTTGGTGAAGGATATGACTGGGCTGCATCTCAGCTGTTCAATCTCAAGCCTTCCTCAGAAGGCATTATCTTCCGTGAGTTTGAAGAGAAGATCCATGTCAGAAGTTGGAATCAGATGTGGTTCTCTTTGACAGGCAAGGAATTCCCTGGCACATGTACACACGATCTTTTTGTGAAAAAATGCTTAGAACTAGGTCTACCGTGTTACGGCGGAATTGACTGGGGATGGAGTAATCCGCATACAATCGTCTATATCTTTGTAGATAAGAACGAGAATGTTTATGTTGTTAAGTGTGATGGTATGACCTATATCTCTCAGCCAATGTGGATTCATCAGCTGAAGACTAAATATCACAATAAGTATCGTTGCCAACTCTATGCTCCTGACCTTGCTGATAAGGGCTCAGTACTAGAAATGCAGAAGGCAGGCCTTCCCTGTGCCAATGATGCCATCAAACCTGAGATCAATGCTAGTATTCAGACCGTGAAGAAGTTCTTACGCGTTCCTGGTATGGCTCAACCTAAGATGTTTTTGGCTGAAGAGACATGTAAACCATTGATTGACGAGTTTACGAAGTATCATTATAAGACCAATGCTGCTGGTGAACTCACAGATGATCCAGACGATCGTGACAACCACTGGATTGACGCTCTCCGCTACATTATGTTCATACTTTTTGGAAAGTCAACGATTGTGTTGGGTGGTGGACTAGCTTTTAGTGAATTAGAGGGGTTACAGACCTCTGCTGGGGAATATAATCGTATGCCTACTGCAATGGAATATGCTTTAACTCAAGGATTATCTATTAATCAGGAAGCACCAGATTTAACTAAGTTGGGGAAAATTGGCACGTCTCGAGAGCTGGATAAGGAAGCAGAGAGCCAAGAAGATGGCGAATCTGGGGGTTCTGGGTCGTTTTTGTGGAACTTCTAGTAAGACTCAGAGTAAGGTACAATAGCCCAAGGTGACCTAAATGGCCTGGTATAACGATTGGTTAAAGAAAAGTATTCAAGGTGAGATTCAAGAGCTACTTAAGGCGGACGGAGTATCCGCGCCTGAACCTACGCCTGCACCCGAAAACACTGCTGACAGGTTGCCACAAACGCCAGAAAAGCTTGACGAAGAGAAGAAAATCGCGCGGCAGTTTATTGATGATCCATATTTTGATATGGTCAGCAATAACTACAACTATAAGACCAAACTTAGCCGTATTACTAATCGAACTCTTAAGGAAGTATCACTGCGTGATTGGCTCATCTCCTCCATCATTCAGTGCCGTGTAGACACTGCCGCGCGATTCGCC
>CXWL01011453.1_pt1 | contig 19651 bp, 14 predicted proteins | sample 590931 | NCBI WGS metagenome assembly CXWL01 (sample SAMEA3498368, study PRJEB10139) | groundwater metagenome | biome: water well; material: biofilm material | place: Germany | collected 2015-04-27 | reverse complement strand
CGTCGCCGCCGCCGCGACCGACTCGCTGTTGATCACCAAAGGCGCCTTGGAGCAAACCCTGGCCGCCTGCGCCTATGCCGAAACGGCCGACGGACGCTCCGTGCCGCTCGACACGGTTCGGGAAGGGATCGCACACCAGTTTCACGACTTCACCGACCAGGGCTTTCGCGTGCTCGGCCTGGCGACCCGCTCCATGGGCGCCTGCACCCGCCTCGGAAAAGAACACGAGACGGACATGACCTTTCTGGGGCTCCTGGTCTTCCACGACCCGCTGCGGGAAGACATCGCCGATACGATCGCCGCGCTGCGGCGGCTGGGGGTCTCTCTCAAAATCATCACGGGCGACCACCACCTCGTTGCGGCCCATGTCAGTCACAGCGTCGGGCTGGACCATCAACGACTGCTGACCGGCCAGGATCTCCGCCGCATGACGGACGAAGCCCTGGCCCATCAGGTCAACGACATCGACGTCTTCGCCGAAATCGAACCGAATCAAAAAGACCGGATCATTCTGGCCTTGAAGCGCTCCGGTAATGTCGTGGGGTATATCGGCGACGGCATCAACGATGCCCCCGCACTCCATTCGGCCGACGTCGGCATCTCCGTGGACAGCGCCGTGGACGTGGCCAAGGATGCGGCGGATATTGTGCTGCTCGAAAAGAACTTGTCGGTTCTGGTCCAGGGAGTCCGTGAGGGACGGATCACGTTTTCGAACACGCTCAAATATGTCTTCATGGCGACCAGCGCGAACTTCGGCAACATGTTCAGCATGGCCGGGGCATCCCTGTTTCTGCCGTTTCTCCCGCTGCTGCCGAAACAAATCCTCCTGACCAACCTGCTCACCGATATCCCTGAAATGACGATCGCCACCGACCGCGTCGACCCGGAATGGCTGGACCGGCCGCGGCGCTGGGATATCGCCTTCATCCGCAAGTTCATGTTAACTTTTGGCCTGGTCAGTTCTATCTTCGACTACCTGACCTTCGGCGCGCTGCTGTGGATTTTCGGCGCCTCCCCGGAACAGTTTCGAACGGGCTGGTTCATCGAGTCCGTCATTTCCGCTTCGGCCATCGTGCTGGTCATTCGCACCAAACGGCCGTTTTTCTTCAGCACACCGGGGCAGGCGCTCACGCTCGCCACGCTCGCCTGCGCCGCCGTCACGCTGCTGCTGCCGCTGCTGCCGGTCGCCGCGCCGCTCGGTCTCACGCCGATGCCGACGTCCTTCTTCCTGCTTTTGGCCGCCATCCTCGCCGGATACGTGCTCGCCGCCGAACTGGCCAAGAAACGGTTCTACGCACATGGATCGATCTAACCTCTCCCTGCCCTGCGCGTCGCGAATCCGCCCCATGTTTACCGCTCCCGCACGCCTCCTGTAATCCGTCGTGGCCGGTTTGCACTCACGTATATCGAATAGTATATTGACCCTATGATTATCTTCCTATCATACCGTTCGGAGATGGGCCCACATGCGACACCCTGTTCACTCCTGCATCCTGCTCGCGTCTCTTCTGTTCTTCCTGATACAACCGGGATATTCGGCGACACCGACCACTCTTTCTTCGCCCCTTCCGGCACAACCGGCCGGCGCCCCGGTCACATTCGCAGAAACGACACTCTTTGAGCTCTACGACCACTTGGGTCCGTTCACACCCCAGGACCGGGCCCGAGCCGTGTCCGAGCGCCTGACCCATCTGGCGAAGGCCCCCTTCACTCGCATCGACACGATCACGACAGTGGACCGAGACACCGCCAGCGAGCTCGTCTACGGCGACATGGTGGTCATGACGGTGACCGATCGCGACGCGCAACCGACGGGAAAGAGCCGGCAAGACCTGGCCAAGGAGTATGCCCAGGCAACCCAAGCGGCGTTGACGCGATCCCGCGAACAGGTGACCGAACACGCGTTCATCGTGAATATTGCCTGGGCCGTCGCCGACACGATCATTTTGATACTCGTCCTCATACTCTTCCACAAAACATTCCCGAAGGTGTACGCGAAAATCGAGAGCTGGAGAGGCACCTTCATCCAATCGATCAGGATCCAACGTGTAGAGTTGCTGTCCGCCGGTCAAATTGCCGCGACTCTCACCGCCTTGATTCAAGCGATTCGCGTCGCCGCCGTGCTGGCCCTGTTGTACGTCTACCTGACCACGGTGCTCGGCATTTTCCCCTGGACGCGCAGCATCTCGGCTGCCCTGTTCGGGGCCGTACTCAGAACGTTCGGCACCATCGGGGACGCGTTCGCGACGTACATCCCGAACGTCGTCTCCATCATTATTATCGCGATCGTCACCCGCTACATCATTAAACTGATCCGACTCCTGTTTACGGGAATCGAGCGCGGCGCCATCACGTTCGCGGAATTCCATCGGGAGTGGGCACAACCGACCTACAAGATCGTCCGGTTTCTCGTCATCGTGTTCGCAGCCATCGCCATCTTTCCCTATATCCCCGGTTCCCAGTCGGAGGGCTTTCGAGGCATCTCGGTGTTCCTGGGGCTCCTGCTCTCGCTGGGCTCCGCCGTCTCGATCAGCAATATCATTGCGGGCGTGGTGCTGACCTACATGCACCCGTTTCGTCTCGGCGACCGGGTTAAAGTGGCCGACACGATCGGCGACGTGATCGAAACCGGGCTGCTCGTGACGCGCATCCGGACCATCAAAAACGTGGATGTCACCATCCCGAACTCGTTGGTCCTCGGCAATCACTTGATCAACTTCAGCTCGTCGGCGACGCAACTCGGCTTGATTCTGCACACAAGTATTTCAATCGGCTACGACGTGCCATGGAAAAAGATCCATGAACTCTTAATCGCAGCCGCGCGGGCGACAACTCACATTCTTCCTGAGCCCGCGCCGTTTGTCTTCCAGACCAGCCTCGACGACTTCTATGTGACCTATGAGATCAACGCCTATACCGCCCAACCGAATCTGATGGCCTCCATCTATGCGGAATTGCACCAGCACATCCAGGACAGGTTCAACGAGGCCGGCATAGAGATCATGTCGCCGCACTTCACCCAGGTTCGCGACGGGAATAAATTGGCGATTCCTGACGCCTACCTCCCCCGGGAATACCATGTGCCGGGACTCAGAATCTGGCCTGTTTCCCCGGACTCTCTCCCTTCGGGGAAAGGCGAGGGCGGCGGCAGACAGTGATTCGTCTCCTGGGGTTCCTGGTCGTGGTTTTGGTGTTCGCGAAACCCGCAGCCGGGGAAGAACTATCTTCTTCAGAGTGGCATTACGGTGCAGTCTTGGACCTGAGTTATGCCCTCGATTTCAATTTCCCGGAGAATCATTTCTGGAGGAACAAGACCACATCCCGGCGTGTGAATGAACTGGCTCCCAACGTCGCCGTCGGGTATGTGCGTAAAGAGGTCTCCCCTGCCTCTCGGTGGGGCATGGAACTCGGCGTACAAGGGGGATACGATACGGAGACGCTGGTCCCTGCCGGCGGAGATCGTCCGGTCGGCTCCGCCGACACGCTCCGCCACTTTTCCCGGGCGAATGTGTCTTACCTGGCCCCGGTGGGCAACGGCCTCACGCTCACGGCCGGCCTTTTCAACAGCTATATCGGCTATCAATCGTTTTATGCCAAGAACAACCTCAACTACACCCGTTCGTACATGGACGACAACGCACCGTATTTCATGTTCGGCGTGGGCGCAGTCTATCCCCTCCACGATTCCCTGCAGATCGGGCTCTACGTCCTCAACGGCTACAACTATTTATCCCGTGCGAACGACCACCCCAGTTACGGCACCCAAGTCCAATGGCGGCCGACCGCTCGTCTCACCGTCACGGAGAATGTGTATTACGGTCCCGATCAATCCAATACCGCGATCGAGTTCTGGCGATTTTTCAGCGACAGCATCATCGAATGGAAAGACGGCCCATTGACGCTGGCGGCCGCCTACGACATTGGAACCGAGAACGCCGCCGAGCACCCCGCCCACCCGCGCACATTCTGGACGGGAGGAGCCCTCTATGCCCACTGGAATGTGAGCGGCCCCTGGAGCATCGCGTTGCGCCCGGAGTTTTACTGGGATCGTACCGGAAGGATTTCAGGGTCCGAACAGTTTGTGAAGGCGCTCACCACCACGCTGGCATACAAGTGGACCCACCCCTGGCACACCGCCTTATTGCGACTCGAATACCGGTATGACGAATCGACAGGGCGAAACAGTGGTTTCTTTACACAGGGAGAGCGGGCACCCGGTCTGCCGGGCCTCATTCGGTAACAACACCTCCTGCTGTGTTCCGTCGTATGGTGGTTCGACCGTTAATAGATACGACCCCGTGCCGGGCTGCCGTGAGGATAGCCTCATCTCCTCCCTATCGGACCGGCCAACGCCCGTGACGGAAACCGGGAATGCAGGGAGGATCGCTGCGTAGCCCGGATTTTTCCTCCGGCACGTTCGGTCAACCCTGTGCAGGTCGGGAAGGAGGGATTTCGCCGCACGCCACAACCCGACCGATGGTCAGTCCCTGACCCAAGATTGAAAACACCACGACCGCGTAAGTAATCGTCACCAGCGCATCGCGCGCCGCTCCGGGCGGCAGTGAAAGCGCAAGAGCCACGGAGATCCCGCCTCGCAAGCCGCCCCAGGTCAAGATCGTGATCGTGCGAGCGCTGAACTCCCGAATGAAACTGAACGCTTTCACCTGCACCACCACGCTGAGCCACCGCGCGGCCAACACCAGCGGGATCGCGACCAGCCCGGCCACCAGGTACGACCGCTGAAAACTAAGCACCAGCACCTCCAGACCGATCAAGACGAAGAGCACGGCATTCAACAGTTCATCCAGCAATTCCCAAAAATTGTCGAGGTGCTCGCGCGTCTTCTCGGACATGGCCCATTGCCGGCCCTGGTTTCCGATAAGCAAGCCCGCCACGACGACCGCGATCGGCCCGGAAGTATGCAGCAGATCTGCCAGGGCGAAACTCCCCATGACGAGCGCGAGCGTGATCAGAATCTCAACCTGATAGTTGTCCACCGACCGGAGCATGCGATAGGCGATATACCCCAGCGCCAGCCCGAGGGCCGCGCCGCCGATGGCTTCTTTGGCGAACAACGCCAGCACATCCGTAGCGGTGAACGAATCTTTCGGCACGAGATTCAAGATCACCAGAAAAATCACGACGCCGACTCCGTCGTTGAAGAGCGATTCCCCGACGATCTTCATTTCAAGGGCCTTCGGAAGCCGCGCCTGCCGCAGCACTCCCATGACCGCGATCGGATCGGTCGGTGAGATCAACGCGCCGAACAGAAGACAGTACAGAAGCGGCAGTGGAAGGCCGACGAGATCGAACAGCCAATAGCCCAGCAGGCCGGTGATCAGACTGGACAGAATCGTGCCGGCCACCGCCATGGAACCGATCACCCATTTGAGGTCCCACAACTCATCCAGCTTGACGTGCAGCGCCCCGGCAAAGAGCAGAAACCCCAGCATGCCGTGCATGAGCGCCACGTTGAAGTCGATGGCGCCGATGAACCGCTTGGCCTCTGCTTCAACTCCGAATCCCAGCTTCCCCAGCGCGAGCAGCGCAAGTGAAAAGACCAGCGCCACGGCCATCAGCCCGATCGTGATGGGGAGCTTCAACAGCCGGTGATTTACGTAACTGAACAGCGCGGCCAGACAAATCAGGATCGTGAGCGTATGAATCAGCGACACGGGGCCTCCTCTTCACAGCCTATCGAGAATTATCGATACAGCAGCAACGGACTCGAACTCATCAATGACGCAGCGAGTGTATAGGAGCAGTGTGCGAACAGCGAGCGAACAAACGTTCAATGGATCGTCTGGCCCTCGTTGAAGCCGTTGGAGACGCACCGAGAGAGGATTGGGTTCGCGCGCAAAGCTCAGACCGCCCGGCAGGACGTCCGCTGGCAAGTGCCTGATGGAATCGGAATTCGAGCTGATAGCACAGAGGACTTTCGGAGTCCGGGAGCGAATCGAGCCCGGTCGGCTGCCAGCCGAACAGTCAAGACAAGCGGCTCTTACCGGCTGATTCGCACCGCCTTCACAATCTGTGGCTGCTTCAGCGGGGCATGAACGCATTCTTCATCTGCGTCGAACAAGTTTTATCAGCTCCATCATGATAAACGGTACGGCACCCGCCGCCCCCATCAGCACCCAATCTTCGAGCGGCAATGGAGCCGCCTTGAACACCGCGGAGACCGCTGGAACGGTCAGCACCATAATCTGGACCGCGAGCGAGAGCAACACGGCCCAGACCAGAGCGCGATTCGTGCCGAAACCCAGCTGAAACAGCGACCACCGCTCGCTCCGGCAATTGAACGCATGAACGAGCTGGGCGACCACCATCACGGTAAACGCGACCGTCCTGGCCTGATCGAGATCCTGATGCAGGCCATACAGACTGTAACTGAACGCCCCCAACGCGAGCATCCCCAGGATCAAGCCCTCTCCACCGATCGCCAGCAAACGTCCGCCGTCGAGCAAGCGGGCCTCCGGCCGGCGGGGCGGACGCTTCATCAGATCCGGCGCCTTGGGATCGACCGCCAGGGCCAAGGCCGGAACGCCGTCGGTGACGAGGTTCATCCACAGGATCTGGATCGGCAGGAGCGGAAGCGGCAGACCCAATAACGCGGCAAACAGCATGACGAGGACTTCGCTCACATTGCACGACAAGAGGAAATGAACGGTCTTGCGGATGTTGTCGAACACTCCCCGCCCTTCTTCGACCGCCGCAGTAATCGAGGCGAAGTTATCATCGGTCACCACCATATCGGAGGCTTCTTTCGTCACATCGGTGCCGGCGAGCCCCATGGCCACCCCGATGTCCGCCTCCTTGATCGCAGGCGCATCGTTGACCCCATCCCCGGTCATCGCCACGATCGCGCCGCTGCGTTTCCACGCCTGAACGATGCGCAGCTTGTGCTCCGCCGACACGCGGGCATAGACGCTCACGCGCTCGACGATGGCGGTCAACTGTTCGTCGGTAAGCTCGTTGAGCTCGGAACCGGAGAGCGCCGCCCCCTCCCCGTCATACAGGCCCAATTCTCTGGCAATGGCCGCCGCCGTTTCCTTATGATCCCCGGTAATCATCACCGTACTGATCCCGGCCTGCCGGCAGAGACGCACGGCCTCTTTGGCTTCGGGACGCAAGGGATCCTTCATGGCAAACAACCCCAGAAACACCAGGTTACACTCCACCGCATCCGCCGACAGATTCGCTCCATGTCCATCGACAAACCGCTGCGCCACGCCGAGAACGCGAAGAGTTTTCCGGGCCAGGGAGGCGTTCGTTCCGACAATGGCCTTCCGTTGTTGGTCGCTCAGCGGCTCAACCAGGCCGTCCGACGTCATGCGATGCGTGCAGCGGGCCAACAGGACGTCCGGCGCCCCTTTGACGTAGGCCAGGCTTCCCTCTGCAGTCCGGCGAATCACCGTCATCATTTTGCGTTCGGCATCGAAGGGATGTTCCGCCTCGAACGGGGCGGCGCGCTCCAACTCCGCTTTCGTCAGCGCGACTTTCGCTGCGGCGACGAGCAACGCTCCCTCCGTCGGATCTCCGATCACCTGCCAGGTTCCGTTCTCCTGTCTCAAGGTCGCGCCGTTGCACAGAACCGCGGCCGTCAACAGCCGGCGCAAAGCGGGATTGAGTGCAGAGTGCCGGGGGCCGGGTGACGAGTGAGCCTCTACGTCGCAAATCTCGCCGACCGGCGCATAGCCTTCACCCGTCACATCGAAGGCTCCGTCACCGGAAAATATTTTCGTCACCGTCATTTCATTCTTCGTCAACGTACCGGTCTTGTCGGTACAAATGACCGTCGCCGATCCCAGGGTCTCCACCGCCGGCAACTTGCGAATCAAGGCATGCCGTTTCGCCATGCGCGTGACCCCCAACGCCAGCGTGATCGTCACGACGGCGGGAAGGCCTTCGGGCACCGCCGCCACGGCCAGGCTGACCGAGGTCAAGAACATCGCCACCACCGGCTCGCCGCGCAGATACCCCAACACAAACACGAGCGTGACCACGGCCAGTGCCAGCCACAGCAGGGTATAGCCGAACTGTTCCAGTCTCCGCTGGAGCGGAGTCTCCGTCCGCTCCGCCTCCGATGCCTGCTGGATCATCGCCGCGATCCGGCCCAATTCGGTGTGCACCGCCGTCGCCACCACCAGCGCGCGCGCCTTGCCTGACACCGCGATGGTGCCCATGAATGCCAGGTTGGCCCGATCGGCGAGGGGCACGTCCTCGGCATCGAGCGTACCGGCGTGCTTCTGGACCGGCGTCGATTCACCGGTCAGCGAGGCTTCCTGCGATTGGAAATTCGTGGCATAGGTGAGGCGGGCATCCGCCGGAACACGGTCGCCCGCCTCCAGAAGGATCACATCGCCGGGCACCAATTCCCGCGCGGGGAGGGATCGGAGCACGCCGTCCCGGAACACCCGGGCCATCGAGACGGACATCTTCCGGAGCGCCGCCAGAGATTGCTCGGCCCGGAACTCCTGTACAAATCCGAGCAGACCGTTCAGAAATACGATGGTGACGATCGCCGCCGCATCGAGCCAGTCTTCCAACAGACCGGACACGACCGCCGCGCCGATCAGCACCCACACGATGATGCTGGTGAACTGGGAGAAAAACAGCTTCAATAGCGAGGGCGGCGACGCTTCCGGCAGTTCGTTGAACCCGTGGCTGGCATGTCGACGGCTCGCCTCCTCGGCCGTCAGTCCGGCGTCCAGGTTTGAAGAGAGAGCTGCCGCCGATGCTGCCGCCGACAAAGCATGCCAGGAACTCGCGGCCAACGATTCATTCTGCGCTGCCATTGAAACTCCGGTGAACGTCGATGCGCGTCACGTCTTCAGACCCATTCAGGGGCATGCTCCTTCCCCGCTTCTTGCTCGGCAAACCAGCGGTAGAGGGCCGGCAGGACGACCAGGGTCAGTGCTGTCGAACTGAACAACCCGCCGATCACGACCGTCGCAAGAGGCCGTTGCACCTCCGCACCGATGCCTTGCGCGAGCGCGAGCGGGAGAAGCCCGAGCAATGTGGTCATCATCGTCATCACCACCGGACGAAGCCGCAGGCTGCAGCCGGTAATGATCGCCTCATCCATCTGCGTTCCTTCATTGCGCAACTGATTGATGTAGGACACCAGCACAATCCCGTTCCCCACGGCAAGGCCGAACAACTCAATAAAGCCGATCGACGCCGGCACACTTAGATACTGGCCGGAGAACCACAGCGACACGACGCCCCCGATCAAGGCGAACGGGAGATTCATAATGATCAGCGTCGCGTAGCGCAAGGAATGGAAGGCCCAGAAGAGGAGAAAGAAAACCAGTCCCAGCGTAACCGGCACGACGATCAACAACCGCGCATTGGCCCGTTCCATGTTCTCGAATGCGCCGCCCCACGTCACCCGGTACCCTTCCGGCAGGCGCAGCTGCGACGCCAGTTTTTTCCGCCCTTCATCGACCACGCCGCCGATGTCGCGCCCCACGACATTGAACCCGATGTAAATGCGACGGGTGACCTGTTCGCGGCTGATCCGGAGCGGCCCCTCCCGCATCTCAATCGTCCCCAACTCGCTCATGGGAATGAGGGCGCCGGAAGCTGATTTCACCCGAATCTCTCCGATGGTCGCCACACTGTTGCGCTGCGCTTCAGGAAACCTGAGGGTCAATTGGAACCGCCGCTCACCTTCGTACACCTGAGTGGCGGCCCGGCCCCCGATGGCCGTGGCGATGATCTCCTGCACATCAGCCACATTGATCCCGAAGCGGGCGATCTTCTGGCGGTCGATGTCGACGGTCAGATAGGGCTGGCCGGCAATCTGCTCGACCTTGATGTCTTTTACACCTTTGATCTGCTGCATCAAGGCCGCGATCTCCTCCGCCTTATCGTGCAGCACCTCGAGATCCGCTCCGTAGAGCTTGATCGCGCACTCCGTCCTGATTCCGGAAATGAGTTCATCCACCCGTTCCTGGATCGGCTGGCTCATCAGCACGGAAATCCCCGGAATCTCCGCCAGCTTGTGCCTGATCGCATCGGTCAATTTGGGTTGAGTCGTCGCGGTCGTCCACGTGCTCCGGTCACGGAGCGAGACGATCGGATCGCTTTCGTTCGGCTCTTCCGGCCCGAACGCGATGTCCGGTCGCCCGATCTTGCTCACCGTCATCCGCACTTCAGGAAATTCCAGCATCGCCTTCTGGGCCTGCTTCTCCATCTCGATGGATTCNNGCGCTGCTTCATCCAGCGAGTCAGACGCGTCTCTTCCGGGTGATCCCCGCGCAGCATGATCGAGGCCAGCACCGGCGACAAGGTCAGCGTGACGATGACGGACGCGAGCAACGCAATCACCAGCGTATACGCCAGCGGCGCGAACATCTTCCCCTCCATCCCGTGGAGCGACATGAGCGGCAGGAACACCACGCTGATGATCAGAATCCCGAAGAGGATCGGCCGGCCCACCTCTTTCGTGGCGTGCAGGATGACCTCAAGCTTACTTTTCCGCGCCGCGCCATGATTCTCGGCCAGATGGCGATAGACATTCTCGACAACGACCAGTGATCCGTCCGCGATTTCGCCGATCGCAATCGCCAGTCCTCCGAGTGTCATTAAGTTGGCGGAGAGTCCGAACCGTTCCATCACGATGAACGTGACCAGCGGCGTGACGATCAACGTCGCCGTGACCACGATGGCGCTGCGCACGTGGCCCAGGAAGAAGAAGAACACGAAGACGACCAGCACAATGCCCTCGATCAAGGCATCCCGCACCGTATCGATCGCGGCCGTGACCAACTCGATGCGGTCGTAGAATGGAAGAATCTTCATGCCCGCCGGGAGAACATGGTTCTGTTGCAGGTCATCCACCTTCGCCTTGACGGCTTCAACCACCTGACGGGCATTGCCGCCACGGATCATGAGTACTGTCCCGGTGACGATCTCCCGTTCGCCGTTGAGCACCACCGCACCATGACGAACGGCGTGTCCGATATGGATCTCCGCGACGTCGCGCACGAACACCGGTGTGCCGCCGGCCTCCTTCACGATAATGGACTCGATATCGTGCGTTGTCTTGATCAATCCCAGACCGCGGACGATCGCGCGCTCCGCGTGACGCTCCAGAATATTGCCTCCGGCGTTGGCATTGTTCTTGGCCACGGCGTCATAGATGTCATGCAGCGTCAGATCGTATTTCCGCAGCTTCGCCGGCTCCACGACAATCTGATACTGTTTGACAAACCCGCCCATGGCGTTGACCTCGATCACGCCCGGCACGCTTTTGAGGAGGGGTCGCAAGACCCAGTCCTGGAACGTCCGTTGGTCGGTCAGTTCCGCCTCGGCGATTGCCGGATCGGTCGTGCCCGCCTCCGGCCCTTCGACGTAATATTGATAGACCTCGCCCAGCCCGGTGCTGACGGGGGCCATCACCGGGTCCAGCCCGTCCGGCAATCGCTCCTTCGCCGCCATCATCCGTTCAAGCACCAACTGGCGCGCGAAATAGATGTCCACATCGTCGTTGAAGACGACCGTGATCTGGGACAGCGCGAATTTAGAAAGAGATCGAACCTCCGCCAGACCCGGCAGGCCGGTCATCTGCAGCTCAAGTGGATAGGTAATGAACCGTTCCACTTCGACCGGCGAAAGACCCGGTGCATCGGTCAGCACCTGCACCTGGATATTCGTCACATCGGGATACGCATCGATCGGAATCGATTGAAAGGCCCAGAGGCCCGCCACAGAGAGCAGGCACGCCAGTCCCAGAACGAGGATCCGCTGGCGAAGGGAAAATTCCAGCAGAGAGGCAATCATGGCGCCGGCTCGATCTTGTGCCGTTCCATCTCGGACTTGAGCATGAACGATCCTCTCGTCACCACGGGCTCGCCCTCGGACACGCCGTCCAATACCGTCGCCACTTCTCCCCGCTCCAACCCCAACTTGACGGCCCGTACTTCAAAGTCGTTCGCTCCCCGCCGGACGAACGCCATCTTACCGCCAGGCCCGTTTTGGACGGCGGCCAACGGGATGGTTAACGCATCTGGATTTGGCGCGGCATACACACGGACCACGGCAAACATTTCCGGCTTTAACATATGGTCGGGATTCGGCACGGTCACCCGCAGCCGCATCGTCCTGGTGGCCGGATCAAGGACATCGCTGATGTAGGTGATCGTGCCGGGAAAGATCGCGTGGGGATAGGCGGACACGATGACGTCGACCTTCTGATCCTTGCGGATGAATTGCACGTCCTTCTCCGGCACATTGCCGACGACCCACACATCTGAAAGATCGGCGACGGTAAAAAACTTCTGATTCGTCTCGACAACCTCGCCTCTGGTGATATTGCGCATGATGACCCGGCCGTCAAACGGCGCACGCAACGGCACATCCGCTTTGATCGTATGGTTGCGGTCCAGGCGCTCGACTTCCTGCCGCGGCACACCGAGCAACTCCAGGCGGTTCTGCGTTTCGCGGGCCTCGGCCCGCGCTGTTTTCAGCTCGGCCTCACGGCGCTGTAACTCGGCCAGACTCACGGCTTTATGTTCATGCAAGTCTTTGGCGCGCTCGTAGGCCAATTCCGCCTCGTGCAGCTTTGCCGCCGCTTTCAGATAGGCTCCCTCCGTCACACCGAGATCCGTGCTGTGAAGCAACGCCAGCAGCGTATCTTTCTTCACATCCTGACCGACGTCCACATACACTTTTACGACCCGGCCGCGAATGAGCGTGGTCACCTCGGCCAGTTCGTTTTCGTTGGATTGAACGGTTGCGGTAAATTCCCGTGGCACACGCAACTGCCCGCGAGCGACCGGCGACACCTCAATAACCGTCCTCGCAAGTTCTTCGGGCGTGAGATGAAGCACACCCGGCAGACCGCCTGCCACCGTCGCCTTGACCTCAACCGCCTGATCGGAAGTCTTCTCGCAAGCCACAAAGCCCACGCTCACCAGCAGGATCAGGCCGAATGAATACACCCCTCGACAGACTCTGCCGCGGTTCACACGCGCTCCCCCTGCTCCTGGGCCAACCACTATCGACTGAAGCATTCTCATAGGTCTCCCTTGACTAGAACCAGCATGAGATGTGCCTGAAAATACCCGCGATTTCGCGGTAATCGAAGAAGATCACGAGGCATTATGCTACGGGAAAGAAATACGGACCGTGGTGAAATGCACCACCGTCTGTGAAAGAGCTGAAGCGGATCACTGGGGCGAGGAATTTGCCTCGGGCTTAAGAGCCACGGGCAACGCGAACACGATACACATGGTCAGGACGGAGCCGCCCAGGGCCGCCGCCATATCATGTTGGGCGTCCCACTCATCCCCCTGGGTTCCGAGATAAATATTCCCCAATTCGGGGCTGACGATCATCGCCACGATCGCCTCCAGCACTTCGAAAAAACCACTCTGTGCCAGCACGACGCAGACCGGCAGCGCATAGGCCCACCACCCGCCCACACCGGTCTGACGTACAAGCAGCTCACGGATGGGATACACCAACAACGCGCCATAGGCAAAATGAGCGATGCGATCGAACGGGTTACGGCTCAAGCCCCAGAGATCTCGGAGCCAATAGCCGAGCGGCACTTCGGCATAGGTATAGTGCGCGCCGAAGGCGTGGAGCACCAAAAACAAGCCGATCAGGCAGTAGGACGTGAGGGAAAACTCAAAGCGGCGATATGTGAGGAGCAGCAGAGGAATCAGGGTAAGCACCAGCAGATTTTCCAGCAGCCAGTCCCTTCGATTCAGCGGATCGATCGCCAGCCAAACCCAGAACACACTATAGACGAGCACCAATCCCAGAAGGAGATGGCGACTTCCTGATTCAGCGCCGTGCCGCTCTGTCACCCCGGCATTCATATCGGGGGGTTATTCAGCTATCTCGGTTTGAAGCTCGGTGCGGGCCCCGCGCAGCGCCCGAACCACCATCAGGATCGACACGCAGAGCAGGGCTCCATATAGTGCGGCGGCCATGTCCTTCTGAGCGTCCCAGATGTCCCCCTGTGACCCCAAGTAGGTCACGCCCAGCTCGGGATGCACGGCGCTGGCCACCCACGATTCGATGATCTCCCAGAGTCCGCTCAGCCCAAGCACCGTCATGACCGGGAGATAATACACCACCCACCCCTGCACACTCGCACTCAAGCGAAACAACTCTTCCATGGGATAGGCCAGCAGGAATCCGAAACTGAAATGCACGATCCGGTCGAAATGATTGCGCCCGAGGTGCAGGACTTGATCGATCCACAACCCGACCGGCACTTCCGCGTAGGTATAGTGCACACCGATGGTATGCAACGTCAGAAAGGCGGTGATCAGGCCATAGGAGACCGGCGACAAGGGAAGATGGCGATAGGTCGCAATCAAGACGACCACAAACAGTACCGGCAGAACGCTCGCGATCAACCAGAACTGGGGATCGGCCGGAGCCTGCGCCATCCATGCCGATACCGCAACGTACCAGACCAACAGCCCGGCCGACACGAGCATCCTGCGATTCACATTCATCTCCATCCGTTTATCCCGCCAGCATACCGGAGTCTCGCCTGACGATTCGATTCAGTCCTTATATCTGCTCACTCTACTGAACGTTGCCCTTCGCTGCAACCGCCCCTCCGACCGACACGCCACTCGATAGAAACCTGCCCCGGAACAGTACCGCTGTGCGATAATGCGAGGAGCAAACTTCCGAACGGCCAGAAACGGGTGTGGCGTGACAATCCAGGCACAGTTTCCCGACGAGCAATCCGGCGACGGCGAGTTCACACGTCAGGCGGATGCCTTTCGCCACTACGTGACGGCCACGGGAAGCTCCGGCTATCCGGCCGAAGCCGGCCGCTATCACCTCTATGTATCCTGGGCCTGCCCCTGGGCGCACCGCACGATCATCGTGCGGAAGCTCAAACGGCTGGAGGGTATTATCGGGCTCACCGCCGTCGATCCGATTCGCGACGAGAGGGGCTGGGCCTTTCGTGAAGGTCCGGGGCATTCGCTCGACCCCGTCAATGGATTCCACTTTCTGAGTGAGGCCTATAAGGCCACCGATCCGCACTACATCGGACGCATGACCGTGCCGGTCCTGTGGGACCGGGTGACCGCACGCATCGTCACCAACTCTGACGACGATCTCATGCGTATCTTCAATAGCGAGTTCAATCGCTTCACCGAGAGCCCGATCGATTTATATCCGGAAGGTCTTCGCAAGGAAATCGACGATCTTAATTCATTTCTGTATGAAAACGTCAACGACGGTGTCTACCGGGCCGGATTTGCCACATCCCAGCAGGCTTACGAGAAAGCGGTGCATCGGCTATTTGATGCATTGGAACTGATCGAGGCACGCCTTGCGCATCAGCGCTACCTCTTCGGCTCGGAGTTCGTCGAATCCGACTGGCGGCTGTTCGTCACTCTGGTCCGCTTCGACACGGTCTATCACGGCCACTTCAAATGCAACATCCGTCGCATCATCGACTATCCGAACCTGTTCGGTTATCTCAAAGATCTCTACCAGACCGACGGCATCGCCGAGACCGTCAATTTCGACCATATCAAGCGCCACTACTATGTGACGCATGATGACATCAACCCTACCCGCATCGTCCCGGTGGGTCCCGATCAGGATCTGACCACACCCCATGGCCGGGCTCGGCTGGGTTAAGCCGCAAGACTGGACCTCCATCATCGGGACAGTCGAGCACCGACGAACCTGCCGGCAGGATACTGAACCGAGCGACTACTTCGTGCGCACCCGGACAATGACCGCAGCAACTTGATCGACCCGCACCGTCGCATCGAAAAACTCCATCCCGCTGAGTTCGCTGACGACAACGACATTGGATCCGACCTTGGAGACCTTGCCTTCTATCTCCTGTCCGGACTGAAGTTTCAGCTTTACTCGCTTGCCCGTCTGCTGTTCGAGCGTATGACGGATCGCCTCCGGACTATTCAGATCGACACCCGGCTCGTCGGCAAAAACGGACAACACGGCCCCACCAAATCCACCGAGCACACAGAGCAACAGCGCCATCATGCCGACATTGACCCAACCTTTTTGATGTCCCATTCTCCCCCCTGTTTGATATTGGCCAGTTTCACGGCCGCAGTAACGGCTAGTATACCGGTACCCATTGATGATGGAAATGAACAACTTAAGAGGGCCGTGCATGCATCGCCCTATCAAACTGACGGACAGAAGTCTGTCTTCAGGAACGGCTGCCTCAAACGCCTCCATCGAGTCACAAGCCGCGTGCGACTGTTCCTTCCATCCCTCACCTGGGGAATAGGACCGACGACTACGCTCTTGTATTATAAAGTTATGCACACCTCCACCTTCACAATACCTCGTCCATCTTCTTTTGAATCGACCATAGCCCTACCCTCCTGGCGTGTCATGATTTTCTCGATGAGCTTGGCGGTGATGGGATGCGCGGGCATTCGTGTGGAACATTTGACCGAAGAGACCTTTGTTCCTCGGCGAGCCATGACTCAGATCGAATGGCTCAATCAGGAACCGGTCGGACCCTACTTCGAAGTGGCTCGCATCGTTGTCAGTAGTGCGAACTTGAGCCCCGAGTCCCTGCGCCATACACTACTAGATAAAGCCCATGCGCTGGGAGCCGATGCCCTCATCGGAGAAGTTCCGATAGAAATGGTCACTCGAGTAGGTAGTCCTTACTTTGAGCCGGGCTTGCTTGGCCCATCCGGTGCCGCCTTCGGGCTATATGGATACGGTTGGTATACCCCCTACTCGTCAAATCCCTATATTCTGACGCAAGGTGCAACCGACCAGCCGAGAATCGACCATGTGCTGTCGGCCATCGCTATTCGCTACCAGCACTAGTCCGCTAGATTTCCTTCAGCATCGGCCCCGACAGCACTTCCGTACTTGATCGGACAACCGTTTCAGCAAGGTTCGCAGACGCGGAACGGACTCACCCCTTCACGGCAAGCATCGGCGCCCTATCGCGTCATCCAGGAACGGTTCCGTACGGTCACCAGCGCGTAGGGGAAAATCCACAGCAGGCTCACAAAATGGAAATACGCATAGAGCACCCCGTAGAAGAACTCGCGGGAGCGTTCGCTGTGGAGGAAATAGAGCGAATAAAAAATGGATACGATGCCGATCGAGATCAGCAAACGAACGACGGTCAACGGATCCTGCACACTCAGATAGAGCATCAGTCCCAGTGAACTATAGGCGACCGGATACCGGAGATTCGTGACCGTCGTCTCGATCAACGTCAGGGCCATTGCCGGGAACGGCAGTGTCCACATAATCTTCCAGAGCCGTATTTCCTCCCGAATATAGCTGCGGTCCCACCGCAGGAACATCCGACACAGCTTCCGATAGGTCTCCGGCGCCAGCGTCTGCACCACAGCGGTACGCTGGTACACCGCCCGATAGCCGGCGGCCAGCACATCGTTCGTCAGCGCCCGGTCCTCGCCGATCGTACAGACCTCGCCGAGAAACCGCTGATGCAACCAGGCGGGAACCAGCCCCTGTACAACCGACGCACGATAGGCCGACAAGGCCCCGGGGCAGCAATAGACCGTGCCGTAGGTCGATTGCACGCTACGTAAAAAATCGAACGAGAGAACAAACCGAACATGCAACATGCGCGGCAGTATCGACTGAAACCGGTTCAGCACACAGACCTTGCCCGCCACCGCACCGACACGTTCATTCCGGAAGGGGCCGGCGATCGCGAGCAACGCGCCTCGTTCAACCAGACTGTCGGAATCTACCGTTACGAGAATCTCCCCTGTCGCCCTGGCAAATCCGGCCGCGAGCGCGGCCCGTTTCCCGGCATTCACCGGAAGCCGGATCGCCTGCACCAGGTCAGGGCGCTCCCGTTGCGCCGCGTCCACATGCATCCAGGTATCGTCCGTACTGCCGTCATCGATCACGATGATCTCCAGACGATCACGCGGATACTCGGCGCGCGCACAGGCATCCACGGCTTTTCGGACCATCATCCCTTCGTTGTACGCGGGAATAATAATCGACATCCGGGGCGCCTCGTCAGGGAGCACCGCGGCAACGGGACGATACCGCACCCAGAGCAACGTCCGAATCACGATGAGCACCATGCCCATGGTAAACCAGAGGAGACTGGGGCGCGCGAGAATCGCAGTCCACCCCTGAATCTTCAGCGCATCGGCCAGCGGGTCAAACACCTCGTGGCTGAATCGAACGGTGGTCGCCGCAACAGCCCCAAATACCACAACGGCGGCAATCACAAAACGGAGGTCAACACTCAGCCAAGTGGACGTTTCCTCTCCCGCATGGGGGAAGACCGCAGAACGCGACGCGGGCTCAACCGAGAATGATTCCATGAATAATTCCTTGAGCAATAGTCACGAGTACCTCAAAAAACGCGAAAAGGTACTAGGGCCACCCTTCGCCTGTCAAGATTGAACGGCTGATGAATGTCCCGGAGAGGAGTATACTGACAAGAGACGAGGTACATTATGGATCGAGTACTGGTCCTCGGTGCGGGAAAGATTGGGTCGCTCGTTGCGAGCCTGCTCTCTCAGCACGGCCGTTACGAGGTGCATCTCGGCGATGTGAATCTGGACGAGGCCAACCGCCTTGTCGCTGACCTCAAACTTGAGCGAGTGACTCCCTGCCTCCTCGACGTCCGCCACCCGGACATAGTCAGCACTTACCTATCGACGCATCCCGTCGATGCGATCGTCTCCAGTCTCCCCTATTTCTGTAACCCCACCGTGGCGGGGCTGGCCCTGACCCACGGCGTCCATTACTTCGATCTGACCGAAGACATCGAGGTGACCAGTCAAATTCGCGTATTGAGCGCCGGTGCCTCCCAAGCCTTCTTGCCGCAATGCGGCCTGGCGCCCGGGTTCATCAGCATTGTGGCGCACGATCTCATGACGCATTTCCAGAGGCTGGATACCGTGAAGATGCGCGTCGGGGCGCTGCCGGTCCATCCCAGCAATGCGCTGAAATACTCGCTGACCTGGTCGACCGATGGCCTGATCAATGAATACGGCAACCTGTGCTACGGCATCGAAGCGGGCGAAAAAGTCCCGCTCCAGCCGTTGGAGGGTTACGAGACCATTGAGCTGGACGGCCTGCTCTACGAGGCCTTCAATACATCCGGAGGATTGGGCACGCTGGCAGACACCTATGCCGGGCAGGTGCAGACTATGAATTACAAGACGTTACGCTATCCGGGTCATTGCGAAAAGATCCATCTCCTGATGAAGGACCTGAAACTGAACGAAGACCGGGACACGCTCAAGCGAGTACTCGAACACGCCGTTCCGCAAACCCTCCAGGATGTCGTCCTGATCTACGCCTCGGTCACCGGGACCAAAGAAGGGGGATTCTTTGAAGAAAACTACGTCAAGAAAATCTACCCTCAATGCATCAAGGGGAGGCTCTGGTCGGCTATTCAAGTAACGACCGCTTCCAGCCTCTGCACGGTGCTGGACCTCGCCTTACGCGACCCCTCCCACTATCATGGTTTCGTCACACAGGAATCGATCTCGCTGAAGAACTTCCTCGCCAACGACTTTGGAGCATGCTTCCGATGAGCACAATCCAAGCAGCCCTCAAGGAGCTGGGCATTCAAGCAGTCAACCCAGGCGGAAGCACTGGTTCAGGGTGGTGGTCCGGCCAATCAGGCAGGTCTTTATTGCCGTCCATCAAC
>CXWL01010648.1_pt2 | contig 19654 bp, 24 predicted proteins | sample 590931 | NCBI WGS metagenome assembly CXWL01 (sample SAMEA3498368, study PRJEB10139) | groundwater metagenome | biome: water well; material: biofilm material | place: Germany | collected 2015-04-27 | reverse complement strand
GTGTGAGTAGAACGCTTCGACATGGTCTTTCACGATGTCGGCCCGCTGTTGATACGTATCGTGAGTGCACCCGAAGCTGAGTGCCATCAGGATTCCAAGGCCGGCGGCGGAAAAGTGTAAGGTTGATCTGAGCATGGGCACATCCTTTTTCAGTACGGCCAAGTCTAAAGATCTGAAGAATGGTCGTTGGACGAGAGAGTGTACCATATCGATCTAGAGATCGGTACGAGTCGCGCAGGCCTGTCGCTTTTGTCTTGGGCCGAGGGTGCAGAAAGGCGTAGTGACAGGGCGTTCACGAGTGTGGTACAACTCCCGCGTTCCTTGCCANNTCAAGGCAGTAACACGGGTTCAAATCCCGTTGGGGACACCACGCTCGGTGACACACCGGCAAACAGACCGGGGAGGAGTTGCAGGTAGGAACCTCGCCCGGTCACCTTGTAGCCCTTCTTGCCCCCGTCCTCCTCGAACGCCTCAAATTGCAGGGGTTGGTCCAAGAGCTTCCGGAGAATCTGCCGGGCTTCCGCCCGTTGGCGACCAAGGAGCCCTTTGGCATCGGCAATCCTGGTCCGTAACTCCCGCTTCAGTCGCGCTTCGTCCAGCGTGACCACCTCCGCCGGCCGGGTCAGCTGGTCCAGTTCGGCTATCAGGTCTTTCTTCCTGGCTTCCTCGGCTTGCAGCTTGGCAAGGAGCGGGTCCATGTGCTGGCCCTTCGCAATGGCGTCGACCAGGTTCTTTTCATAAGCCTCGATCAGTGACAGTTCCCGCTCAATGCTCTGCCGGCGGGTCAGTCGGTCGGTATCGCCCGCCCGGAGCTGAAGCAGGGCCTTTTCGATGGCCAGTTCAAGAATTCGCTCATCGAGGGCTTCCCCGATCGCGCGTAAAAGCACCTGATCAATCCGGTCCTGATTGATCCTGACGGCGTTCCGGCACACTGCCGCGCCCCGTTTGCGATGGTAGGCACAGCCATAGGTCCGGCCCTTCCGCCTCGCGTAGTCCTTGCCAAGGGCTTCGATCGGGCCGCCGCAGTGCGCACAACGGGCCAACCCGCTCAAGAGATAGTCTGATTGCTTATCCTGGAAGATGACTTTTCGTTGATATTGCTCGCTCAGGCTCTTGGCTTCTTTGAATCGTGCCTGGACAGCGCTCCACAGTGCTTCCGGCACAATGCGAAGCTCGGGCGCGTCCACGGTAATCAGGTCTTCCACGGCCCGGCGCCGTCTCCGTTTGGTGCCGCCTCGCTCAACCTTCTGCAATTCGCCCCACACAATGACGCCACGGTACAGGGGCCGTAGCAGAATCTCCCGAATGGCGGTCGGGCACCATCCGGTGTTGCCGCGCGGAGGGGGCACCTGCTCATCATTGAGCTGCTTGGCGATCCGGGTGATCCCAGCCTTTTCGTGGAACATCTCGAAGATTCTCCGGACCACAGCCGCTTGGCCTTCATTGATGACCCGGAGGACATGTAGCCGGCGGCCGTCAGGCGCTTGTACTTCGTGATTGTCGTACCCGAACACTTTCCCGCCCGTGACATGCCCCGCTTTGGCCTTTCTGAGCATGGCGTCATAGGTGCGTTGCTTGGCCCGTTCGCGCTCCATCTCGGCCGCAAATCCGGTCAAGGACAGCATGACCTTATCGAGTGCGCTATCCAGTGTTCGTTCACGATCTTCGAGGTAGAAGAAGACGCGGACGCCGGCATCCATGATTTGCTTGAGGGCATAAGCGGTTTCGATTTGCTCGCGGCCGAGCCGAGACTCTTCGGACATGATGAGGAATTGAAAGACAGGCCGAGGCTTGAGCGCATTCATCAGCCGGATGAACCCCGGCCGCTTCACAAACTCGGCTCCGCTGATGCCATCGTCCACAAAGATGAGTTCGTCGGAGACCTGCCAGCCTTTCTTGCTGGCGTAAGCTTTGGCGTGGTCAATCTGCCGCGTGACGGATTTCTCCTCGTCGCTCACGCCGGTTTGCTCGGTCGATTTTCTTGCATAAATTGCAGCGATCATCAGCAGCCCCTTTGTTTGTGCCCGCTAATTGCTCGTCACTGCCTTTGAGAGCTTATTCGCTTCTGACGCCGTGATATTTCCGGCCAGTGCTTCCTGCGCTATTCGGCCCAAGAGTCTTTGTTTTTCAGCATTGCTCAACTTGCGGTTATCAATTGCCTCAAAGAGCCCGTGCAATTTTTCTCGGCGCTCCAGTCGCTGGACTCGTTTCAATAGCTGCTGAGGATTGGAAGCCATGTAGTACTCCCTTCTACTTTACGAGATCGACAATCGATACTTTCAAAGCTTTTGCCAATCGTCTTAACGTGGATAATTGCGGATCATAGTGGCCGGTTTCGAGCCGACCAATGTAGCCCAACGTCACGCCAGCCCGTTCAGCAAGTACGGCCTGCGTGATCCCTTGCTTCCCTCTCAGTAACTTTATCCTTTTCCCGAAATCCATTATGGTCATGACTATGATCTATAGTTCATATCATGTCAAGAGGGCAGTGTGCCGGTCGGCAATTCTCCGATCGGATGTTCTTGGAGGTCCTTGACGAGGGCCGAAGCTAATAGGGTAGCCACCTGGTCAACCAAGCTAGCCGACCAGGTGGACGACGGCACGAATGAGCAAGCGACAACGGCAGTTTGTGCTCTTAGGCTCTGTCTTGGCGTCGTCCGCATCTTATGCCGTAAGCCCTACCTGAGCGTGTGCTATCTCGTCTCGCTTGCAGTATTCGAGCAGCAGATACCGGCCGATGAGGTCCGGCAAGCTTGAGCAGCTTTTGATTCGATTATGGCCGGAAACTGGTCCAGCCGGTTCAAACTTGGGCAGGTACAACATCTCCGCTGCCTTCTCCATCGGGGCGCCGTATTGCAGGGCGAGCGACAGCAACCGCGCCACCACGTCATAAAGTGCAATCGTTTCTGAATCGCAGCCCGCTCCCTTGACCCGTAGGAACAGCTCCGCCGGATTGTCGTCAGCGTGAACGGAAACATAAAGCGTGCGCCGGCCGGTGATGCGGAACTTTTGCGTGACGTGCTCTCGGCGGTTAGCTATGGATCGGCGTTCGTTCATGCGCTCTCTATCCTGGTTGTTGGTGTTTCCTTCGGCTTCGGAGTTCTTGAACGTCTCGCATCAGTCCGGGCATCCATTCCAAGGCGCACTGAGTATGTAGGTAGATGTTTCCGTTTCCTTCGCCTTGAAATCCGTTCCACTGAATGGCCGGATCTTCGAGCAGCACGCCACAAGAAAAACAGCGCTGGCCAACTGCGGATAGGCCAAACGGATCGGTTGCTAGTTCAGGCATTGGCTTCGTGATAGCCATAGTCTCGTCGCGACGGGGTTGAGCTGTTCCACTCGGAATAGCGTCCATTAAGCCGATTCCAGCGGAGGTGAATTTCACCGATCGAACCGACTTCACGAAAGCGAACTTTCTGCACGTACAGCTTGACGGGTTGTTCCGGGTCGTTTTGATCTCGCCAAACCGTCAGGCAATTATCCGCCTTGTTTCGCCAATGAGCGGAGCCGCTAATGTCGTACGGAGTGGGGATCGGATAACTCCCGTCCTTTAGGCGATAAAGCTTTTGCGGATGGGCGACCAGCCATACATGTACCCCATGGGCACGGGCGAAGCGTCGGATGTGTGTCAGGGCGACGGAAATGTATTCGGTCTCGCTTTGGTTATTGGAGCGGCTATGATCGAATTCGTTCCAGGGATCAATAATAAGTCCGCGAATACCGCGCCTCGCCACTAAACTTTTTGAGATTTTCAGTAGCGCCACAATGTTCAGCGATTCTTCCGGGGCGATAAAGACGAAGTGTTGTTCCAGCCATTCAAGGGTTGAAACCAACTCATCTTGAGGAAGTCGCGATGTTGGGCCTTGGCGAAATGGTCGGCCAGAATATTGCTCGGCAAGTTTGGCAAGGTGCCGCGAAACGGGCAGATTCTCAGGAGAGCACACTCCGATCGACCAGTCATGTTCTCGCGCAAGATTGACGGCTAGTGCATCGAGCACCTGACTTTTCCCATGGGAGGGAATGCCGGTCACAATCGTAAGTTCTCCGGGGCGAACGGTGTAGTGCCGATCAACACACGCCCACCCCGTGCTCAAGCCGCCCGGCAGCCCTTCTCGATACAACTGAATAACGTCGGCGGCAACGTCCGTGACAGTGATGACGCCCTCGAGCGGAACCGGTTTGGCTTGTCCGATGCAGACCCGCAGCGCTTCAAGTCCCTCGCGAAGGAGCACCTCGTTGGCGTCCTTACATCCGCTCGGCCATGTCACTCGAAAGCACCGTTCGGGACCAAGCCGTCTAGCTAATTCTTCCTCCAGCGTCTTGCCGGCTGGATCATTGTCCACGGCCAGAATGATTTTTGTCAGAGGCGCCAAGTCAGCTTCGCAGTTCACGAGATATTCAAACTTCACCTCGCTGGGCTTCGAGCCTGCCGGCGGGGCTCCGTCTGGAACACTGACCACCGCCGTGTATCCGGTCTGCAGGATTGAGATGGCATCGATCTCACCTTCTACGATAATCGCTTCGGTTGCACCTGCAAGAGCGTCGAGATTGAACAGTATTTTCTCGGCGTGTCCGACCTGACGAAACGCCTTTTGTGTGAGGCCGCGAAATTTGATGTTTACGACTTCCCCGCGGCGGTAGTAGGGAAACGCGATGCAGGGCACTTCCTCTTCGAACTGGGGGAGGTAGGCCGTTTGTAATCCGATGCCTAGCGTGCGGAACAGGTCCCGACCAATACCTCGGCTCTTAAAAAACTCGGTCAACTCGCCGGGAATCTCGTTGCTCGGTTGGTAAGATGGCTTGACCACAAAGCGAGCCTTGGATTGTTCCCCCTGTCTCAAGGATCCAGCCCACCCGCAATGATGACAGTTCCAAATCCCTTCAACGGTGTTCACGCTGAGGCAGCGTACTTTCGCCTTTCTCCGTGTGTGGCTACAGCGAGGGCAGATGGTCTGCACCTCATCACCCGAACGCCCACCAAGATCGATACCGAAATCCGTAAGCGTCTTCATAGGGGAATCCGGTATCCTTTCTTCCCATGAGGGACGGAGAGAAGATCGGCAGGGGGAAGAACGGTACGACTTCCATTCCCGGTATTGACCGGGTCCAATTCAGACGGAGTCGACATAAGAATAAGATTCTTATCTTTAGTCTGTTCGGAAGGTTCGGAAGGGAGGGACCTAACGTCGGCTCCCTTTGGTTCCTGTCTTTTGTGATATTTCCAGTAGTTATCTGTTCCTAGAATCAGCGCTCGCCCGCCCATCAGCCATGCATGAAGTGTTGACCGCTGGTTGACGGACCCTTCACCGGCATTTCTTCGCGGGTTCTGCGGCCAGTCTTGGCAGAGCTGACGGAGGGTATAGACCCACTTTGTAGCCTCGTCCTTCTCTCCGAGTACCACGAGCCATTCTCGCTCGAGCATCCAGAGCACAACCCTGGCAACTGTTTTGGGGTTGGTCTTGGTGATTCTGGCGAGCGACGATACCCACGTAACGGGGAGGCTGATATGATTCTCTGTTTTATCGGCGCATGCCAGGAGTTCCAGCCATACGCGTAACGCTCGATCCCCATATGTCTCCGTGAGCTCCCATACTTCAGCGTCGAAGTTCAGTTCCCGCGAAACGGGAAACCAACGTTTTGGAGAAGGCATGATCAGCCGTTCCTCGCCCGGGAAACGAGCGATGGAAGTTCGAAGTGGAGAATTGCGTCGATTTGTTTTGCCTTGCGAGTAGGAGGGCGTTTGACCGAGATCTTCGATTCGAGTACAGTCTCCATCGCCGTGCCTTTCGATTTGCCGCCGTCCGGGTCGCCATCCGGGCGGCGGTTCGCCTTGAAGAATTGTCTGTCAGGCTGCCGAGGGGGCAGATATATTTTTAGCTTCACGCTCCTGCTTTCTCGCGAATCGCTCAACATCTGCCCTTTGAAAGATCCGAACGCCGCCTACTGAGGGAGAGAATGGAATCTTCCCTGAATCTGCGTACCACCGAACAGTGGACGGACTTTTCCGCAGGAACAGAGCAACCTCTCCGACAAGCATGTTTTGCATATACGAACCTCCCATTCGTAGCTTGGAGGAACATATAAGAGCTTGCGCGCGATGTATCAAAGGCCGATTGGGACTTTTAAAAGTTGAAACTTTTGAAGAATATCCTGGCCGGTCTGTGATCGTTAGACCGGGTGTTCGCGAACAGTCTTGAGGAGGGCTTCTTTTAGCTTGCAGGACGAGAGGCTAGCGAGCTTCAGTTCAAAGCGTTTGAGTCCTTGCCGTGATAATGCGTTGAGGCTCTTTTCCCCCTGTGCTCGTCGCCGTGCGAGCCAACGAAACGGGGCGCGATTGTCGCTGCTAGTATCTTTCCCCAGGTAGGACAATATCTCGACAGGTCTAACCCCGCAGTACTTTATCAAGACAGCAATTGCCCATGATTGTTCCGTCGCTAGGGGAGAATGCCCAATAGGCCGCCCGCGAATATGTTTTGGCAAGCACAGGGCGAGTGCAGCTTTAAGGGGTAGGGGATATTTCCGCTGAGCGCCTCCTCGTCTTTCAAAGCGTTTTCGCAGAATGTTGAAGGTGGAGGGATTTGCCTTTTGCCACTCTTTTCGAAGGTCTAGTAACTTAGCAATGGCCTCTCTTTCGATCGGCCACATGATCAGCGGCCGAGGATAACTTTTGAGGGACTTGTTAAACTTCGGGAGGGATAGAGCAGAAAGAGGATCGGCTGGCTTTTTTCTAGAAGTCCTTTGTTTCATCTCCCCTCCTGTCGGGTTCCTGGTGAGGGAAGGGCGGCGCCAATGCCAGGAAACACTGGCCGGCTAGTTCATGAGGCTAGCCGTTGCCGCCCGTGGAATGGATTATGCCACTGGGTCGGATCGTCTCCCCTGAGTTCAACGGAACCGCGACGCTGGGAAGGGTTATGCCTGGTGTTGGCAAGCCAGGAAAGTACACATAATTATTACGCTGCCTCGTCCATTCTGCGACAAAGCTTCCATCCGCGAACGTTTCCTTACGCGTTGGGATTCCAAGGTGCGTGACGGCCTCGGCATAGGCGGTTCGTTGTAGCTGTGACGCGGTGGGCTCTGAGGGAGCGGGCCGACAGTATGGCGGCCGTTCCGTACTACAGTCTGAAGGATCTGGACGACTCGATACCGTATGGCCTGGATGACCACACCCCGCCACCACAAGCAGGAATAGCGCTGTCAGATACTGCATGATGATTCCCCTTTGTCTGTTCGCCTCTGCTAAACCAACTGGAGCGCTGGTCTCGCTTTAAGGGGTTGCAGTTTATATTCGGGGTACCTTCCCCCTTGTGCCTGCGCTTGAGCGTGGGACATCGGCCGCAATCCGCCGCGGCTTCTAATCAAGTCCAGGCCCTGGTTTGATTGTTCGGCAAGAAAGAGGATTGCCGATGAGATCAATTGCTCGTTCAGGCGGCAGCGCTCAATTTTGGGGAATTGGTGCTTCATGCCTGTCAATGCGGCGAGTGCTTCGGGCCAGAGTCTAAAGCTGGTTTTTCTCCCTCTTCTTCTCAGTCCCATGGATCACCTTTGTTTCGTTCTTGGTGTGGTTCGACAAAATTCACGCTCGATGAGAAAGCGCACGAACCCGCTAGCGCTCGTTCCCTGACCGCGTAAGGCGTCGAGTTTGGCCTTGAGTTTCGCGGGGAGTTGAACGTTAAGCCGTTCCATCTTCATGCGAGAACCTCCTTCCGTCAATGTTGAATGTGATAGCAGATATAATATGATGGCATATATGATAATGTGATGGCAAGCGCCATCAAATTGCGCATCCCGTCCGCTATCAGGTAGCATGCGCTGCATGGCACGCCCAAAGAATCAGAAGGTCCGCCGGCTGTTTGGACTACGACTTGATGCGAAACTGGTGAACGAGCTTCGCCATGCAGCGCTAGACGAAGGTCGACCAGCTAATCAGCTGATGGAAGAGGCACTCCAGGAATGGCTGAAACGGTTTCGAGACAAGCGGAAAGGGTCGTCATAACCCGAGCTGTGGCAAGAGGTCTATGCTGCTGGTCATTCTTGGTGCGGGCGCTTCGTTCGATTCATCTCCATCTATGCCTTTAGGGCGGGAGCCAGCTCCTCCGCATCCTAACCGCCCACCTCTCGCGAAGCAGTTATTCAGCAACCGCAGATATTTCGGTGAGGTGCTTCAGAAGTACCCGCATAGTCGTGCCATTGTTCCTCGACTGCGCCACCTGAGAGAGGGTGATTCGGTTGAAGGTTTACTCCAAGAGTTGATGGCTGAGTCCGCCAATTCTCACGATAGAGCTCAGCAGATCGCATCAATTCGGTACTACCTTCAAGAAATTTTGTCGGTGTGTCCCATGCAGTGGCGGAACGAAAGCCAAGGGGTCCTCAACCATCTTACTTTGTTAGATGACATCAAGAACTATAATACAAAAGACGAGCCGGTCTGCTTTGTCACCTTTAACTATGACACGCTACTTGAGTGGGCCTTTGCTGAGGCGGGGTTTCCTATTCAGTCACTTGAGGACTACGTGTCCCGGCGATTCGCTTTGGTGAAACTGCATGGTTCCGTTAATTGGGGCCGAGTGGTTTCTACTCCGCTACCTGGAAAGATATTGGATAATCCAAGCTTAATGGCAACGGAACTTATTACCCGATATGGGACGCACAACATCACCAAAATATATGTCATGGCAGATGGGACACCGCCAATATCCCAAGAAGACAGAGGGATTTCCCCGGCACTTGCTATCCCAGTGGAGGAGAAGGTTGCGTTCGAGTGTCCCGAAGATCACCTTGATAAGCTGAAGTCATTCCTTCCCGAGGTAACAAAGATTCTCACCATCGGTTGGCGAGCCGCAGAGAAGCCTTTCCTAGATCTATTGCGGCAAGGCGTACGCTCAAAACGGATACAGACCCTTATCGTAAATGGGAACGCGGACGAATGTATTGCTGCGGATCGCAATCTAACTCAGACGGGCGTTTCAGGGCAGTATCAAATTCACCCCGAGGGATTCACGGATTTCATCCTCTCACGGAAGGGGAAAACTTTTCTCAAGTCTTGAATTTGATTCTGCACCCCCTCGATCTCATGCCCGTCCCACCGGTGCCGAACCCTCCCAAGAACCTAGGGAGGCTCTCGCTTGCAACCGTTCGCACATCGTGTGATGCAGCGCGCGCAACTGTGGGTCTGTGATAGCTGCTGATTCCTCAGGCGGAAGAAGCAGCCGCATCACTTTCACAAAGTTCGCTTCCGATGTACGAGTGAGAATGTCGGTGCTTTCCTGATGGGTGAGCTGGTCAACGGCCGCAAACCATCGCCGCAAGAACTCGGATTGGCTCACCAGCTCCTCACACGCGTGCATACGGTCCGCTCCTAGCCAGTTGGCGACAGCCATCGGTAGTAGTTAGAAAAACTCGATCCAGGGCCGTACCACGGAACGTAGTTTGGATTCACCCCAGTGCCCATCACCGGATCCCATGCCGACGGTTGCGCCCCTGATTGCCCCATCCGTTGGAGGATCGTCATCATGCTTGCCTGCTGCCCGGCCTGCGCGATCGCCGGGCCTAAGAAGCTCCCCCAGTGCGGCTCTTCCGCCTTCTTCAGGAACACATCCGGGCTGATCGGCTGCGTGGCCGGCAGGCCCGGTAGATAGGTCGGAAGGGCGCTGATCGCCAACCGCTGATTATTGAGCGCGACATCCGCATTCTTCTGATGAATATCGCGAATCGAGTTCGCCCGATTCGCCGCGATGTTCTGCCCGAGCAAGCGCGAGGTCCGATCGGCGCGGCCCGGTGTATACACCCCCGTACTGGCCGCTCCTGCTTTGCCGGTCAGCCGAGTCATATCCGCCAAGGAATTTCCGTACGCCTCCTGCACGCCGGCCTTCATTGAACCGAGCATGTCCGCGTTGTACCCCTGATCACCGGGAATGTAGCTCTCCAGCTTCTTCCGAATCGCCCCGCTCTCCGGCTGATTCAAAAACGTATCGCGCTGGCCTTGGGTGTAGTTGATATAGTCCTGCATCGCCTGCCGGACTTTTTTGGATTGCGACGACGCCCCGAGAAAACTCAGGCCGCCCCCCACCAAAGCCGATCCACCGACGCCGACAGCCACCCAGCTCATACCGCCTCCTTCTGCGCCATGGCCCCCAAGAGCCCTGTGGGATCACTCCCTCGGCGCACGTCAAATTCTTCGAACGTGTTGATTGGTCTCACGGCTCGTCTCACAACGGAAAAGAATTTTTCTACGCGAGCGAGAACGCCAAGATGCACCCATCCCCCGCCCCCCCTGAATTTCCCTTACCCGTCTTTGCCAGCACGGACTTATCCACAGCAATATGATCTGAGTTTTCTGGATCCGAGAAAGGCCGATCCTCCCTCCCCATCATCACCGCTGGATCCTTCCATAGAAGCGGGCAGGAAAACTTTTGCGTTCCTTCTCGGCAACACCAGCGAGTGAAGCCCCTTCAACCGCCCATAATCTGTGGAGTTGGGGGGGGGCATGCAGGAAGGAAACGCCTTCACATGACAGGACTGAAGTCCTGTGGATAACGGTATTGACTGGCGAATCAAGACGGGAGAGAGACGCCGATCGGAAGGGGACTCGCGAAGCAATGCGCCTAGCTCGCCCGGAGAACGTTCGGAAGTCACAACACGAGTCATGCAACGAACAGGCGAGCGTTCGGGGCGTGTGGGGCAATTGCGTAAGGCGCTGAGTCGTCATTGCATCCCTTTCGATCTCTCAGGCAACATAGACGCGCACATCGATGGGAAAGGTTAGCCGTTGCGTGTCCCTACTTGGGTGCCCCGTTGGGGACACCAACCATCCTTCAACTCGAAGCCTGTTTCAGCATCTTGCGGGGCTCCCGTTGTGTTTGCGGATCCTGCCGGGTACACTTTCTTCGTTAACCGTGCTTAGGTGCTGATGGCAATGACTGCAAGAGGGAGACAGACAATGCGACAGGGGATCTACTGCGGCCTGTTGGTTGGAATGTTAGCCGTATTGTCATTAGCTGAAGCGGCTGATCTGCCTGCTTCAAAAGGCGCTCTGCCAAAATCTGTAGAAGCCATCAAAGGCAAAGATGGTGCGCCGATGCTCCTGGTTTCTGCCGGCCCTTTTCTCATGGGCAGCAACGACGGTTTGCCGAATGAACGGCCTGAGCATACGGTGACGGTCAAGGCGTTCTACATCGATCAGTATGAAGTGACAGCGGGGCGCTACCAGAAATTTCTAGAGCTGGGCAGGCGCGAGATTGCTGCGCCAGCAGACGACGATGGGGGGCGTTCTGTGGATGACAGACCGGCCGTTGGCGTAACCTGGACGGAAGCCGCTGCCTATTGCGTGTGGGCTGGAAAGCGGTTACCTACCGAAGCCGAATGGGAAAAAGCGGCCAGGGGGACTGATGGTCGGCGATACCCTTGGGGGGCGATGCAGCCCTTTGTGGATATTGCGAATTACAATCGGGGGCTTTGGGTGAGTGAGGCCATTACGTTAGTGCCGGTCGGCAGCGGGCTGGATGGAATGAGCGTTCGTCATGGATTGAAAGAAGGGGGACGGAGTCCCTATGGACTGGCACACATGGCAGGGAATGCCGCCGAATGGGTGAACGATTGGTATGATCGTGAGTACTATCAGAAGAGCCCCGACACCGATCCATCGGGTCCGAAGGGCGGAGAGAAACGGATCCTTCGTGGCGGATCCTGGGCGGATCTCCCGACGGCGCTGCGCGTGACGGCTCGATTTTCAGCTGAGCCGGAATTTGAAGATCGGACGGTCGGGTTTCGATGCGCCATGGATGCTGCGAAGTAAGCCGGGCGTCTGTCCGATTCCAAAGTAGAGCGTCTGCCACCATACTATTCCGCTTGGCGTATGCAGGTTAATCCATCCGAATCGTCTGTTTCCTCTTTTCGATCCACGCGGCCACCTGAGCGGGCGGCGATCATGATTGTCATGGCGTTGGTGCTGCTCTATGCGTTGTGGACGTTGCGTATTCTGCAGAGTCCATCAGCCGGCCCCGTGGCTTCGAAGAATGCCGGGCCGACTTCGCTGACGGCAGAGATGATTCCGCTGGTGTCCGGTGATGAACCCATCGTTGAGATTTTTACCAAGGCCGGCTGTCCGGTCTGTCATACCATTCCGGGAATCCCCGGTGCGACCGGACAGGTAGGTCCGCCGCTCATGCTCGGTGTGACGGGAGGCCAACGGCTGGCCGATCCTTCCTATCGGGGGAGAGCCAGCACCGTGCACGAGTATGTCGTGGAGTCTGTTGTCGATCCGTCAGTGTTTGTTGTTGAGGGGTATCCGGAGCGGACGATGCCGGTGTGGTATGGGGCAAAGTTGAGCGCGCTGGCATTGGAGAAGATCGCGGAGTATCTGGAGCACCAGACGGGGAATGTCCTGGCAAAGTAAGCGATCGAACGTCATTGGTTCACCACGCGTGCTTCAGCGCTTTTTGAGTGGGACGACGTTCCCGCTCCCCTGAATCTTAAAGGCATCGCTCTGCTGGTGCGCGGGGTGCTTATCCAGCAGAGCATTCACCGCGTCATCGCCTTTGAGACCCTCCAGCTTGATCTTGAGACGGAGATTATTGGCACTGTCTGCATTGATCAAGGCCTGTTCAAGACTGATCTTGTTGGCTTTGTAGAGTTGGAAGAGGACGTGGTCGAACGTTTGGCAGCCTTCATCGACTCCCTGCTCCATCGCTTCTTTTAGCGTATCGATTTCCGCTTTCTTGACGAGGTCTTTCACGCGCGGTGTATCCAGCATGATTTCCAGCGCCGGCACACGCCGCCCATCAAGGGAGGGAATGAGACGTTGTGAAATAATTGCGCGTAGGTTCAGCGAAAGCTGAAGATAAATTTGTGGATGCCGTTCGACTGGGAAGAAGTTCATGATGCGCTCGATGGCCTGGTTCGCATTATTCGAGTGCAGCGTCGCGATGCAGAGGTGACCGGTTTCTGCAAATGTGATGGCGGCTTCCATGGTTTCGGTATCCCGGACTTCACCGATGAGAATCACGTCGGGGGCCTGCCGGAGGGTATTCTTCAGGGCATTCTGAAAGCTCAATGTGTCGAAGCCGATCTCACGCTGGGTGATCAGCGATTTCTTGTGGCTGTGGACGAATTCGATCGGATCTTCGACCGTGATGATGTGCCCGTGATGAACGGAGTTCCGGTGGTCGATCATGGCCGCGAGTGAGGTTGATTTACCGGAGCCGGTGGCGCCGACGACCAACACAAGCCCGCGCTTTGTCATGGCGATGTCTTTAATGATCGGTGGGAGTTGCAGCTGATCGACGGATTGAATCTCTGCTTTAATCAGACGGAAAACGAGACCGACATTGCCCCTCTGTCGGAAGATGTTCACGCGGAACCGGCCGAGCTCTTTGTAGTAGAGCGCCAGGTTCATCTCCATTTTTTCTTCGAATTCCCCCCGTTGCTGCCCGCGCATGAGTGCGAGCGCAAGGGCTTCAAGCTGCTCGTTGCTGAATGGGGGCGCGTCCGTTTGTTGCGTGGATCCGTGGATTCGATAGATCGGGGGCGCGTCGACCGTGAGGTAGAGGTCGGACGCTTCCTGGTCGACCATCACTTTTAAGAGGCTGCGGATATCCATGCCTGTCTCCGTTGTCCTGCTGTGGTTACGCGGCGCCGCTGAGTGAGGAGGCCGATCCGAAGAGGTTCGGGTTCATGCTGCGCGATTGTGCTTCGGCTTTCGTGACAACGCCACGCGTCGCCAGCTCGAGTAACGCCATGTCCATCGTCTGCATGCCGTCTTTCTGGCTGGCCTGCATGATGCCGGGAATTTGATGGAGCTTGGCTTCTCGGATCAGATTGCGGACGGCTGTGGTTGCGACCATGATTTCCAGTGCTGCCACACGTCCTCCCGACTTTTTCTTGAGCAGCGTCTGAGTAATGACGGCTTCCAGTGCTTCTGATAGCTGTGTTCGGATTTGCGCCTGTTGTGCCGGTGGAAAGGCGTCGATGATACGGTCGATGGTTTTTGGCGCGCTAGATGTATGGAGCGTGCCGAAAACCAGGTGCCCGGTTTCTGCTGCAGTCAGTGCGAGCTGAATGGTATCCAGGTCTCGCATTTCTCCCACGAGCACGATATCGGGGTCTTCGCGAAGTGCGGACTTGAGGGCGTTGGCAAAGGACAGTGTGTGCACACCCAGCTCTCGTTGGTTCACAAGGCACTTCTTCGACTTGTGTACGAACTCAATAGGGTCTTCGATCGTAATGATGTGGCCTTCGAAGGTATTGTTCAGATAGTCGACCATGGCCGCGAGCGTCGTCGATTTACCGGACCCCGTAGGCCCGGTGACGAGGATGAGCCCTTTTTCCTTGTCGCACAGCTGACGCAAGGTCGGCGGCATACCGAGCTTTTCGAGCGGAAGAATTTCCGTGGGGATGTTCCGGAAGACCGCCCCGAGTCCGCGCTGCTGCACAAAGACGTTCACGCGGAAGCGGGCGATATCGCCAAGCTCGAACGAGAAGTCGCATTCCCGGTGTTCTTCGAAGTTTTTCCGCTGGGTATCCGTCATCATATCGTAGATCAGCGCATGCGTCTCATCCGGTGTAAGGGCCGGGTGATCCAACTTCTTTAGATCGCCATGAATGCGAATCATCGGGGGTTCGCCCGAGCTGATATGACAGTCGGACGCGCCTTCTTTGACTGAAAAGGTCAGGAGTTTCGAAATGTCCATGGGTATGACTCCGTAGTAAGACTGGTCGTAGGTCGTGCGTCGCCGCAGCGATCAGCGTGGCGGTTTCCCCTGATGAATGACTTGTGAGCATCATGCCATAGCAAGACGGGAAAGCAAGAAATTCGCGGGAAGATGCGGAGCCCCGGTGAGTGGCTAGAGAAGCTGTGTAGATTGTCCGGCGCGTTCAAAAGCGGAAAGCGCTAGTTCAATCTGTTCGGGAGAATGCTCAGCAGTGATGGTCACGCGTATACGGCTGGATCCATCGGGGACGGTCGGCGGGCGGATGGCCGGCGCATAGACACCCTGAGTCAGGAGTTGTTCGGCGAAGGCGAGCGCCTTCTCGGCTTGACCGATCAAAATGGGAAGAATGGGGCTGGCGGATTCGGTAAGGTGAAATCCGAGACGAGTCAGGCCTGCAAACAAATGGTCGCGATTGCGCCACAGCCGAGCGCGGCGCGATGGATCTTGCTGAAGTATGGTCAGTGCGGCGCATGCAGCTGCCGCTGAAGCAGGCGGCGGGGCGGTTGTAAACATGAAGGGTCGGCTGGTGTTGACCAGGTATTGACTCATGTCCGTAGGGCCGACGATATAGGCGCCGCTGCTACCAAGCGCCTTGCCGAGTGTGCCCATGTGAAAAGGAATCCGCTCCTCGACTCCAAAATGTTCGAGTGTGCCACGGCCCGATTGCCCCATCACTCCGGTGCCGTGAGCATCATCAACGTAGAGTGTCGCACCGAATCGTTCGGCCAGCGTTGCCAGTTCCGGAAGCGGAGCCAGGTCGCCGTCCATGCTGAACAGCCCGTCTGTCACGATAAGCACTGGTCGCCCAGGGCTTGTCCGTTTGAGGAGGGACTCAAGGTGATTCAGATCTCGGTGCCTGTAGACTCGCAGGTCAGCGCGACTAAGCCGAGCCCCATCGATGAGGCTGGCGTGACAGAGCCGATCAGCGAAGATCTGTCCGCCTCGTGTGATGAGTGATGGGATGACGCCCAAATTGGCAAGGTATCCCGATCCATAGACCAATGCGGAAGGGGTCTGTTTGAAGGTGGCCAGGGCCTGTTCCAGTTCTGTATGAGGAGGGAGTGTGCCGCAGACCAAGCGCGCGGCTCCGGCACCTGTTCCGTACTGCGCGGTTGCCTGGATGGCGGCGTGAATGACGTCTGGATGAGTCGCGAGACCCAAGTAGTCGTTGGAGGCCAGCAGGATGACTGTGCGCCCCGCGAGCTGGATGGTTGGCCCGGTTGCAGAGCCGAGTGTATGGAGACGCCGGGTCAGTGATTGGGCATCCAGCTGTTGGAGGCGGCTCTGAAACATGGAGGATTCTCTCTGCCCAGGCGGCGCTCGGGGCCTGTGGACCGTATCAGGATGAGTTACATTGACAAGGTAAATCAATCCCTAGTATAAGGCCCAGGTTCATTCGAAATGAAATCGCCGTTCGCCAGGATATCTTATGACCTATCGTATTAAAGTTCCACCACGGACTTTGCCGGTCGACGAGGCGCATCTGGTCAGCAATCTCGAGCATTGGCTGGAGAGCGTGCGTGTCTATCGTGGCCCGTTGCTGGTCGGTGCAGCGATTCTACTGCTCGCAGCCGGAATTGTCGGTGGCGTGCTGTGGTACGACAGCCAGACGGCCCATAAAGCGCAAGATCTTGAACGGGAAGCCACGCTCCACTACTTCACCAGGCCTGCCGATGACCCCAAGAAAGCCGATACGAATCTCAAGGAAGCGGTGACGCTCTATAAGAGAATTGTTGAGGAGTATCCCCGGACATCAACTGCTCCGCTTGCGGCCTTTCATCTTGGGAACGCGTTGGTGCAGGCCAATGAGCTGGATGCGGCTATTGAAGCGTATAAACGATTTGTTCTGATGTATGGATCGAATGCGTCACTACTCGGTCTGGTTCAGCAGCGTTTAGGCTATGTGTATCTTTTGAAGGGGGATCGTGATCAGGCAGCCAAGGCCTATTCGGCGGTGCTGGATATTCCCGGTGCGTTAAATCGGGATCATGCGTTGTTTGAGTTGGCCCGGCTGGAAGAGAGTCTGTCGCGGCCCGAGGGTGCACTGGCGCATTATCAGGACTTGATGAAGAACTATCCGAATTCCCCGTTGGCAAACGAAGCCGCAGTGCGACTCAAGGTGCTTGAAGTGAAGAAGTCGCCGGATTCCGCCCTTGCTTCTCCCGCGCCGGCTGCCGCAGCCTCGGCCACGCCTAAGAAACCATAACTCACCGGCTTTCGCGATACCCCCGCTTCAGGCCTAAGCCTGAAGCGGGATGTATGGTATTAGCGTGCGATGATCAAGAACTCCCCGGCTTTGATGACGGGGCTGGTCAGGTTGTTTTTCGCCTTCAGCGTTTTCATAGGGACGCGGAAGCGCTTTGAGACTTTTTCGAGTGTGTCCCCTCCGCGTACGCGGTACCATCGTCCGCTATCGGCTTTGACGTGTTGTACTTTGACTGCTGGGAGCGGTGGAAATTTATATGAGGGAACGCGATCCAGGAGCTGGACCACTTTCGCGCTGGTTCCCACCGGGACTTTAAGGTGATAAGCCGATTCGCCGGGCGGCGTGGCGTCGCGTCGGAGTTCCGGGTTCAGAAGGCGGAGTTCTTCGTAGGGGATGCCGGTTGTATTGGCAATCGCATGGAAATGGAGAGGGCGATTGACCACCACTTCTTCAAACTGGTGGGGTGCGACGGGATTCTGCGGGAATCCGTATTGATCGGGATTTCTCGCGATCACGGTGGCGGCCATGATACGGGGTACGTATTGCTTCGTTTCGGTGCGGATCAATTTAGTTTTCGAGATGTCAGAGAAGGTCTCCCCTTGGACCTTATGGAGCGCCCGCATCACTTTGCCTTCACCGGCATTGTAGGCCGCCATGGCGAGAGGCCAGGCCCCGAACAGATCATAGAGATCGCGGAGGTAGCGAGCCGCTGCGACGGTTGACTTGATCGGATCGCGGCGTTCATCCACGTAATTGTCGATGCGGAGGCCATAGACCTTTCCCGTGCCTTTCATGAACTGCCACGGTCCGGTCGCTTTCGCGCGCGAGAAGGCGTAGGGATTGAAGCCACTTTCGACTAATGAGAGATAGACCAGGTCGCTGGGAATATTGAATTCGGAGAAGATTTTTTCAACCAGCGGCTGATAGCGGCTGAGTCGTATCAACCATTGTTCAAAGCGAGATCGGATCGATGTATTGAAGAAATGAATATGACTCTGCACGTTGGGGTCTATCACGATGGGAATATTATAGACGGTTCCGCCATTGGCGGATTGGATGGGGCTTGGGAATGGCACCATCGAGTTTGACGGATCTTGCGAAGCGGCTCCGATTGCGGTCCCTGAATCCGGCGCGGATTCGGTCAGCTCTGGAGGGAGAATGGTCAATTCAGGCTCAAGAGGAACCAGATTGGCATCCGGTTCGTCGTCTTCTTCTGGAGTATTCACATCGGCTGCCACATCCGGCGATGGAGCTTCGGCAAAGCTTTCCTCGACCGGGATCGAGAAGGTTCCGATCGCAAGGATGCAGAGTGCGAGAAATGGCATAAAGAGATGTCGCTGATTCAAAATGGACCTCAAGTTCTGGTTCTGGTGAAATACTCGTTTCTTTGAGTAGACTATCGATCAGTCTGTGTGTTGTCAAGAAATTGAATGGGTTAGAGCGCCCTTCTTTTGAGGCGGCTTCTTCGTCTACAGCAGAGTTAGAGGCATGAGTCTGCACCTTGGAGATGTGATGAGATATGAGGCGAAACCTTCAGCGATTTTGAGCTCTTGCGGTCCTCCATTTCTTGACAGTCTTGTGGCGCTAGTGGTAGCGTACCGCCTCTTTTCTAGTCGCATCCCCACCGGATGATATTGCGGGTGATATTGAAGGAGGATCGTCAATGTTGAAGCGGTATTTGTTGGCTCCGGGTCCTACGCCTGTCCCCCCAGAAGTATTGTTGGCGATGGCCCGTCCGATGATTCATCATCGGGCTCCTGAGTTCGATNNTGAGGGGCTCAAGTGGCTGTTTCAGACTCGAAATGACGTCCTGATGTTGGCTTCCTCCGGTACCGGGGGAATGGAAGGGTCGATCTCTAATTTTCTGTCTCCCGGTGACAAGGCCTTGTGTATCAATGGCGGGAAGTTTGGCGAGCGGTGGGGAAAGATTTGCAAAGCGTTCGGTGTGCAGGTTACGGAAATCAAGGTCGAGTGGGGGCATGCGGTCGATCCGAAGGTGGTGGCCGATGCGTTGAAGGCCGATCCTTCAATTAAGGCGGTCTATGTCCAGGCCAGTGAGACGTCGACCGGAGTGTCGCATGACGTGAAAGCACTGGGCGAGATTGTCAAAGGGTACGAGAATACAATATTGGTCGTCGATGCGATTACCGCACTGGGTGTATTCGATATCAAGACGGATGCATGGGGCCTGGACGTTGTCATTACCGGTTCGCAGAAGGCGCTGATGCTTCCGCCGGGCATGGCATTTGTGAGCGTCAGCGACAAGGCTTGGGCGTTTGCGGAGAAAGCCAAGAACGCATCGTTTTATTTTAACTTTAAGAAAGAGCGCGAGAACCAGGCCAAGAATCAGACGTTGTTTACACCGACGGTGTCCCTGATCATCGGCCTTCAGGAAGTGTTTAGAATCATGAAGGCCGAGGGACTCGATAAGATGTTTGCGCGGCAGGGGCAATTGGCCCACGCGATGCGTGAAGGGATGAAAGCTGCAGGATTGGCGCTGTTCCCCAAGAATTCCCCGAGTGACGCGTTGACGACGGTGTGCGCGCCGGATGGAGTGGATGGGCAGGCCATCTATAAGAACCTCCGTGTTCAATACGGGATTACCGCAGCCGGCGGGCAGGACCAGTTAAAGGGTAAAGTGTTTCGTCTTTCTCATATGGGCTATGCCGATCGATTTGATGTGATTACGGCCGTGGCTGCGACAGAGATGGTCTTGAAGGGACTGGGCCATTCTGTGAAGTTG
>CXWL01000063.1_pt1 | contig 19655 bp, 18 predicted proteins | sample 590931 | NCBI WGS metagenome assembly CXWL01 (sample SAMEA3498368, study PRJEB10139) | groundwater metagenome | biome: water well; material: biofilm material | place: Germany | collected 2015-04-27 | reverse complement strand
ATTTCGTAGGGAACGGTCATTGTGATTTCTCAGGTCTCAATTGTGGAAAGAGGACGACATCGCGGATGGACGCCTGGTTGGTCAAGAGCATGATTAAGCGGTCGATGCCGATGCCTTCGCCGGCGGTCGGTGGCATGCCGTACTCCAAGGCTCGCAGAAAGTCTTCGTCGACCAGATGGGCTTCTTCGTCGCCGGCTGCCCGTTGCGCCGCTTGCCCTTCAAATCGGGACCGTTGATCCAGGGGATCGTTCAACTCTGAAAACGCGTTGGCGATTTCCCGGCCTGCGATATAGAGCTCGAACCGGTCAGTCAGGGCCGGGTTCGAGTCTTTGCGTCTGGCGAGCGGAGAAATTTCGATCGGGTAGTCGGTGATGAACGTCGGCTGAATCAGACTCGGTTCGACCGTTTCCTCGAAGAGTTCGTTCACGATATTGAAGAGCGGCCATTTAGGATCGACCGCGATACCCAGTTGTTTGGCCGCGGCAATCGCTTGATCCTTATCCTGCAGGACGGAGGGATTCAGGTTGTTCACTTCCAGGATCGACTGATGATACGACCAGCGCCGCCACGGAGCCGTAAGCGTGATCTGCTTGCCCTGATAGTCGATTACCGTGGTACCCAGGACTTGTTGTGCCAGGGAGGAGATGAGTTCTTCCGTGAGGATGATCAAGTCCTGATAGTCGGCATAGGCCATATAGAACTCGAGCATCGTGAATTCAGGGTTATGAATCGTCGAGATGCCTTCATTTCGGAAGTTCCGATTGATTTCGAACACACGAGGAAAGCCGCCAACGATCAGCCGCTTTAAATAGAGTTCCGGTGCGATGCGGAGATAGAGATCGACCCCGAGGGCATTATGGTGCGTGACAAAGGGTTTGGCCGCCGCGCCTCCTGGAATCGGATGCATCATCGGCGTTTCGACTTCCAGGAACCCTCGTTCGATCAAGAAGGCGCGAATGCCGGCGATGATTCGGCTGCGCGTGGCGAAGATGCCATGGACCTCGGGATTGGAGATCAAGTCGACATAACGCTGCCGATAGCGGGTCTCCACATCCGTCAAGCCATGCCACTTTTCCGGAAGCGGTCTGAGGGCCTTGCTCAAGAAGGTCAGCTGGGTGACCTCGACCGTAAACTCATTGGTCTTGGTGCGAAAAAGGAGACCGGTCACACCGATCCAATCGCCCAGGTCGAGCTGCTCGGCGACACGATAGGCCTGTTCTGTGAGATGGTCCTTCTTGAGATAGACTTGCAGCCGGTCCGATCCATCCTGCAGGACCGCGAAGCCGGCCTTGCCGAAGCGCCGCAGCGCGACAATCCGTCCCGCAAAGGTGCAGGAAATCTTTTCTTCTTCCAGGACTTCTTTGGTCTTTTCTGAGTGGAGCTTGATCAGCTGGCCAGCACGATCCTTGACTTCGAATCGCGTTCCGTAGGGGGCCACGCCCGCCTCACGCAGGACATCGAGCTTCTTGATCCGTTGTTGCTGCTGTTCGTTCAGTTCGTCCATGATCTGTACCTTTACCAGTTCGTACTCGCCGTTAGTTCTCGAACTCGTCCATGTCAGCCTGCTGATAGCTGAGTGCGGTTTTCCCGAGCTGCTTCATCTTTAAGTAGGCCTCGATGAAGCCGTCCAGATCACCATCCATGACGGCGGCGACCTGGCCCACTTCATGGCCGGTCCGGTGGTCTTTCACCATTTGATAGGGCTGGAACACGTACGAGCGAATTTGGCTGCCCCAGGCAATGTCTTTCTTCTCGCCCACGATGGCGTTGAATTCCGCCTCTTTCTTCTTCAGTTCCAGTTCGTAGAGACGGGCCTTCAAGACTTTCATGGCGCCATTACGGTTCTGTAGCTGCGATCGTTCGTTTTGACATTGGACGACGATCCCGGTTGGCAGGTGGGTCATACGAATGGCGGTCTCGACCTTATTCACATTCTGGCCACCGGCGCCGCCTGCCCGAAAGGTATCGATTCTGAGGTCTTTGTCTTCGATGACGAGATCGATCTCCTCGTCCACCTCTGGATAGACGAATACCGAGGCAAAAGAGGTATGCCGACGCTTGTTGGCATCGAAGGGCGAGATGCGAACCAACCGATGGACGCCTGCCTCAGCCTTGAGATAGCCATAGGCATAGGGCCCCGTTACGGACAGGGTCACGCTTTTCACTCCGGCTTCTTCTCCAGGAATCAAGTCCAGCGTCTCGATCTTGAACTTCTTGCTCTCGGCCCAACGGACGTACATGCGGAGCAGCATCTGCGCCCAGTCTTGCGATTCCGTCCCGCCGGCACCGGGATGGATTGCCACAATCGCATTGTTGGCATCCAGTTCGCCGGAAAGCAGCAGCTCAAGCCGCAGGGCGGCGAGCTTCGGCTCGAACTGGTCGAGTTCGACCGCCAATTCTTTCAGCAGTCCGGTGTCGTTGGTTTCTTCCGCGAGCTCCAGCAAGGCGCCGATATCGTTCATTTTCCCATCGATCTCGCGCCACTCTTGCAGCTCACGCTCGATCGTGGATTTTTTTCTGCTGATCTTGGCGGCTTTCTGCGCGTGGTTCCAAAAGCCAGGCTGTGAGGTCTGTTCTTCCAGATGTGCCAGCTCGGTCGTCATGCGAGCGAAGTCAAAGATGCCCCCGTAGTTCCGATACCGATTGTCCAACGGCCCGAACGCGAATCCGTATCTCATCCAACATGGAGCGATCCTTTCACATTACACCGGTGTGGCAGCCACGGTGTCTGGCTCAGGTCCCTTGGTCCTGAAATAGCTGAACAGGCACAACAGCAGGCAGATTATCACACAGCCATACGCAAACACATCCCCGTGGCGGCTGTAAAACGTATGCGGGCGCCAGACCTGCACCGTGCCTCGAGCGGTTTGTTCCGTGAAAATCGGCGTCGCTTCGACGATGCGCCCGAACGGATCGATGAAGCCGGAAATACCCGTGTTCGCGGCGCGGGCAAAGGCCAGATGATTCTCGACCGAACGGAATACCACCATCGCAAAATGCTGTGAGGGTGCAGCCGAGCGGCCGAACCAGGCATCGTTCGTGATCGTCACGAGGAACTCCGCCCCATTCGAGGCAAATTGCCGCACGAGGTCGGGGAAGATCACTTCGTAGCAGATCGCCACGCCGAACTTGACCGGTCGCGGCGATGACCCGGCCGTGCCTGCCGCCGCCGCTTGCGGCTTCGGTGTCACGGTCAGAATTGTGGGACCAGGCCCCGCTTCGAAATCGCCGATGCCTTCGACCAATTTGTCGAGGAAAAACAGGAGCGAGGATTTCAGTGGAATGTATTCTCCGAAGGGCACCAGATGATGTTTGTCGTAGCGGCCCAGGAGCTGGCCGTCTGGTGCGAGAAGATACGCACTGTTCAGCAGATAGGGATGCCGATCGGGATAATACCGTACGGCAGGACTTCCAAATAAGATCGGAGCCTGAGCCCGATTGGCCAGTGCGATCAGTTGCAGTTGATAGACCGGCTCATGCTCAAAGACGAAGGGAGTGGCGGCCTCCGGCCAGATCACCAAGTCGGTGGCACGGCTCAGCTGTCCGGTGAGCCGGTCGAACCGTGCGAGGGTCTCCTCCCGATAGGCGGTATCCCACTTCACGGCCTGATCGACGTTCGGCTGTACCACTCCCACGCTGATGGACGAGCGAGGGATATCGGAAAACGGCGCTCCCGATAACGTTCGAAGCCCATATTCCCATGAGAGTGTGACCAGCAAGGCCGTCATCGCGACGAGTTCCCAGGGAAGTTTCGCCGGACGGAATCCCCGCAGCAGCGGCATCAGCCAGGACAGGAGTTCGGCCAGCGCGACATTGACAAGTACAATCAGAAAGGAGACCCCATAGACCCCCATGTGATCCGCAATCTGAATCACTTCAATCGTACGATATTGCGAATAGCCGAGGAGTCCCCATGGCATGCCACTCAGTGCGTAGGTCCGGATCAGTTCCAGGCTCACCCACAAGCAGGGAACCGCAAAGAGACCATAGCGGGGAATCAGGGTTCGGCACCAGACGGCCCCGGCTGAATAGAGCCCGACATAGAGGCCGAGGTAGGCCGTCAGCAGCAACATGATGCCGTAGCTGATCACCAACGGAACCTTCCCGTAGGTGGTCATAGCGGTCACCACCCAGGCCATCATCCCGGTAAAGGCAATGGTGCCGCAGAGCCAGCCGATCCAGAACGCCTGTTGCTTGCTCTTGCCGTCGAGTGCCCAATGCAATGGCACGAGGGCAATCCAGGCCATCAGACCGAGGTCGTAATTCGGGAAGCTCAGCGGGAGGAAGAGCCCGCTCGCGCCGGCAAGGACGAGTGAACGCGCGAGGGAATGGGTCATGAACCGCACCTTAGCGAAAGCCGTAGAGGGATGCAACTTCCTGGTCTCCTAATGGGGTTCGGTCCAGCGCCGGATGGGGAAGGGAAAGATTATGGGTTGACGGGCTCCGGCTGAGTACCTATAAATAGAGCGGCATGACAATCTGTTCGCGATCACGCCGAATATGATGAAACTGTTCAACCCATGCTCACGTCAATTTGAGGAGGCCCGTCATGGATCGTAGAGTCATCAGCCTGTCTGTCACTGTGAGCCTCATGCTCCTGGTCACGGGCTGCTCCGGTAAACAAGTGGCTTCGTCATCCGGAGATCAGTCCTCCAAGTCCGGCCAGGGTAAGAGTGAGTCGATCCAACCGGATGCGATCAAGACGATACCGATGGAGCGATCGCTCGACCGGTCATCCGGCAGCGGGACCATTCCTGCCGGCAGCGCCTCATCCAATTCCTCGCTCCTGTCCGGGGCTGCGTCAGGCAGTAATGTGCTGGGTGACGTATTTTTTGAATACGATCGTTTCCAAATCGACAAGGATGCCATGCCGATCCTCGATAGCAATGCCCGTTGGCTTCGTGCCAATGGTAGTAAGACGGCGCTCATCGAAGGCCATTGCGATGAACGAGGGACTCTCGCCTACAACCTCGTGTTGGGTGAGAAGCGCGCGCGCGCGGCCAAGAAATACCTTCAAGATCTTGGCGTCCCGTCCTCTCAGCTCCAGATCACGAGTTACGGGGAAACGAGACCTTTCTGTGAGCAGCAGAACGAAGAATGTTATCAGCAGAACCGCCGTGCGCATTTCGTCACGAAATAAACATGGGTCGGTACAGTTGCAGACCTCACGCTCTGCGTCAGACCATTTCACCACGAAGGAGGCATTTGTGAAGCACGCGCACATCGTCGGAATCGGGCTCCTCGGAATCGTCTTGACGGCTGGTTGTGCAGGCAAGGGCGAACGCATCGCCCTCAAAGTCCCTATGGCATGCGGGGCCGACGAGAAGGCGGTTGCGAAGAATGCCGCAACCGTCTCAATTCTGCCCTTTGAGGACAATCGCACAGACCGGTCACTGCTCGGCAGCAGGCACCATCTCTGGGGAGGGGAGAGTCACTTCAGCCTTCCGAGCGGCACGCTCGGTGATGCCACGGCACAGGCCTTTGCCGACTATCTCAATTCGAAAGGCTGGAATGCGACCGTTGCCAAAGGCACCGGAGCCACAGGGGCCGACATGACGATGACCGGCAAACTGGTCGATGTCGGGGTAGAGGCGAAGAGCGGTATGGGGCAGACGACCCTCAGCGCCAAGAATCGGATGGTTGTCCAAGTCAAGAACCACGCTGATGGGAGTCAAGTCCTCGAGACGTTGACCAGTACAGGAACCAACCAGGTATTCTGGTTCGATCCGGAGGATGCGCAGGAGTTGCTCAACGAACTCTACAGCAAGAATTTTGAAAAGTTCGTCACCGATACCAAACTCGATGGCAAGATCCTCAAGCTCAAGTAACCGAATGGTCGCTGCTGAGTGGGAGGCCTGCGATGCGCGGATCGGTCATCGCGATCGCAGCAGAGTCACTTCGAGACAGGAGTCTTGAATCAGCATGGAACGTCGCCAACACCGGCGGGTGCCGGTACAGGTGCAGGGATTCTTGTTGGGGAACTCGCATGAAACCGAAGCGGTGACCCTCGATCTGTCGGTCGGTGGCGCCAAGTTCGACTGCGGCCTTGAAGTTTTTCCCGGCAAGGTGATCCGTGTGCGACTCATCATTCCAGGGTCTGAAGAAGCGGTTTCGATTGCGGGTGCGCGGGTCCAGTGGGTCGGAGAGGACACGTTCGGAGTCTCGTTTCAGAATGTCCATCCTGGCGAACTGGATGAGTTGGAGCAGCTCATCGACGAATATGAAGAGGCCGAAGGCGGAGGTCACGCATAATTGTGCCAATGCTTGACTCACTCCCATCGGGGGAATATCGTATCGCTGTGGGGGGAGCTTAACGCCCCGAGGGAATATGGTTCATCAGGGGATCGAGCGCTGGGATGGTGTGCAAGCCCAGCTTGACTGGGAAGCCTAAAGTCCCGCCGAGATTTCCGCCGTACCTATGCTGTCCTCGGTAGGTGCGCGCTCCTCCCACCCTAANNACAGCCTTATTGAGCAGCCTGTAAGCACTGTATTCATGTGTGCGATCGTACATGGCCGATGTATGCGGGTTTGCTCGTTCATGCGACTCGTGTCAATGCCGCCCGGTTTTTGCGCGTAAATCTTTTGAGAGGATGAATGGCCAAGCACAAGGGAATGGTATCTGCCACGAAGCCGATATCTTCATCGAAGAAACCGACTCAACCACCCGCATCCAAGAAACCCGATTCTCGTGTGGCCCCGGCTGTCACGGCGGTTGAAATGGGCGCCAGGCAGCGGGAGATTTCCGTTTCCGAGTTCTTCACGAAAAACCGGCACCTGCTCGGGTTCGACAATCCGCGCAAAGCGCTGCTGACCTGCGTCAAGGAAGCGGTCGACAACGCGTTGGATGCCTGTGAGGAAGCCGGAATTCTTCCTGAAGTCACGGTGCAACTGGAAGTCGTGGCCATCGGAACGGCGGCTATCCCGCCAGCGAGCCAGGCCACCCGGTTCAGGATCACGGTGACGGACAACGGCCCTGGTATCGTTCGCCAACAGATTCCACGAGTCTTCGCCAAGTTATTGTATGGCTCAAAATTTCATCGTCTTCGGATGAGTCGCGGCCAGCAGGGGATCGGTATTTCAGCGGCGGGCATGTACGGACAGCTGACGACGGGTAAACCGGTGAAGATCATCTCGCGGACCGGTTCAAAAGCGTCGGCGCATTACTTCGAAGTGCAGATCGATACGAAGAAGAACGAACCGCTGGTTCATGAGAACAAGCAGATCGAGTGGGATCGGCCGCAAGGCACGCAGGTGGCGATTGAAGTCGAAGGCCGTTATCAGAAGGGCCGTGCGTCGGTGGACGAATATCTCGAACAGACGTCGATTGCCAATCCGCACGTGAGACTGATCTATCGAACGCCGGAAGGCGAGACGAAGGACTATCCGCGCGCCTATCACGAGCTGCCGCCCTCGCCGAAGGAGATCAAGCCGCACCCCTACGGCATCGAATTCGGGATGCTCCTCAAGATGCTTCAGGAGAGTAAGAGCGCGACCCTTTCGAGCTTTCTGGAGAGCGAGTTTTGCCGGGTGCCGCCTGCGCTCGCAGATGAGATGTGCAAAGCGGCGAAGGTCTCGCCCAAGGCGAAGCCCAGGGACGTTCGCGGCGCGATCGCTGAAACGCTCTATCACACCATTCAAGCGACGAAGATCATGGCTCCCCCGACCAATTGTCTGTCGCCTATCGGNNGTGAGCCGTCCTCCCGCCGTCTATCGTGGCAATCCCTTCATCATCGAAGCAGGCTTGGCCTTTGGTAAAGCGCCTGACAGCGCGACGAAACCTGAGAAACAGGCGATGCCCCTGGCCGAAGGGGAGGAGGAGGAGGGAGATTCGGAGCTGGCGCGAGTGATTCGCTACGCGAACCGGGTTCCGCTGCTCTATCAACAATCGTCTTGTGCGACCGTTAAAGCGGTGCTAGCCACGACTTGGCGCAACTATGGGATTTCCCAGTCGCGCGGGGCCATGCCGGCAGGGCCGATGGTGATCTTCGTGCATATGGCGTCCGTGTGGGTTCCTTTTACGAGCGAGTCCAAGGAAGCGATTGCCGAGTACGACGAGATTCACNNACCGGTTGAAGGGTGGGAAACTTCCCACTGAGAAGTTGAAGGCGCAGCTGCAGAAAATTGCCTCCTCGCGGACCGGCGGTATCAAGACGGATGAAACGCTCGGCAAGACAGGCGCTGGACCGGAAGGTCTGCCGCACTCGATTATTGTCACAGCGGAAGGCATCGAAGGAGAGGTGCCGCTTGTGGCAACCAGTGTCGAGGGTGTTGCTGTCACAGAGCCGTTGCCCTCTACGAATTCAAGCCGGACCGGCGCGGCGAAGCCGAAGCCTGACAGGAAAAGCGCGACGTCGGTCGCACCTGCTCCATCGGCTCCGAAGAAGAGCGCGTCCGTAAAGAATCCAGCGAGCAAAAGCCGCGCAGGTCGCACGGTTCACAGACCACGAACGCGCACATAGGATCACGTATGGCGAAAACGAAATTGACAAGGAATGGGGCAGTTGAAAAGAAATTGGTCGGCCTGGCCGATCTGGTGATTGCCGCTGCCCAGCAGGCCAAGGATCCGACGATGGCGATCCCGATTCGCGCCCTCTCGAACGTGACGTTCAACGAGCGCAAAGGCCTGCTTGAGATGGGAAAGAAGAAACAGGCGCGCTCATTCTTCAACGTGGGCATGGCCAAAAAATTCATGCAGACCATGCTCGTGGCGGACGCCCTCTCCGAACTCCAGCGCGCGGAACTGACGACCTCGCTCAGAGAGATCTATTACCGGACCAAACATACCATTCAGGACTCGAACGAGAACACGTTCGATACCCAGGACGAATCGGACCCGATCATCGAGGATTTGGAAGTGTCGCTCGCGGCGCTTCGTGAAGAGTTGCATGTCCGTGCGGAGAACGGCGGAAGTGTCGTCGGCCCGCTTGTGCTTGGGGACGACGGCGATCGCGTCGATTGCGCCAAGCTGGGGAAAGGCGGCTACTCGGTCCCGTCGATTGTCGAGCCGGAGTATGTGGAAATCCGCCGTTGTACGGCAGATTTCGTGCTGTTGGTTGAAAAGGGTACCCAGTGGAACCGCCTGTCTGAAGACAAGTTCTGGCGTCGGTATAACTGCGTGCTGCTGACAGGAAATGGGCAACCCCCCCGGGGGGTGCGCCGCTTGGCTCGGCGGCTGCACGAAGAGTATCGGCTCCCGGTGTACGTCCTGGTCGACAACGACCCCTGGGGGTACTATATCTACTCCGTCGTCAAGCAGGGCTCGATCAATCTGGCCTTCGAGAGCGAACGCATGGCGATCCCCAAAGCCAAATTCATCGGTCTTTCCAGCGCCGACCCTGAACGGTACGAACTTCCCAGGAACGTCGGAATCAAGCTGAATGACAAGGATATTGCCCGCGCGAAAGAATTGCTCAACTATCAGTGGTTTCAGAAACCGGCTTGGCAGGAGGAAATTAAGCGGATGCTTGCCAGCGGACTGAAGTATGAACTGGACGCCCTCGCCAACAAAGACTTCCAGTATCTCACAAAGAAATATCTTCCGCGGAAACTGAAAGAGAAGGACTGGCTGGACTAGCCCAATCCTTCTCTTTCATCGTGTTTCGGACGCAGGAATTAGCTCGGTGGCAGCATCATGTAGAGACCGACCATGATGAACGGCGCTGCGACATACATCGCTTTCTTGCCGAAACTATCGTAGACGCCATAGATCAAGATTACGCCCATGAACGTGAAGTAGAGCTGTCCGATTCCTCGATACCCCGCACTGTGTTCCACCGCCAGCGCGAGTGTAGGCGATCCCAGAATCAGCACCGCCAAAAAGGTTATCAATCGGTTCATGTGAATCTCCTTCTCGATGAGGTTAAGGCCCATGGGGTCATGTCGATAGCGGCGACTGCTGCACAGACAAGAACGCCCTCATGGCGATAGGCACCACGAGGGCGTAAGATTCTCTCCGAATAGATTGGTATGGTCAGGCGAAATTGGGCTAACAAGGGGTCACGATATACCTCTACGATACATGAACAACGCCGCCATGCTGCGCCTTCCACTGAGGGAAGTCAAACGACCGCCTCTCCTTTGCTTGCTCCCCCGTTCGACCCGGTGTTAATATCCCTCAGCTGATGGAGGAAATCGATGCCGAACATTGTGCTGTTAGTCTCGCCGAGCTGTGGGGCCTGCCCGTCGGCGAAGAGTCTCTGGAAGCAACTTCGAGTCAAGTATAGTTTCGGCTATCGAGAGGTGGATATCACCACCGAGGATGGACGGAGCCTGGCCGATCGGCATTCGGTGAGGGCGGTGCCAGCTACGATTATCGATGGGCGATTGACGTTTGTCGGGGTGCCCAGTCGCGAGAGCGCCGAGAAGGCCTTGCTGCTTAAAATGAAACCGCGCGACTAAGAGAAGGACCATCCCATGGTTGATGACGACGACGACGATTTTGAATTGCCCGTGCTCCCTGTCCTCGATAAGGGGCCTCCGCCTGAGTGCCCGATGTGCGGCGAATCGATGGGATTCATCGATGGCGGCTGGTGCTGCGTGGATTGTAACGGCGAGTTGTTGGGGCCTGAAACGGGCTAGCCCGGTGAGTCGTGATGCGTCACGGGTAATGAGTTCTAGGCACAAAGAGAACATCATGGCCCTCTGTTCGGTTTTTGTTCGTACCCCATCACCGCTCACTCGTCACGGTTCCTGATGCTTCGCATCGTCACCGGACCTTTTCATCCAGCACTTGAGCGTGCCTTCGTCGAGGACATTCGCTCCTGTAAGGCCGATCATCCGTTTGCTCCGCTCGCCGTCATTGTCCCCTCGGCCGCTCTCGTCGAACAGCTGAAACAGTCCCTCACGCATTACGAGCCGCGAGCCTTCCTCAACATCCATTTTCTGACGTTCCACCAGCTCGCCCTCCGATTGCGTGATGATTGTGCGGGATCGGCCGAGGCCGGTCCTGCGCCATCCCTGCAACTGGTCGATGATTTCTTTTTCGAACAATTGGTGCGACAGGTGGTTCGGCGTCAGCTTCCCGGGCTCGAGCCGCTCACGCGATTACCGGCTTCACCAGGAACGTGGAAGGGTCTGTGGGCGACAGTCCGCGACTTGAAAGATGCGGTGGTCGAGCCGACGACGGCCTTGAACGCGCTCTCGGAGGGGGTATTCGAGGAAGATGATCGAACCTGGCTCCGTGCCCTGTTCACCCTGCATGCCGCAACAATGGAAGCCAGCCGATCGCTTGGGATTGGTTCCCCTGATGACCTGGCGTCCGCACTTGGACGGGATCTCTCCGGTTCTCCGTTCCTTCGTGGAATGCAACGCCTGTTCTACTATGGCTTCTACGACCTCTCGCAGGTCCAACTCTCGTTCTTTGAATCGGTAATCCGTGCCGCCCCGACGACGCTGTACTTTCCGCTACAGAACTCCCCGGCCTTTTTCTTTGCGCGCCAATTTTTCGAGCGTCATCTCCTTCCGTTGGCGAATAGCCATGAGGATCGGAGCGGGAAAGGGGACCCCACCGCCACATCGGAACGGGTTGAACTCTCCGTCACACATGTGATCGGGGTCGAGGAGGAGTTAGCGACGGTCTGTCGTGAGATCCTGACCTTGGTCGAGGTGAACAGCTATCGTTTCGACGAGATCGGTGTGGTGGCCCGCACGTTGGAGCCCTACCAGGCCAGGCTGCAATCGGTGTTCGAACATCATCTGGTGCCATTCACGACAACGGCGGGGAAGCCGCTGTCGCGTGAACCATTGATCAAAACCCTCTTGCGTCTGGCCTCGCTCCCGCTGAATGATTTCGACCGTTCCGCCATGCTGGACGTGGTCACGTCGCCCTTCTACGGCATATCGGGGACCGACTTCTCGACCGCTGGTTTTCGGCCAGATATTTGGCGTTCCCTCGTCTACACCTTGGGTATTACGAAAGGGGCGGCTGAGTGGAGACGATTGGCTGATTCAGCCAGTTCGTCGATTCTCCGCGATGCAGAGGCAGCGCGTGACGAGGACGACCAGACAAGAGGCGAGACAGGCCAGGCGCTTCAGCTCACGTATTTGTGGGAGCTCGTGTCGCGATTGATTCAGGATTGCCAGGCGCTTCCGGTGGAAGGATCGATCGGCACATTGACCGAAGCCTTCGTCATGCTGGTGCAATCTCATGTGCATGTGCCGGGCTTGTCCGACATGCCGCCGCGTGAGTCACCCGAACCGTCCGATCTCACCAAGGTTGGTTCGCTGATACGATCCGTGCTGGACCGGCTGCGTGAATTAGATCCGCTAGGAGGGGACCTCTCGTGGAGGGAGTGGGTTGAATTATTCCGACGGGTAGTAGACGAAACCCGCATACCTCTCGACGAGGAGCGGCACCAGGGCGTTCAGGTGCTGGATGCCATGACGGCTCGTGGCAGGACCGTCCGAGCGCTCTTTGTGCTTGGCATGAATGAAAAGCTCTTTCCTCGATATGTCCGTGAAGACCCCTTTCTGCGTGACCGCCAACGCGTCGTGCTGGAATCGACATTGGGTTATAAGATCGATGAGAAGTTAGCCGGGCATGAGGAAGAAGTCCTGTTATTTGAACTCCTCAGCCGTTCGGCCACCAATCGATTGTATCTGTCGTACCAGCGAGCCGATGAAGCAGGGCGAGTCATGGCACCGTCCGGTTTCATTGCCATGGCGATGCGCGATCCACGATTTGTCGGAAAGCTTGAAGAAGCGGTCCCTCGGCGGCTGACTCAGCGGATTAGTGCACAGCCCTCGATCCAAGACCTCTTACCGGCCGAGGAATTGACCTTGGGTTGCCTCTTGCAGGGCCACGATGCAGGACCAGTACTTGAGGCCATGGGGCGGGACCAGCGTCTCTTTGAGCAAGGCCTCGCAACCCTGAAGATCATTGAGCGGGAATCCCCGGAGCTCGGTCCGTTCGACGGGATCATTGGAGCGCAGACATCAACATCATCAGCAACCGCGAGCCGGAGTTTCTCGCCGACAGCGTTAGAACGCTATGCGACCTGCCCCTTCCAATATTTCGCGGATAAAGTTCTCAGGTTGGAGCCTGTGCGACGGATTCAGCAGGACCATCTGCCTCCCTTAACGATCGGGAGCCTGGTTCATGAGTCTCTTCGGCTGAGCTACGAGAGACTGGTGTTGCTCGAGTGGCCTGATGGACCGCTGGACGAGGCCAGGGTGCAATCCACGGTGCATGAAGCGGTCCTCGATCGCTTTGCCGCCCATGCAGCAAGCCAGGGGACGGGGCACGTGTTACTCTGGACCTTGGCCTGTGAGCAGGTGACAGAGTTGGTGTCGGCCGCTGTGGCCTCCGACCAGGCAGAATATCTGGCAACCGGATTCCGCCCCGTTGCGTTTGAAGCGGCCGCTCAAGGAATCGTCCAGCTGGAGTCCGATGGGCCAGCGGTTTCCCTGAAGATTCACGGGACCTTGGACCGTGTCGACTACCGGTCTGAGCCGCCGGCGCTACGTATCGTGGACTATAAATTTAAGCAGGGAAATGAGATCAGCCCTGTGGATCGAAACCTCGCCCTGTCGGCGGTGCGCGGATTCCGGCTGCAACCACCGCTGTATGCTCGCATGGCGCTGCCGTCGCTGCCAGCCGCAACCGATGTGCAATTGCTCTTCCTGGCTCCGCAATGGAAGCAGCAGATTTCTCGCTCAACGTTTGATGCCGGACTCTGGACCGGCCACACCGGTGCGCTGATCGGGCAGACCCTCTCGACGTTGATCCAAGGTATCGCGAACAGAGAATTCTTTATTCTCCCCGATGGCTATTGCGACTACTGCGAGTTCTCCGGTGCCTGTCGCCGCCATGATGCCATGGCCTGGTGGCGCTCCTATCGTTCACCCCAGGCCCGAGTCTTACGCAAGTTGAGAAAGCAGAAAGTGCAGGATGAGTGAGTCACTGACATTGACGGACTCCCAGGATCGATTCCTGGCAGAGACAACGTGGGATCGCAATGTCGTGGTGGTGGCAGGAGCCGGAACCGGCAAGACCACGATCCTCGTTAATCGCATCCTCAACTTGCTGCTGAGAGAGCCAAGCCCCTTGGCCATCACGGAGGTTGTCGCCCTCACCTTCACGAATAAAGCCGCCACTGAAATGAAGCAGCGGCTCCGTGCGCAGCTCCTTCGCCTGACTGAGCAGGCCGATGATCTGAGCGCCACCTTCCGGACCCGTTATCATCTCTCAGCTGAACAAGTGGCCGAGCGGGCCAAGACAGCACTTGAGCAGATGGAGAAGGCGCAGATCGGCACCTTGCATAGTTTCGCCGCACACCTCCTGCGGCTCCATCCACTGGAGTCAGGAGTAGACCCATCATTTCAAGAGGATGACGGGTCGCGCTTCAAGGAATTGTTTTACTCAAGCTGGGATCGTTGGCTGGACGATGAGCTCGGATCAGACGGACCACAGCATGCCCGCTGGCGGCTGGTCCTCGCCGGGGCCTCCCTCGACGATCTCCAGCAGTTTACCGCCGCTCTCGCTGGGGACTTTGTCGATCTGGATGAGCTGGAACGTCAATGTCGATCCAACTCTCTGGAGGGCGTCTTCCATGATTGGGTTGCGGCAACCCACGGCCGTGCGGCCACCATCCTTGCTGCACAGGATCGACCCAAACGGCGTAAGGCGGAACAGATGCTCGCCGCTGCGGTGCAGTTGCTGGCACTCTTGCTTGAGCAGGGGCCGTTGAGGCTCGATGACTTCGCTCAGGATGAACGGGCTGTCCTGGAGAAAGATCTGGGAAAGCCGCCTGCTGGATGGGATGAAGATACGTTCCAGGAGACGTCATCGATCATCGGACTTGCCCAACAACTTCTAACGGTGAACCAGGCCTACTTTCAAGAGGTGGTCACGCTCGTCCGGCCATTTCTGGATCAGCTCCGCCAGGGGTTTCACACCTCCGGGTGGATCGCGTTCGACGGGTTGCTGGCTCGGGCCAAAACCCTCTTGCGCGACCATCCGGTTGTCCGTGCCAGGATCAAGCAGACCTATCGTGCGATTCTGGTCGATGAGTTTCAAGACACGGATCCGGTTCAGTACGAGATCGTTCTCTACCTCGGTGAACGGGCTGGCAGCCATCAGACTGCGTGGCAAGACGTCGACTTGGAACCGGGAAAATTGTTTATCGTGGGGGATCCCAAACAATCGATCTATGCCTTTCGCCGGGCCGACATCGAAGCCTTCGAACGGGTCGTGGAGAAAATTCGAGCGGGCGGGGGAGGCATCTATTCCCTGGTCACGAACTTTCGCAGTGACGGGGCCGTGCTTGATGTGGTGAACAATGTCTTCGACCGGCTTTTTCACGCGACGGAACATGTTCAACCGGCCAATGAACGGCTGGCCGCGAGGCCTCAACGAAAGCCGGAAGTCTCCGTCTCCGGGGCGCAACTTCGACTGGTCACGCCGGGAGAGGACGAAGAGGAATTCGATGTGCAGACCGCAACCAGGGCGGAGGCGGAAGCGCTGGCTCGTTGGTTGAAGGAGGAGCTGTTCGTCGGTACGACCGTCACAGATCGCGATCGCCGCGAAGGCCCGCTCCAACCGGGCCACATTGCCCTGATCTTCAGAAAGTTGACCCAGGCACAGGTCTATCTCGATGCCCTTCGCCGCTATGATATCGCCTATATCACTGACGGGGAAAAGCATTTCTATCGGCGGCAGGAAATTATCGATGTGGTCAACCTCCTCCGGGTCATCGACAACCCGCATGATACGATCGCGTTAGTCGGGGTTTTACGCTCACCCCTGGGCGGTATGGCGGACGGCGATCTCTTGGCTCTCCAACAGGTAGAGGGGTTGGACTATCAGCAACGAGAGCGGCTGTCAGCCTGGAACCATCCCCAGGCGAAGATGGTGACGCAGCTGTATGAGCGATTGGCCGAGCTGCATCAGCTCGCGCCCTTGCGGCCCGTGCCTGACGCCATCGATTTGATCTTCGAACGATTGCCGGTTCTCGAGTTGGCCGCGGCATCGCTCCACGGTGAGCAAGCCGTGGCCAATTTACGGAAGACCAGAGATATGGCCGAAGCATTGGCCGATCGTCCCCATCTGACGTTGACCGGGTTCGTCGACTTGATGATGACCAGGGTGGCTGAACAGCCCGACGAGGCAGAGAGCGCGCTGGCCGAGGAATCGCTCGATGCCGTTCGAGTGCTGACCATTCATAAAGCCAAAGGATTGGAATTTCCTGTGGTCATTCTTCCCGGCCTGCACCAGGGCTCCAAGAATCTCCGCAAGGGACCGTCCATCCATCATGATTGGTCGAGTCGCTGTTATAGCCTGCAGATGGGAGGCCAGTCGAACCTCGGAGCCCTGCTGGTGGACTTGAAGATGGCGGCGCGGGAAGCGGCAGAGCAGAGACGACTGCTCTATGTCGGGATGACCAGGGCGCGCGATCTGCTCGTGTTATCAGGCGGGCAGACCAGCAAACCGGGGCATGACACGGTCCTTTCTCTGCTCGCTGAGGCGCTATCGGACGAGCCGACGTCACCGATGGATGGACAGATTTGCATCGGAACAAGCCGCCTCACGCGTGTCATCACAGAGGCCACGGTGGCCGCGAGACGTCATAAGCCGGAGCCGCGATTGGCGGTCGCTCCTGCTCCCGCCCTTGGCCCGATTCTGACTCGTCGCCAGGCGCGGCAGGTCGAGTGGGAGCAGCGTCGAACGACGCCGCGACGACTGACCCCGTCTGGCCTGGGAGGAGGTAAGCCCGAGACCCTCTTGTATCGGACTGTCTCTACGCGTGATGCTGATTTGGCGCGCTTGATCGGAGTCTGTGCTCATGCGGTATTGGAACTGTGGGACTTTACCGGGCCTCGCTCTGAAATCAGTATGGCCATTGAACAGGCCTGTCGTCGCTATGTCGCACAGGATCATCCTCAATTGATGGCTGCCGTCATGGAGGATCTCACGGCTCTTTTTGAAAACTTTCTGTCATCAGAGCCCTACGCAAGGCTGCAACGTGCGACGGTGCTGGGCCGAGAAGTTCCTTTCGTTATGCCTGTGGGCGAGGATCAGATGATGGAAGGGGTGATCGACGTGATTTACCGGCTTGACGACCAGATCTGGATTGCCGACTATAAGACGGACGATGTGGCTGCGGCTGACGTCCAGACCAGGGCCGATCGCTATCGATCCCAAGCGGAACGGTATTCGCGTGCCGTCGCGAGTGCGTTAGGATTGTCGTCTCTTTCGTTTCAGTTTATTTTTTTACGGCCAGCTGTCGCCGTGAATGTCTAGGAGGAGGCTGTTCATGAACGCCAGATTCGTCCCTGTCCTTGCACTATGGTTCCTCACAGCATGCACGAGTCCGCTATCGAAGCCGCTCACGGTCTTGCAGGCTCCTGCAGGAATCTCTCCTGCCGTGGCAACGCAACTCGATAAGGGCAACGCACTGTTCGCAGAGCAGAAGTGGGCCGAGGCTGAGCAGATCTATCGTCAAGCCATCGCCACCGAGCCGACATTGGCCGAAGCCCATTATAATTTAGCGGCGACTCTTCATCGTACAGGCAAGACCGCCGAAGCCAAGAAGCATTACATGGAAGCAGCGACTCTGGCTCCCGGGAACAAGGTTATCTGGGATGCACCGCCCCTTCGTGCGCGGACCTTCAACGATGACCTCGGCAAGAAATCGTATCTCGATCCTAAGCCCTATTAGCCATCGCGAGGAATTCCTGCGATGTCACGTTCTCGACAGCCATTGACTGTTTCACAGGAAGAATTCGAGGCCTGGATCCAGGAGGCGCTCGCTGAATTGCCGCCGCCATTTGCAGCGCTCGCCGACGAAGTTTCCATCGTGGTCGAGGAAGAGCCTTCTGTCGAAGTTCTGAAGGATCTTGAATTGGAATCGGAAGACGATCTACTGGGGCTGTATCAAGGGATCCCGATCGACGAGACATCGTTCTTCCAGCCAGGCGGTGAGCTTCCGGCCCGTATTGCCATCTATCGAGGGCCAATTTTGCGCCTCTGCCGGACAAAGGCCGAAGTGATTCATGAAGTCCGCGACACAGTAGTTCATGAACTGGGACACCATGTCGGGTTGGATGACGAAGAGATGCCGTACTAAGATTGTAACTGCTCAGGGGTTTAGACTAAAGGCTGAAGGTGACTTCTACGACCTTGGGATCAAAAGCCGTAAATCCTCATTGGGCGAGAAGCCATGCCCCTAAATACCGTCAGTCTAATTACCTGAGTCTTGACCTAAATTTTAGCCTGTACCAGGGTTCGACGCTGATATCCAAGCGTGAGCATGAAGACTCCTACCAGGATCATGGGGAAGGAGAGAAGTTGGCCCATCGAGAAGGAGCCTAGGACAAACCCGAGGTGCGCGTCCGGTTCGCGAAAAAACTCTACGATCATCCGGCAGACGCCATAGCCACCGATGAATCCCCAGAAGAGGGTCCCAGGAGGCGGCATCGTCTTCGCGATGATCCATAAGAGGGTAAACAAGAGGACTCCCTCAAGTCCCGCCTCGTAGAGTTGTGAGGGGTGACGGCAGGCAGGCCCTCCGTTCGGAAACACCATGCACCAGTCGACATCGGTCGCTCGACCGTATAATTCTCCGTTGATGAAATTGCCGAGCCGTCCGAAGCCGAGCCCGATCGGAGTTGCAGCAGCAGCTAAATCTGCGACGGTGTACGCGGGAATGCCCTGGCGTTTACTGAACCAAAATAATGCGACGATGACACCGAGTAAGCCTCCATGGAAGGACATCCCCCCCTCCCAGACTGCGAGGATTTTGATCGGATGCTGTGAGTAGTATGAAAAGTTATAGAAAAGCGTATAGCCGATCCGCCCTCCGATGAAGACCCCTAACGCAGCCCACACGACCATATCGTAGATTTGATCTTTTGTNNTACCAGCGAAATTGGAGCGGCCCCAGCTCAAGAAAGACGGGACTGATGGAGGGGTAGGGGATTGCGTGCAAGATATTCATGTATGCCTCATGTGGCCTGTTGGCAGGATCATAGGTGAGGATCTTGATCATTGCAAGCAGGTGGATGCATGACGGGGAATGTGCCTTCTGATCGTTGCCAGAGGCCAGTTTGCGACCACTGCCACTTTCGTATGTTGGTTTTCTGTCACGCCTGTGTCGCGATCTGTGAGGAAAACACAACTGAGAATTAATGGCTCTTAATCATCGGGCGATGGCTGCATCGAATTGTGGGATATTTTCGTGGTTATTCGTCTGGCATGTTTACTGCTGAAGAGCACAGGCATGACTGTGCAGCGGGCCGACAATCATATTTCTCATTTAACCGTTTCAAGGAGGTTCACCATGTCAGACCAGGGACGTCAGGTCGCAAAGGTTGCAGCGTTGGTGGCAGGTGGGGCGGTGATCGGAGCGGGGATAGGATTACTCTTTGCGCCGCAAACGGGAGCCGAAACCAGGCGTGATGTCGGTCGCTATGCGAAAAAGGCCCAATTACAGGCGACTCGCTGGGGCCGATCGGTCCAATCCGGGGTGAAAGAAGTGATGGATCGCAGCAAGGCTCTTATTCAAAAGGACGTGCAGAGACCACGGATCGAAGCGGTATAGTTGAATCGACTCGCTCGGCGATCAGAATTGCGGCGCAAACGGCAGAGGACCGATCTGTTTGCGCCGCAACACTGGCCTTGACCGACCTGGACCCCGATGCTAGAGTCCGGCCACTGC